>JAAUXV010007481.1_pt1 | contig 19380 bp, 28 predicted proteins | sample 7278181 | NCBI WGS metagenome assembly JAAUXV01 (sample SAMN14350114, study PRJNA611818) | marine sediment metagenome | isolation source: surface marine sediment (2.1m) | place: French Polynesia: Moorea | collected 2018-08
CCACCATGCATCATCCGTCCCCCCTCGTCCGCAATTAACCTCTCTTTCGTCCTACCCTACCCTCCTCCTTCCCTAATGAGGGAGAGAAAGAGAAAAGGATTTCCCTCCCCTTTCCTTCTTTCCACAGTTGTGCAATTAGGCTGGCGGGGGATCGAGGGAGGGGGGAGGCAAAAGCAAAGCCAAGGGCGAGGTTGTAACAGAGGGATCGATGCAATTACCCACATATTACTACATCCACTCCGTAAAAGGTGGAGTAGGCTTCGAAATGCAAAACGTCCCGCCGCTGCCGACGGCGCCGAGAGCAATTGCAGGAGAGAACATGAGGGGGGCGATTTTCGGTTTGGCATTTTTTGTCGTAATTTTTGCCTTTGTGATTGGTTGCATCCTGGCCGGCTTGCTCGGTTAACGTATGATGGAGCGGAGCGTTCGGGTCTCCGTCATCAAGTCATCATAGCACAGGTTGGAGATACGGCTGGGATGCATATGCACGAAGTTCGACGAAGAGGAGGGGCCTATAAAGAGCTAGCTGGGTTATTATCGGTTTATCGCGCTGCATATTTTCAGCCCGGCCTCTCACATTTTTTGCTACATCCCAGAATTGCATTTGAAAAGAATGAGAATTTCCTCATGTGTTTTTAACGAGGCTTCTCCTCCTCCTCTTTGGAAATCGTCACACTTCACGGTATAGCGCGGAAGGAGGAAGGACTTAGGAGCTAAACCCTTTCCCTCCATAATCAAGTCAAAAAAAAATATTTGCAAGTTTGCAACTGCTGGCAACAGAGACCGGGGGAAAGGGGAGTTGTGGCCACTCGTCACGTGTGCAGTGTGCCAGAGTCGAAAATGAAGAGCTGCATCCGGATTATTGTGCGGGCTGGTAGTGGTGGCGCGAGCACTTGAAGAGACTGCGGCGGGTTGCAGTTTAATTCCTCGTCCTTCCGGTTTTGTCGGCTTGAAGGACTTTTTCTCCTTATTATTTTGCTCAATACCCCATGACGTGTTGTTCTCCCTTGAAGAAAATTACGATCGGAGAAGAAAAAAAACATCAATTCGCAACAAAGGAAAGGAGGAGTTCGGGAAAGGAAAAAGCGCAGAGTCCGCACAAGGGTCGTCTTCAGCGATAGACGGCGGCGGCGGCGGAAAAAATCATCCTATTTCCTCATATTTTCGGGAAATTGCAGTTCTCCGTCCTACTACACACGAAACGACGAATGTCTCGTGGCGGCTTCGGCGCCGTTCGGTCGTCGGTCGGGGGAAGAACAAAGGGTCGAAGAACGAGAACCTGGAGGGGAGGAGGGGGGACTCATCATGGCAGGCAATCATCATTTCTCCCCCCTCCCCCCCTCACCGTCCTTCCCCTCCTCCCTCCGTAGCTCGGCTCTTACCCCCTCTCATTTCTTCACCTTGACTCGCGAAATCCGACTCCTACTACCTACAGTACACTGTACACACTTTTGCCTCTTCTTAAGACGGCTTCGACGAACGAACGAACGAGGAACAAGAGAAGGACGGAAAATTAGAAAAGGAAGGAGGGGGTTGCTTGAAAAATAGGTCCATTTGCGCCCCCTGTATAGTGGGAGGAACTAAACCTCCGCGGGGGTGGCCTCCAAAAAGACAAACCCTCTATTTTTTGCTTCCATTCACTTCCGCTTCTTCGTCCGGGGGAGGGAGGAAGGAGCGATAGGGTCGGCGCCGACCCCTACCAAAACCACGGCCGCAGCCCTCAGTCACTGCTCAATTAAAACAACGAGGCATGCGGGGAGGGAGTCGGGAGGGGGAGGTCTTTTCGCACAAAAGAAGGCCCTTGATGGGGATCGCACGCGAAGGAGGAGGGATCTCTGAAAAGGGATTTTACCACCGCTCTTACTTTGAAAGGAGGAAATCTCGGTCGTGCAAAGAGAGAGATTGTTGTATGTACGAATGTACGAGGTTCGTAAATAGGAAAGTGGCATGCAGAGAAGAAAGTGTCTTTCTTGGTTTGCTTAACACACACACACACACACACACCTCGTCCGTCCAAGCCTGCGCTTGTTTTGCCTTCGAAATGAACGGTGGTCCATCCATCTTCTTCTTCCTCCTCGGTGCCTTTCCCTCCGCCGTGTGTTATTAACACACATACGCACTCTCCGTTTCTCACCCTCCATCCATGTCGTGGAGTATCCGCAGCCCTAATACGCAGCGCTGCGTGGATTATGAATAATCCACCTCACTCTCCTTCTCTTCCCTAGAAGCAAGCCCGCAGTCCGTCCGTCCAAATCCAGCTACCATGAATAATAATAGTAATAACAATATTGTGCAGCTTGGCCGAGCAGCGCTACTACTCCCCCGTTCCAGAAAAAGAATATCTGTGTTTCGCGCACGTATGAGTACACATGCGAAATGACCATGGAAGCGGAAGCAAAAAAGACCGGCATTGCTGAGAGAATACGAAAGGGGTGGATTGGACAAGCATAATGAGTACGATAGCAAAACAATGAATACATATATGAGCTCTACAGTTATAAGCTATATTGATAATGTTTTAAGTCCAATATTCGATCGAGCTTTTTTCGTTCCATCAGATTAATTTTTCTGGATTTACGAACAATAAGTACGACAGAAAGTCCCTCGTATGATATTTGTAGGAGATAATTTAGGGCGCTTGCTATGGCACCGACCAAAGCTGGACTCTCAAATCCCGCACAGTTTTTTTTTGTTTGCGCCTGCCGGTCTCAAAAAAGTTTCTTTTCCTGTGTGAATTAGAACGTGAGGGCTGATCGGACAGTGTTGGAGGGGAAGAAAAGGAAAGAGGAAAAGGAGGCGAAAAATCCCAAATTCACGCGACGACGATTTGGAGACACGGCCGAGCAGGGAAGGGGAAATGGAGAGAGAGGAGAGCTAAATGTGGCATGACAGAATAACGACGAAAGAGAGAGAAGGAGAGGGTTCTGTCGTGGCAATAGCACTTTGCCCTCGAGGTGTAAAAAAAATTGGAATATGAGTTTCATTTCGTCAAATTCCTTCTCATTTTCGGCCGCTGCAGCCGCCACCGTCAGGAGGCATTCGGTATGGAGGGGGGGACGAGGAAGAGGAACGAGGACAAACCGAAGAATGGTTCTATCGAGTCGCCAAACAGTTCTTGGGATTTAGCTCTTACTGACAGTTACAAGAGTTCTCTTTGCTTGCTCCCGAAACAAACGAATTTATATCTTCGCGAATTCGGAAAACAATTGTCGAATCCCTTCCCCAATGCACCTTTCCTCACGCGTGCAAAAGGGGGGAGGGCCTTGCACGGATGTCAGATCGCCGGAATGGCCAAAGGGGAAGAAGTATGAGGAGGGGGAAGGAAGGAGGGAAGGGGGCATTCTCGCAATTAATGGACAGGAAGGAGGTCGAAGAGGAAAGAAGAAAAGAAGGAGCCTTTTGATCGGCGTTCGGAGGAGCGAATTTCCGGTGGCGGCGAAGCGGAGGTGCACTGCACACACATTGATCAGCTCAGGAGCTCCGGGGGTCTGAGCCGAAGCTGCTCACAAATGATAATATATCCCGCTTCCCCCTCCCGCGGCGGAAAGAACCTGACGACGAATCGCGCGGCCAGAGGCTCGTTTGGCAATATCTCATCCCCCTCCTTCTTTTCCGCAATACGAAGCAGCGCCTGGACCTGGGCACGACTCTCTTCCTTCTCTCCCTCATAATGAGGTGGGCCCCGCTGAATTAATTCTCCCTTTCCTCTCTTTTGCTGGTTCGTTTGGCCGCCGCATGTGGTGGCATCATCTGACGAAATGCCACTTCCCATGCTATCCTTACAAAAAAATCCCTTTATCCTTAGTGCATGAATTCGGGAATTGCTAAACCTCTTTCTCTCCCTTCTCCTCCTTTTCATCACGAAGCATGCGGGAGGAGGAAAAAGGGGGAGGTAACCATGCAACCAACCACTACACTTGTGCGACGATTGTCGTCGACGGAAAGAGGAGGGGCAGGTTCCTCCTCCTCCAATTTTTCTGACAAGTCACCCTCCCTCCCTCCGTTCCCTCCCCTCCTCCCTCCCTCCGTCCTCTTCCCCTTCCGCGTACGAGTTGCATCCATCCACAAGCAACGAGAGGAGGAGGAGGAGGAACAACACTCCTCCCTCGCCCTCCTCGATCCTTCCTCCTCGATACAGGAAGCGGCGGCGGAGGGGCCAGGCGCTCCCTCCTCCCTCCTTCTTCAAGCCCCGTCCGTGCGTACGGCAAAAACCCTCCTCTTTTCCCTGGAACGACATTTCAAATAAAAAATTCTTTTTGGTGTAGGTGCCCAGACGGGTCTCTTCCTCCCCACCTTGGATCCATATATGTACGCGCGAGAAGTGCGTGCCTGGCCCGGGACATTTTCGGTCAAGGCAGGGGAAATATGGGGAATGGACCGAAGGAAGGACCTTTCAAATATCTCATGCAAGACATGAGGAACCACTTTTTGAAAATATTTCCATGAGTTGGAAAGGGAGAGGAAGGGTTTTGCTTGCATGGGTTTGCCTGTTCTCCTGTTCAAGGCATCGTTTTTTGCTTCCAGACTTTGCCCGTTTGTCTGCTGGATGCTCTTCCATTTTGGGGGTCCCCTTTCGGTCACTCCTGGCAAGTGGGGTGGAGATAATCCATTTTAGGTTCCCCTTTCCCAGGAAACCTTATGGCGATGGAGAACCTTCTTTGAAATAAGTGTCTCTTTCGTCTTCCCCCTCCTCCATCAATTTCTTGTCTGGAGCGGCGTAAAAATACCAGTGTGGTCGATTTGGGATGGAGGGAGAAAGAAGGAAAAATCTCCTACTTCTTCTACGTCAGCTGAGTGAGAAAGGGGTCTCCTAAAAGTCTGAGAGTGTGGGGGGGAGGGGGAGATTTTCCACTGTCTTCTACTTTTCTCGATATCCCGTTCATTCTCCCGCCTTCCTTCCCCCCTCCTCGACTCGTTTCGTTGCCGTTGGTTTGCGTCTAATGTTGCCAAGAAGAAACTGACTCCCATCCATGTTTCAGACAGACACTCGCGTTTGCTGCTTCTCCGTCCGTGTCCGTCCGTCGGGGGAAAATAGGCCCTCTATTTTTTCCAGGAAGCAACTGTGTTTCAAACGCGTCTGATGGCAGTAGAATTAAGGAGGAAGGGAAAGGCAACGGACCCTTTGATAGCACTCCCCCTGTTTAAGCAGACAAATACTAGAGGAAGATTCAAATCTTTTTCCGTGCAACGCCATTCTAGGCGTAGGAGGATTTCTTTTTTCTATCGGGAAATAGGTTCTTTTTCTCTTTCTCTCTTTGTTCGCAGATGCAAAAAACGGAAGCGCGACAGTCCAATCCAACGGTTCGCCAAAAAAGGAGGGCTCGGCGTGATGCCGACTGTCGCGTTTGTGCATTGCAATTGCAACAAAGCCTCTTTTTCCGCTCCTTTAACCCTGGGATGCCTCGTCATCCTCTTCCTCCTTTCCCTCCTCTTCTTCCTCCTCGTTCCATTCCGGGCCCCCTTTCCACTTCTTCCTCTCCGTCTCTTCTGTCTCTTCCATTTCACGCGCGTCAGCCGAAAACTAAGAGAGGAGGAAATGTAAACGTCATTTCCTAAAAATGCAATCAAAAAAGTCCCGACAATTGCTTCCCAGAAAATTAGAGAAAACGGACGAAAGAGGATTGCTCCTCCGACCATGGAAAAGAAGAAGGGAGCACAAAAATTATCTGGCCACTTTTTTCTCTCCGTTTCCTCGGTTCTTGGAACGAAGCGAGCAGAGCGTGTGAGAAATTTGCGGTGGTATAAAAAGGAGAAGGAGATTTTTTGTGTGTCAGGCGCGAACACAGGAAATTCTTTTTTCGACCGTCGCTGCTGCTGTTGCCCCGGCCTCATTTTTTCATGCCTTGTAATTTAGGAACTTTTTCCCCCTTTCGTTTTTTCGCTTTTGAGAGACTAGCTTATCTCCGTCTTCCTCTTCCGTTTTGGGAAGGCGTAAAAAATGCGAGGGTTGGTTGGGACGGCGACGAAGGCTATCACGCCCGCCATTAAGATCTCGGACAGGGCAAAAGGATTGCGCAGACAAGGGTCGAGGGTGGGGGAAGGAAAAGGAGGGATTCACCGTGTGGAAATAAAAGAATGCCCAATTTATGGAATAGGGAACGTAGTTTCTTTTGCATCCAGTACGAAAAAGAGGCTGAAAATATATTGATGGCAGTGTGCCATTGTGCTTTGGGGGCGAAGGGCCAATAGGGAGTGGGGAGGCGGAGGCGGGGGTGGACAGGAAAGAGCGCCCATTAAGATTAGACGACCTAGGATTCGGGGTGGGGCGCCCGAAAACAAGGGGAGGAGTGTCCGTCAGTCCGTCGAGAAAGATTTCGGGGCAGACTTGACTGGCGGCTTTTTCTACCTATACCCAGGCAAAAAGAAGGGAGGGAATTGCTTGTCAAACCGGCGCCTCCATCCACTTTCGGCGTAATATCTGTCATCTCTCGAAGAAGTCGCCGTCGTTTTCTTCGTACCGCGCACCTGTCCCTTTCGATGCAATTAGGCATGGACGAAGGCTAAATGCCTGTTGCCTTGTGTTTTAGAAGGCCCCCTTCCGTATGGGGTTGCCGGCTTTGTGGCCTGAAACTAAACGAGTCGCCATGACACTTGCCCCGAAGCAAAGGACTCAAGGTGGGCTTCAGAGGTGTTTCGGCGTCAATGGAAAGGGGGGTTCCAGAGGAGTGAGAGTGGGAGTGGCGTAGGTACACGGAGCACGTCGGATAGGGACACTCACACAAGTGCACCCCCGCATGGCCCGTTCGTCTTATCCCTCCCCTCCTTCGCGTGACGGACAACCATTACCCGAAAAAAACCCTCGCGTTTTCTTTTCTTCCTCCTCCCTCCTCTCCTTTTCCCTGCCCAATCTGCGCAGCAGGGGCGGGAGAAAAAAAAAGCGAAAGAGAAATCTTTCTTTCTCCCATCCATGTAGGTACTAAGGGAGAGAAAAATTGCTCGGAAGTGCACCCGCCAACCCACCCCAAAGTTTTCTCCCTTTTTTCCAGGACCTTCGTGCCGTGAGGACATTGCATGGCGTTGGCCGGAGGAAAGAGAAAAGGGGAAAAGGGGAAATTCCAAAAAAAAGTGGGAGAAAAAGCGAGCGGCCGGAAATTAAAATTCGACAATCGGAGGCGGATGTATCGTGCACCACCATTGGCTGCCAATCTCCCCCGTCTCTGTCTTGCACAATGAGTCACCTCCACCCCTATTTCTTCTCTCCCCTGCAATTTGCAGTCTAACAAAGAAGGCTATGCTTTTTTGCCCGCAAAATCAAAAGGATTTTTTCTCCTCGTCCGCTGTCCTCCTTACGAAGTTCTTCTCTTGTGCAACCACCTCTGGAAGATGGAAGAAGTGACGGGAAACATGCAATCCTACATCCCAGAAGATATGAAGGGGGAAAAGAGCTTTTTTGCAAATGTCATTTGCGGAGGAAAAGGGGGATGGGGTAGGATCCCTCCGATCCCACTTCTCTGCGAATTCAATTACCATCGGACGAACGGACGGACAAGAAGGGCGGCGCGAGGGCAGAAGGGGTCGCGCTGTCGAGTGCAGTTTGTTTCCCAGGATAATGTAATTACAGTTGCATGCCGCCGCCACCGCTCTCTGCATCTTCTTGCGCCAACGGGTTCTGGATAAATGCCTCTTCCTCGACGACGTTCATCCCAATGCCTTGTCATCCATGGAACTCACTTGCTGCATGCTTTGGCTCTCAGTCCAAAGGAAATTGCCGAAAAAGTCCCTCCCTTGGACATTTGAAACTTCCTGGATCGATCCTCTCAAGCTTGGCGCGATCTTGTTCCAGGTACCGGAATTGAAATGAATCGCATCCAACTTTCCCTCGCTAGCACCTCGATCGATGAGGTATCTCATTTAAAGGTCGGCTGAGGAGGAAGAACGAAGCAAACACGGCGAGAGAACTAACAGCGCCGCCCGGCTGCCTACATAGAGGGTCTAAGCAACGCGCCGGGAACTTTCTAATGGTAAATTATGTACGTAGCGCACGGTACACATATACGTGCACACGTGTTAGGATTACTACACCCATAGGGCACTTTTTTGTCATGAACGATGACAGCGCACAATACTGCTACGCGCCCTCGACTTGAAATGTGAGCGGAGTGCACCTGCTGTGCATGTAAGTATATGACATGCCGCCGTGAGGACATGTCTCCCATTGTTGCATTGTGGGTAGCGAAGACTCAGCGGAGAGCGCAGTGATCGTTGTAGGACGAACTCTGCACACGTCAAAAGTCCGCGGAAGTGAAAGCACTGCTTCAAAACTTATTTGACTTTATCAGCCATATGGGACTTTGCTTCTTCATCGCCAATTCAGGAGAGCTTGAAGAATATGGGACTTCCTTTTGAAAAGGTACTACTACTGAACACTTTTTGCACAAACAATGCAAGCTTGCTCGCTTTCAGCCTCATGTCGTGTCGCGTTCATTCAATTTAATATCGTCATCCCGTCAAAACTCATATTTACCCTGTCGGGTGTAAACGTTCCTGTCCTGTTTGAAAACACGTGTACTGCCGTAGATCTCTTTCCTGTTTGGTAACAAAATCAAAGTTCCTTTCGGTTCTGCCAATGTTGGCCTGCCTTGCGAGTCAGTTTTGCAGCGTCTAGTTTTGGAAGCAGGAAAAAAAAGAGTGTGCGCGTGTACAATAAAGCTGCTGCTGCTGGCCGCGAATGCCAAGGCCCTACAGAAAACCGACCCACCCACTTCACTGTACATATGAGTCCACTTCTCTTTCATCCTCCTTCCACTACGCGGGAGAGCTTCACTTCGCGCGCGGCGGTTCCATAGTGGCCGCCGCCGCCACAATAAGGAACCCATTTCATTTTGGCAAGCCCACTTCGCCACCTTCTCACCTCCGCCCACTCCCATCGATTTCCTTCCTACCATCACATGCGTTTATACGCCACCAACAGTGCCCGAAATGAGTCCTCCAAAGTGGAACACTTCGCAAATATGTGGAGGAAGGTGCGCCGACGCCTGGCCGGAAGGAGGAGGACCAACACGGTGGCGGCGGCGGCAGCCAGCATCACCCTCGTCTTCTTCTTCGCCCTCGCCAAGCTGGCCAACGTCAGGATCTTCGTCTGCAGGGACTCCAGCACCAGTGCAGAAATAGGCGAGATAAAGATGAAAGGTTTTTTGCTTTTCAGTTTTTCTCACATGGTTTAATTCACCTCTTCAGAATCTGTTTGCCTCCGCCACAGGCGCGGAGAGGTTGGCGGCGGCCTCTGCCGCGGCCTCTGCGACACCGGCGAGGTCTCCCCGGGGGAGTGCGTCTCGCTGCACATACTCAAGAGCCTCGTCTTCAGGGCAGATTGGGAAGGCAAAAAAGTGGGTGGTAGATAGGACTACGTAAAGGAAAAATGAAGTCAAAGATCCAGCCGCATTTTCCATCTGAAGGTGGTGGTGAAAGGTGACCTACCGCAAACGGAAGTCTGCAATAAGAACTCAACGGACTTTTCATCATTCGCCGAATTCAGGTACAAAGTTGAGGGCAGAGATAGGCATAATCTATTCTAAAACAGTAATCTTCCAGGGCCGCAATCCATGGCAAAGCAAAGAATTTTCTCGGAATTGATCTCAGCTGGAAGCGGGTGCAAGAGAACTTGTGGGACTCCCCCCTCTACGAAGCCATGAGTTCGGTGCCATTCAATTTCTGTGCTTGTGCCAATGGGTCAATATCCAACAACTTTTTTCCCCATGTAATAAGGCTGATTTGCGACACACGTGGTCGGTTTTGGGCTCCCGCGAGCAGGTCCTCTTCCGCCTCTTCCCCGAAGTGGGTGCGAGGGTCCTCGGCTCATGTGGCACTCTTTACGCAGAAGAGATGCTTGAACCAATTCCATACAGGTGAAGAGAATCAATAAGCCAATCAAGTAAAGTTGATGAATCCCATTCCTCGCCCTCTAAGACTGTCCGTGGACCCCCGCTCCTCCCTCGGCGCTTCCTCCTTCCGCCTGGCCACGGCCTTCCTCGACCACGTTCGGGTGCTGAACGGGGCAGGACTCGTCTACTTCGACGTCAAGATGGAGCACTACGGGACGGACGAAGAAGGAAAGGTCAAGATCAACGACGGGGGAGACCTGTACTTCATTGAAGACTCTGGTGGTTTTGTGGATAAATTGACAAAAAAAATATATCAGTGCTTTAGTTGAATTATGTTTTTGCACCACAGCTAAAGTGACGTCAAAACAGTCGTGCAAGAAGGACGAGGACTGCGGAGGGGTGATCAAGCTTGGGAGATGCGACGTGAAAGCGCAACGGTGACCATATCTGACAATATGTGACATTCGTATTTTTATTGTAGTTTTATTGGTATCTGTCTGCAGGTGCGAAAGCTTTGTGGCCAATACTAATCTGCAGCAGGTGTGCCACCGCGTCTTTCTCGGCAGGTCTCAGGACTTTCCCTTCTACCGCGGCCTGCTGAGGGGCGCCCGAGGGAGGCTCAGGAAGCTGCTGTTCAAGTGCGCCGGGCGAAGGAGGCTCCTGGAGGACAACGCGGAGAAGAGGGAGGCCAGGATGGAGAGGACCATCAGGAGGTTCATCGAAAGGGAGCTCAAGAACCTGGAGCGATAGAAAGCCCCTTGTGGAAGCTGTGATTCCTAGTCAAACCTTGCATTTTCAAGTCCTGCACGTCGGAGGCGTCCTCGGCCGTACGGCAACAACAAAAAGCTGTGTTCACCCGGTGGCCAACGTTCACAAATTCATTATCACGACTGCTCGAGGTTTCAAAGGCACGTCTCTATTTATGACTCACAATGAAACCCTACAAAACATTTTTGCTGTTCGATAAATGATAAATATAGCAAACAATAAGGCCTTGTTTTTTGACAAGAGCGGCAAAGAGATTATATTCCAAAAAGGCCTCAGAAATATGCTCACCCAGCTCAATTTCACCCTCGGCATCGAATAAACAAACATGAATGACGCTTTTCTTTGCCCCCCTCCTCCGTTTCCAGTTTCTTACGCCACACCGCCGCCCCGATATCTGTTTCTAGGCGCTGCGAGGAAAGTACTGTGTCCAACAAGACCGAGTCAGCATCTGGTCTTTTCTTCCCCCCTCTTTTTCTCCAATCCCCCCCCCCACCCACGCCACACACTTTGAGGCTGGGTGAAAAGATCGTCGAGGGCAAAAAAGGGGTCAAGACTGGCGTCAGCAAAAACAAGGGGAGCTAGCTGAGAGAGCGAGGATGTTTTTGTCTCGATTTCTCATGTGTCCCAAACCCATTTTCAGCCGCCATCGTTGGAGAGTGGCAGCCGGCCAGGGGAGAGAACGAGTGTATCCCAGCCAGACTCTTGACACCGAACGCCGAAAGAAACCGTGCGGCGACGATACAGGAGGAGGGGGCTCTTTTATCATGAGAGGGAGATCCGGCTTCGCCTGTAGAAATAGTGCAGAAACCTTATTGAACTTGCTAGAAAAGGCGTTCCTACAGACCCCCCATGATTATGGTCATCGATAGGAATGCTTTTGGGGTCGTTCGAATCGAACTCGTTCAATCATTTTCCCTACCTCTCATTCTCCACGTTTAATGACGTAAAAGAGAGTAATACGCCGTGGAGAGAAAAGGAGAAAGGAAGAGTCGCCGCCGACTCCTCTCTTTTCTCTTTCAAAAGTCGTTCGGTTCCTGCAGTCTTCTGTTGTTACTCAAGGAGTGAAAGGGGGGGAACGAAAATGAACGAAAGGGTGGGGAGATGGGAAAAATCCAAGACAAACATTTCTGGGGGAGAGGAAAGGGTGCAAACAAAGCAGCGAGAGAGAACAGGACTTGAAAAACAAGCAGGGGAGGAGAGGATGAAAGAGCTTCGCAGCAAGGCGCTAGTTTTGCAGCAATTTTCTTTGAAGCGGCGCGGGGGCGGAGGAGGGAGGGGGGCCACACGAACATGGACGCTAGGGTACATTAAAGGCGAGACGCTGCGCAGTTTCCCCTGTAAGAAGTACTCTGTTAGTCTTCGTGGGTCCCCTCTTCCCCCTTCACCTCCTTTTCACGAGGCAGTGCAATATGTTTGCAAGCTGCCAAAAGAGACAATAACGGACGGACGAATGGACAGGGGGAGGGGGAAGAAAAGGCAGTGGTCCCAAATGTCCCGCGTCTCCTCCGCCTCCTACCCAGTGTGCGCTAATGGCGAGGAAGGAAGATGATGACAAATGGCCCTGCGATGTTTTCTCTTTCCTCCCCCCCTTTCTCTCGTTCGATCTGTTCCTCCCCCGCTGCGAAGGTGGTTGAGGAAGGGAGGGTTCCCCTGCAGAGGCATTTCTTTCATTTCCCCGACTTTAAGCACCGCCGCCACTGCCTCGATCCCCCTTCATGTGTATCCGTAGTCGCGTTTCGAAACCCTGTTGTTGATCGAGGGTACAAGAAAGGGGGGGGGAGGACGGATGGCAAAAATGGGACTCCCTCCTCGTTGCATGTGCTGCCTGCCTGTTCTAGAAAAATGGCCATTTGTTTGAGGAGTGCGTAATGCGGAGAGAGGAGAAGAGGAATGCCTCGTTATCGCCCAAAAGCGCGAATAATAAGAACGTTCCTTCTCGTTCCCCCAAACAGTTTTTTTCGCCCAAGAAGCGCAATGCCTGCGCCATATGGTGAAAGCGAACGATGCGTGATGCTAGAGGCTGCGACTTGGAACGGGAAATGGCGAAAAAGCTTGTTTTTTGTTGCCCCCTCATATTTTTTTGGGAAGGGGAGGTCGCGTTGGAGGAAAAGAGGCCGTTCTGGGATATACGGTACTGTTTGTTTTCTTGGTTTGCTCTTTTTGGGGGTTTCTGCCATCGCTGCTGCAGGATATCGGTTTCCCGTTCCGGCCCCAGAAATGGACAACAACCTTTCTGCTAGCTTACGTCCACGAACATGTAAACCTCATTATAGGACAGGAAGGGAGGGCTCCTGGGAGGACGGTAGCCGACGGGTGAATACAGTACCCGATATAGGGGCGTGATACCTCTTGGACTTGCAACACAGGAGTGCTTTCCGGAAAAGAATGAATGCAATGACACTATTTTTGTTTGCAAAATGCCCGCTTGTTTAAAAACTTGTTTTGGAGGGGTGAGGGGGAAAAATAGAGTACCTATAAAGGAATATTCTGTTTTTCGGCCTTGCTACATTTTCCCGTCCTCCTCCCTATCCCGTTCGTTTTTCTTTTTTGGCTCCGAAATGAAACCTCTGCAGTATCGTGAAAGTTCAAAAAGGGGGAGGAGAGGAAGAAAGGAAAGTGGAGGAGGAAGAAGAGGAGGGTGCCGCCGAAGTACAAGTATGGGGAGGGAGGCCATTGAGAGATATGGAAAATGGGGGACAAGAAAAAGAAGAGAAGCATCGGCCCATGTACAAGAAGGAGAGGAGAGAAAGATGAAATGGGGGAGGGATGGGCGAGCCGGTTCAAGGAGGGAGAGAAAGAGGGAGGCTGAGTGAGCTCTTTTTAAAGAGAAGGAAGGCAAAAGAAGCAGCAACTTGAAAGATGGAAGACGGGAGAGAGAGGAGAAGACTCTTTCATGCGGCATTGGCCACTTGATCTCTTTGTGGGATCGTCTTGACATAAAAGCAGAAGGAGGGGTTATCCTGCATTGACGTCGCCTCGATGCCGCAGCAGCCAAGGAAAAGAAACTACTGCAACGATGATACACTTCCTCCTCCTAGAGATCTTCTGTCGTTCTAGACGCTCCTCCACAGGTTCTGTTCCGACTGGAGAAGAAGCAGAAGGTTCGACGAGTGGAAATTAGTCTACGGTGGGAATTGAGCGTCTGGAGTGGAAGATGTGTACCTCGAAAATGTTTCTTCTCCGTGGAAAGCATTCATGCAAACATCGTCGGCGAGATGCCATTTAACATCTTCTTTCCCCTCCGCCTTTGCTTTGCCTTGCCGCGCCGGGTCTGCCGCTCCTCCACCTTTCCTTTTCTGAAGGCTGAGAGGCGGAAGGGGGGAAGTGTGGGGAGGTAGTACGTACGGCCATACCGTACAGTGCAGTATACTGCGCACCGCGGCTGGCGAAGAGAAAACTGCGTCTTAGGATTTTTCTTTCCGAGCTTCGTTGGTGTAAGTACACGTATATACACAACTATGGACTTGTTTTTCCCGGGGCCTGGAATCTCTTCTTTCCTTGCGAAGTACTCTTCTGTGTATATCGCGTCTGGGCGGGGGCGGCAGACGAGTGTGTGGGTTGCTGGATGATAGCATAAGAATTAGAAAGAATTCACGTACAGTACCGGTAGTGAAAATGTGTGCGCAGTACTAAATGTTACACAGATTTGAGAGCAAATTGTACGTACCGTATGGGAATGAGTGAGTAGTGTCCCTGAGCAACATCGTAATTTCATCGCTCGAGTGCATATGCGGCCTCGTTTTCCACTAAACGCCCAGCTTTAGCAAAGGTTCTGTTGTACCACAAACGCTTCTCCGGAACGACGCAATAACCCCCTTTCCTCGGCTGTTTCATTCAGCCGCTGGGGATTTCTTCTTCGACCTGCTGTGTTTCCAAAAAGGACGCCGCTCGCTTCGTCGCTGTTGCGGATAGGGGAGCGGACGGGGGAAGCAGACCGCCAACGCTGTCTGCGATAGCAGATTTCTCAGACGGTACAAAAGAGCACACTGAAAATCACTGTTTTTTGCACTGCCAAAAAAAAGCTCGAAAAACATTTCCAATCGAGGCAGGCAGCAGAATGGAGATGAAGGAAAACGCAGCTTGCAAGCTGTTCCCGCTATCTCACCTCGCTCTGCCCAGTAGTCATCGCCATCCGGCGGAGCTCGATCCCGCCTGCTTCACTTCCAGCTATAGAAATCGCCAATAATACCCACTCCTCCGGTCTACCCTCGAAAAATTTGTTGTTGTCAGGTGCCTCCAACGCAGAAAGGATGAAGGGTGGTGGTGGTGTTTGGAGGAGTCTCCTCGGCTCAGGTGCATCGGAGGGTCTCTCGCTGAATGGGTTGAAGGGAGGGAGAGAGCGGGGGGCGATGAATAGAGCAAATGGGAGAAAAGAGAGAGGAATTCCCCCCTCCCTTCTGTGTCAACACAACTATCCAGAATGAAGGCTTTTCTCGCGGTGTGCAGGAAGAGGAGCTGCAGAGTGGAAATCCGCCTGTGCAGGGGAACGAACAAACACGTCTATTTATTTCCCCGGTCCGCGAACCAGCTTCCATAATCTTCCTCTTTGCGCAAAACAAGAAAACCTGATTTCCAACAGAACGACTTCCATCTTTTACATCTGCTGTGGTGGCGTTTTAACGTATCCGATGGGGGAAAACCGAAGCCAAGCTCTCCTTCCCTTTTTACAACTTGCAAGCAAGCCCCTTCCCCTTCCCCTCGTCCGTCCGTTCCACATCAAGCGCCGCCGCCTCCACCTTGTTGTGACGCCATTTCATCTCCCCCTCTCCTTCCTCTGGTGGAAATCTGCCCTGTCGCTAAGGCGCCCTTTTCTCGCCACTTCTCCGCCATTGTTCCACGCAGTTCTGCTCTCTCTCTCTCTTGGCTTCCCTCCTTGCAGTACGAAACAAGAGGGCAAATATACACTGTACATGAGAGTAACTATCGCCTCTACGACTCCAAACATCCCTAGTACTTCCCCACCTCTACTTCCCTCGTTTTCTGCTGAACAAGAATAGTAGTAGTACAATGGACCGTAAAAGTTTACAGAGAAAATATCTTCGCCATCATGTAGGGGCCTTCATTTTTTGGTACATTTGCCGCATCGACGTTAAACTTTGATGCCCTCGAAGTAGCTCAACAGAGAAGGGCCCTTCTCTCGGTGAGGGTGCTTATGGCGTCGCAGGTCGGTCGGTCGAGCTGTATGTGCCTGTGTGTGATAGCGTCACTCGCCCCCTCCTCCTCCCCCTGTTCTTTGTGTCTTTGTGTGCGTCTCTCGGGCGGCGCGGCAGGGCGGACGGACAGACGTCATCCGCCGCCGCCGCCGCCATACTCCTCCTGCTCCCTAGGGCGGGCTGCTTGCTTGTTGGGTGGCTCGGGCGGTTGGCGTCGCCTCCGCCTCCTGCATGGACGGACAAAGACCCAAGCCAAGCCGAGGGAGGAGATTGGGGAGAAGGAGCGCGCCAGCGACACCAAGGAGGAGGGCGGCAGAGGCGAGTGGAAGAAGAGTTTGGAAGCTTCTGGCGGTGGCAACATTGGGGAGGAAGGAAGGGAATTCCAGTCTCATTGCTGCTGTAGCAAAGAGGCGACGTCACACACAGGAAAGGAGCGCGGAGTAGGGCGAGGGGCGACGAAAGCTCGTCTTTGAAGGGAACAAGCTTTGGGGAATGGTGCTACTATAGTTGGGAAGTGGTTACTTATTTTGTCTCTTTCAAAAGATATTGATGAAATAGATTGTCTGAATAAACAGGACAACACAGCAGCATGGCAAGAAAAATACCAAGCCAAAATATATATGCTTTTCTAATGGGCTCCTTTTAAATCCGCTCGGTACATAGCGCAAGAAAAAGAAAACAAAGAAGATGCAAAAGGAGAGAATTTTTTTGCAAGGTGGCCTTGATTTCACATCTTGAACTTGTACCATGGTCTTTATTTTTGGTATCACACCAAGATGTACCTCTTACCATATGTCTGATGAAGTTGGACTTGAGAAGAGCCCGGTAGTTGATCTGCATATCTGTATTGAAATTGCAATTGAACAGTGCGGATTTCTTTTTGCTAGAATGAACAATTTTAAAAGTAACGTTTCAAACCACAGTCTAGGAAGATGTCAAATACAAAAAAATAATTTTATTTCCTTTAAAAATGCTGGTGTTGCACCTAAAAAATAATTCCCGAACGTTTCTAAATACTTTTTTCTTTTTCTTAGCTGACAGTCAACTTTTTCGACAACAGTTTTATACTATCCAATTTTTGTTAGATCTAAATTTCGAATGGTTCCAAACTTGCTAATGAATAATTTGTTCCCGCTCCCTCCCTAGTGCAGCAGCTGCTCCGAACAAAGAAAGAGGAAAAGGAAAGGGCGGCGGCGGCGGCGGCGGCGAGAGCAGCACCTCCCTCGGCGGCCTGGAGATCGCCCGCTGGAGCGGCGGAGGCGGAGGCGGACGGCGGAGGGACGGGCGGCGGACGCATCATCCGAGCCTCAGTGAGAGCTCAGACGCCCTAGAGCGAAGTCGCGTTAAGCCGAGCCAGGAAGGCTTCCCTTACATCCACCCCAAGGCCCTCACACACGCAAAGTGAGGAGGCACTTGGAAGTCGCCGAGGACGCTTCGGCAAACAACCACCACACACCAAAGATCATCCGCGACTCCCACGGGGGGATCCCCTTCCAGAGGCATTAGTGGAGGCGAGGCAGACAGCGTGCAAACGACAGAGGGAGACCGCGCCACGCGTGAGTCACCGACCTTGGTCAGAAGACGCCATCTTGCTCCTCCAGCTCCAGCAGCAACGCGGTCGCTGAGTGAGTCGCCCCCAACAGGAGGAAGACCGCCCTCGACCACCACCACCACCACAACAGCAGCAGCAGCCACAAGCTGGCTCCATTCTCCAGTTGTACCCCAACAACCGCCACCACGACGATCCCCACGCTGCCCCCGAGACCTTCGGCGCCGACGTCTATTATGAAATTAGAACTGCAGTCTGCGTCTAACTTCCTCGTCCACCTCATACGGTTGGGTCGGCGGAACATCAACGAGACGCAGCTCGAGAAGTTCCGAAATGCGCTCATAGAGGCACTCCGCAGGCGGTACCGCGACCACTGGTTCCCAGAGAAGCCGTTCAAGGTGGGTACTTACTTCTTACTTTGCGATTGTTGTAGCAGAGACTAATTTTCCCCCTCTTCTTTCTTGCAGGGCTCTGGTTACAGATGCATCCGCATCAACGGCAAAATGGACCCCGTCATCTCCCAAGCCGGCGAGAGCTGCGGCCTCTCGCCCCACCTCATCCACACCATCTTCCCGTCCGAGCTGACCATGTGGATCGACCCTCAGGAGGTCAGCTACCGGATCGGGGAGAACGGATCCATCTGCGTGCTCTACGAGTTCAAGGAGGGATCCAACGAGCCCTGGAGGCCCAACCTCAAGAACAGCACGTCCTCCTCCTCCTCCAGCAACAAAAGCAGCAGCAGCAGCGGAAGCAGCAGCAGCGGCACCAGCAGCGGCAACTCCTCTCCCTCCTCCTCCCCCACCAACGACAACGAGGCCGCGACAACCCCTCCCCCCGCCCCCGCGCCCACGACGACGTCCTCCTCCTCCTCCGCGACGGGCTGCAAGGACTTCACCCTGCGCAAGATGGACTACCTCCTCGACCCGCGGAAGTCCGTCTCCATCGAGCAGCTCGCCGCGTACGTCTCCAGCGGTTAGACGCCGCTCGGAGACGGGATGCGGAGCAGGAGGAGGTAGGAGAGGAGAAGGAAGAGGAAATCGCCGCCAGAAGAGGGGTTTCTCTTCGGCCCGCCTCACACAACAACCTGAGGTGGGGAAGAAGAGGAGCCTCCGCCGTCTTTAGTCGTTCGCTGTCCTGATGTTCGTCGCCGTCGCCCTGAAAAAAGGAGGGAAGCTGTGTCGGGGTGAGCTGTGGTGAGAGAGAAGCTCGTTTCCCCCATTCCCCCCCCCATTCTGGTGGCGACGGTGATGGCTGCGGACGAACAGCGGGCGACTGAAGCACGGGAGGTGACGGAAACAACAGAGGCCAATCAACCAACCGCGGTCGGTCGATCGAGGACGGGATGAGGAAGGAAGACAAAGACACATCGACGGAGAAGAGCGCGGAGACCAAAAAAATAGGAAAATCCTTGGGCGAGACCAGGGCGGGAGTTACGCAGGAGGCAATCCAGATGCTGATGGCTGTGAACACGGGATCAGACGAGAGACAAGGAGGAGGGCAAAAAGTAAGACCGGTAGGGCTGAATATATGAGAATGGCGGGGCTGCCGAACTCCCCGGCAACCGGGGCCAGTCCCCCCACTTTTTAAAAAGTATCAGCCCAAATGCCGCCGGTCAAAAGAGACGGTCCTTCTTCCCCTCTCTCTCCCAACCCCACCTGCAACTCCAGTGCCTCCTCTCCCCGCTCGAAACAGAATCGCCGAAGAACGCAAAATTTAATCAAACCTCCGCGCCTTGCTCCGCCAACACCGCCAAGAGTCTCCTTCCTCCGACCCCGAACGAACGAACGCCGCGCTTTGAGCCGCTGCCGTCGCCTCTTTCTCGGGCCCCGCGGAATCCTGCAGCCTTCTCCGCCGCCTCTGCCGGGGGAAAGAAGAAGTACTGCAACTACAACACACTCCATTCTAACACCGCCAGCACCCCTTTACTACAACAACCACAGTGCTATTCGTTGTGACACTCCTTTTTGCCGCAGACGCATACCACACAGGACCCTGTGATGATGATCTCAAGAACTCAACTGGGGGGGGGGGGGGGGGGGGGGGGGGGGGGGGGGGGGGGGGGGGGGGGGGGGGGGGGGGGGGGGGGGGG
>JAAUXV010008334.1_pt1 | contig 19200 bp, 15 predicted proteins | sample 7278181 | NCBI WGS metagenome assembly JAAUXV01 (sample SAMN14350114, study PRJNA611818) | marine sediment metagenome | isolation source: surface marine sediment (2.1m) | place: French Polynesia: Moorea | collected 2018-08
AGCGCTCGCTCGTAGGAAGGTAGTGCTTGGGCGGCTGGTGGGATTCGTTGACGATGCCCTGGTTCTGTTCAAGCGCCGAATCCATGTTTCCGGATCGATTTTCTGTTTTTAAATTATTTCTCCGACATTTCTTTCCCGCATGACGTTTTGTCGAAAGTTTATCTGGAAAATATTGAAATTCAATTTCTTTTGCTTCGCAGCTGAAGGAAGAGCCCGAGCCCGTTGTCACGTTCTCCCAGCCCAGAAAGTACAAGGAGCCGAAGGAGCCTCCGGCGAAGAAGAGCGGCTCCTCCTCCTCGAACAGGAGCAAGCGGGACGAGGCCAGTCCCTTCAGGAAGAGGCCGCAGGAGGGAGGGCGGGCTGACGTGGCCGTAGCCGCAGACGAGGACGATCCATTCAGGTTCATACCTCAAAACTGATATTCTACATGATTTTTCGAATATGTGATATGATATGCTGTCTTGCGTTTAACCGCAAAAGATTTTTTATGTGTGCCAGTTTCCCCTTTTTTAATCCAACGTGCCAAAAAAGCATCATTTATATTTGAAAGGATTTCGACTCGCCAATAAAACGTTCAAACGAAACTCTCTTCTTCCGATCAGTGACATCTTGTTTACTTTCTCCTTTCTCTAGGAACGAAACGATTATATACCCACGAAAGAAAAAAAATTATCGTAACGAAAAGTATACTTTTTTTGGTGGCTGTCGCGTTACGCCGCCGACTTCTGACCTAACAAAAATAAAGTTGGGTGGGGGTAGCGGTGTCTAGTCAATCAAAACATCTTGTTTTTGCCTTCCTTTTTCACAAGCCTTATTGAGACAATTGACAGGATTAGTCTACACAGTTACACGGCCTTTTTTTGGCGGCTTTTTCTGTAATGCAAGCGATGGCCACAAGTTTCCAAAAACATAATTACAGTGTGCACAGAAAAAAATCAGTTTGAAGAAATCGCTCAAAGTAAGGTTATGATGTATTCACGAAAAAAAACCAGCTATGGGGTCAAATCAAGTTTTTTCAAATTCGATTACCTGCCACTGGGGCTTGAGAGAAGAGGAGAGAGGGTGGGAAAGACATCCAACTCGAAATCTTTTTCGTCGACACTATTTCGTGCAAAAAGTAAAATAAGACGTTTCTGTAGTAGTACGTCGTTTTGAATTCGTCGCGAGAGCTTTTTCTTCTGCTCCTGTAAAAAGTAGTTGTGGCTTTTCTTCTTTCGTCGTCTGATATCTTAAAAAGTGTTTTCGGAGAGAAAAAGTGTTGCTGTTGCGTCGAGACACATTTTGAGGGGAAGAACAAGTGTGTGTGCTTAATGTGCGAAACGGGACATTAAGATCGCCGCTTTTAAGGTACCTCAAAGATATACATTATACACTCAAGTAGTAGAGAAGTACTACAGTAGACTGAATTTTTGCCCCTAGTAGCACGGGAGCAAAAAGTGAGAAGCTACTTGTTTGAGAGACTTTGCTTCTTGACCAAGACGTAGCAGCAGTTACTCCTCCTTTTTTTACCGGAATATTAAATCACACTTTTTTTCTTCCCTCTTCCTCTTAGGATCAAGGTGGAACGAACGAAAACGCGCGCTTATCACAGTGTCACTTTTTCTGTCCGCTCAGGAATTCCCCTTGCACCTCTACTAGTCTTATCTGAGAAAGAGGCCTTTAATTTTGAGACTCCCACCACTCATTTCCCCGCACGTTTTATTCTTTTACGTGACGACCAGTGGCTCGTCGTCGGCGAACCCCCTGATGATTGGGGAGTCGTCGACCTCCTCCAGGTCTCCCTGGTTGAGGATGGCCGCGCCGGAAGCCGCGCTGTAGCGGCTGGTCAACGCCTGGAAGGATCTCGTCAGCCGCCGGTTCTTCCTCACGTAGTAGGCCAGCCCAGCGCCAAGCAGCGCCAGCAGAACCAGAATGGGGATGAGGATAGCCGCCACCGAGGTGCGGCTGACCACCACGTCTCCCGCGGGAAGCGCAGTCTCCAAGGCCACCGGGTCCGACGGCGCCGAGGCGTACCCGTCTCCGTCGACCAGCGCCACAGCCACGTAGTAGAGGCGGCCGGGGAGGACGGCGCCGGCCTCGACCACGGCCGAGACGTCGAAGGGCGGGGCGGGGGCGTCGAACACGGAGGGGACGGACAGGTCGGGGTTCTCGGAGAAGATGAGGCGGTAGCTGTACCCGGCGCGGGAGAGGTAGGGGGGAAGCTCCGAGGGCTTGTCCTTGTGCCAGTAGATGAGCTGCTCCACTGAATCGGAGTCGGAATCGTTTTCCTCCCGGTGGGCGATGTGGTGTGTGAGGCCGCGCGGCGACGGGATGGGCGGGCCGGACACCCGGACGGGCCCGGCGGAGGACGCGCCGGGGGCAGCAGTACGAACCTTGACGCTGTACCTGGCGCCGTAGTGAACGTTGTCCACAAAGTGGCTCAGCCTGGGCGAATTTGTCTCGGCCACCTTGACGGTGCTGACCTCCATCGTTTCCTCGTCCTCAACCTCCAGCAGATAGGCGATGGGCTCGTCCACTTCAGGGCAAGAGGCGCTCCAGGTCACGGTCATGTTGCTCCCGCTGACCACTGCGCGGAGGTCTTTGGGCGGCGCTCCGGGGGAGTACTTGGTGAACACAGTCTTGGGCTCGCTGGGGCGGCCGAAGGATCCGTCGGAAGGCCCCGCCACCGCCACAACGAAGGTGTAGCTCTGGCAGGCGTTGAGGAGATCCACGGTGGCTGAGCGGGCGCCGCCGGAAATCATTTTGACCTTGTTCTTCCTCTCTCTTATTTCGTCCATGCTGGCCCCGTGGAAGATGCCGTACTCCCAGTTGTTGCCCTCCTCGGACGCGTCTGCGTTGCCCTCCGGCGTTGCCCACACCAGGTGGACGGCCGTCCTGCTCTTGGAGGTGAGCTTGGCCTCTATGATGTTCGGGGTGGGGAGCGCATCCCCGCGGGTGGAGAGCCTGACCTTGGAGGCAGGGCCCTCTAGGCTGGATGGCCCCACGGCGGAGACGGAGACGGAGTAGGCCTCGCCGGGGGCCAGGCCGGAGAGGGACACGTTGGACACGCGTGAAGGGTCCACAGTCATGTCCGGGTAGGTGGCAAGGAAGTTGAACACGGAACTGACGCGCACCTTGAACTCACGGATGGAGGAGCCCCTGCAAAAGGGAAAAATGAGAACAGTCAAGGAAACTTTTCAATTACCAGGTGTCACTATGTTCGGAGATAGTAAGTAGTGCTATAAATACTCTAATCAGGAATTTCATTTATCAGGAAAAGCAATACTTACTTCCTGGGCGAGTCCCACTTGAGGAAAATGTTGTTCTTTCCTGCCCCGAGCTGCGTGAGCCCCTCCACCATCTCCCTGAGAGAGTCCTTCCCTCCGAAGACGAGCTGCACCTCCTCCGACGCCTCCCCGTGGAAGGCCTCGTTGACGGCGGTGACGCTGACGCCGTAGGTCCGCCCGGGGACGAAGTCAAAGTCCAGCGTGGCGTTCCTCCTCCCGGGGCCGACCTGCCACTCCCGCCCGGCGGGGGAGAGCAGCACCACGTAGCTCCTCATCTCTCCGTTGGGCGCGGCGGGGCGCGTCCAGGAGACGAAGGCGCGGCCGTCCGTCGTCTGGCGGGCGGCGGTGACGCGAGGCGCGGAGGGCGGCGCGGAGGAGGTGCGGGCCGAGGCGAACTCGCCGCTCTCGTGGTCTTGGTCGTCTCCCCCCACCAGGCGGACGGTGAAGTTGTACTCGGTGTAGGGCTGCAGGTTCGTAAACTCGTGGTCGAAGATCTCTGCTGAGAGTGGGTCGGAAGAGCAGGTCCACAGGTCGGTCCCTGACACCTGGTAGCAGGGGCGGAACTTGACTCCCCCGGAGCCCGAGCCGGCATTGCTCCTGCCGGGAGAGTCCGCGATCCACCAGTTGAGCCGGACGCCGGTGGCGGTGACGGAGTTGGAGTCGATCTGGAATTGGAGTTTCGGAAAAAAGGCATAAATACAAGAACGTACAAAGTAACTACGTAATTTGTCAAATTCAGTACCTGAATTCCCCCGATCCTACTGGGCAACTGGCAGTGCAGCTCGTCCGTCCCGTCATAGCAGTCGACGACGCCGTTGCACTGCTTGGAGGCGGGGATGCAGTAGCCGCCGTTGTCGCACGAGAACTCCCCCTCTTGGCAGCGCAGGTGCGGGGTCCCGTCGTCGTCCTCGTAGTAGGTGTCATCATCGTCGTCATATTCGGGGTCGTCCCCGTCGCACCCCGTCTCGTCGGAGCCGTCGGCGCAGTCCCTCTTCCCGTCGCACAGCTTCGCACTGTCCATGCACTCCCCGCTGAGCTCGCACCTGTACTCGTGCTGAGAGCACCTGACGACGTCTGCGCAGACCTCCTCCGACTCGTCCGAGCCGTCCTCGCAGTCCTCGTCGTCGTCGCAAACCCACGCCTGCCACACGCACTGACCGCTGTTGCAGCGGAACTTGCTGTCGGAACAGGAGGCGGGGGAGGACGGGGGAGCGGGCGGAGGCGGCGGGAGAGGGGGAGCGCCGCTGTTGCTGTTGTTACCGTTGTGGCACTCCAGCTCGTCCGAGGCGTCGGAGCAGTCCGGGGTCCCGTCGCACTTCCACCAGTAGGGGATGCACTCCTCGTTGGAGCACTTGAACATCCACTGGTTGCACTTGCCCTTGGGGAAGACGGGCCTGGGGCCGGTGCCGCGGTGGTCTGGCCGCTCGGAGGAGGAGCCGATCTCTGTGCAGTTTGCCTCGTCGCTGCCGTCGGGGCAGTCTGAGGTGCCGTCGCAGCGCCAGGTGTCAAAGACGCAGCCGCCGCCGCTGCCACACGCAAACTGGTAGTCCTTGCACTGCACGTGTGCGCAGTCCTCCTCGTCTGACCCGTCCGGGCAGTCTCGGTCTCCATCGCACTTCCACGAGGTGGGGAGGCATTGTCCGCCTCCGGGGCAGTGGAACTCCTCCGGCTTGCACCTGGGGGCCTGGGTGAGGCAGCCGCGCTCGTCCGAACCGTCCTGGCAGTCCTTCTCCATGTCGCACTGCCACTTCTTGGAGATGCACTGGCCGTTGTCGCAGCGGAACTGGTCCGCGCCGCACTCGGACTTGATGCAGTTGCGCTCGTCAGAACCGTCGCCGCAATCGTCGTCGAAATCACTGGAAGGAATAGGATAAATCACATTGAGATAATATTCAACCTTCACGTTTTTGGTATTATATTTGAACAAGGAAAGGAATAATCCTTGGTGCAAAAGACAATAAAGTGTAAACCATTAGAGGGCAGTCAAATTCCCTCACCATTTCCAGTAGTCGGGGATGCAGTGCTTGTTGTCGCACTGGAACTGGAAGTCGAGACACTGGTCCCTGGCGCAGCTCTCCTCGTCTGACCCGTCCCCGCAGTCGTCGTCCCCGTCGCACTGCCACTTGGCCGGGACGCAAAGACGGTTGCGGCAGGTGAAATGGCTTTGATCGCAGCGGCCGTCCGCGCTCTGGTGGCAGGTGCCGTTGGACTCGGGGACGGAACCGTCTGGGCACCGGCACACCAAGGATGATGAGCCGGACTCGTCGGAGGACGCCTTCATTCCGTCCGGGCACAGGCAGCGGAACCTCCCTCCTGGCATGGGCACGCACAGGTGGGAGCACGGGTTGGAGCTGCAGGCGCTGCCGCCGGAGTTGTGCTGGGCCGAGCTGAACACCTTGAGATCCATGGAGCCGTTCATGTTCTGACGCACGCGGTGGATCTTCTTGCCGGAGTTCTTGTCAGCCATATAAATGGCCTTGCGGTTCCAGTCGTCCCAGTACATCATTTCCTTCAAAAAAACCAAATCCCGTTATTATAAAACACACGGTTCAAAAATTCTAGCTATTTTTTTTTTGCCTAACCTTGTGTACTGCTACGGCGAAGGGGTGCACAATCTGTGGCACCCTGCTGAGGACCTTCTTGAAGTTGTTCCCGTCTAGGTCGCAGGAGGCAATGTAGTCCTCCCTGGCGTCCACCCAGTAGACGCGGTTGGCGATGTAGTCGATGGAGACGCCGTTCGGCCACTGGACGTGGGGGGAAGTCTGGAGGACCTTCACCTGGAATAATGGAAAGAAGAAAAACCATATTATTTTTCCCATATGGCAAAGGATGAAAAAGTTGCTTCTTACTTCTGATCCGTCCATGTTTGCCCTGGCCACTCGCGGCCTGTCCTCGTTCCAGTCTGAGAAGTACAGGTATCCGTGCGCCGGGTGGACGGCAAGACCTCGCGGCTTGCTCAGCTGCTTGCCGCTGAGGACGGTCTTGCGCATGCGCCCCTCGTACTCCAGGTCCACGCGAACCAGCTCGATGGTCTTCCTGCTGCCGTCCACGAAGTAGAGCGTCTTGGTGATCCAGTCGTACGCCATGCCCTCCACGCTCTCCAGGTCGTTGTTCACCAGCACGCGAGGCTCGGAGCCGTTGAGGCACTGGATGAAGATCTTGTCCACCTCGATGTCGCCGTACATCACTACAAGGGGGAAGAAAAAAATTTGCTGGTGAGAAAAAAAACTGCTTCTGATCTGATTGAGGTGGTTGATGTACTAACCGCAGTTGTCCTCGATGTCGAACTCCAGAGTGATGACGTTCTTGACGTTCTGCAGCGGGAGTGTTTGCACGTCTGCCAGGTCCCTTAGGTTGATGCGGACGATGGCCTCGCGCTGGGACACCAAAAGGAACTCCTTCTCCTCGTCCACCGGGCACAGGGTCACCGCGGGCTCAAATCTGCATTAAGGGAAGGAAATAATTACAAACGGCGTCTTATACCGTACTGGACAGCCGCAAGAAACGCGAAACGTTGTGCATGAAAGGTAGACGAAAGCCAGAACGCGGAGAAAGAGACCGAAATTCGAAAGTTTACTTCCAGAACAAAAGATAACATTTTCAATCACAGTTGCATAGGACAGTATTGATGAATGAGACCTTTTTTCTCCTCCTATTCGGGAAGAAAGAAAGTTTCTGTGGCCTGTAGCTTCCCAGGCCGGCCGACGTGTTTGCAGAGCCACCAGCCAGCCCCAAAGATGCAAAGAAGGAAGTTTTTCTTGTATCATCGGGGCAGGAGGAACCAAACTTGGCATTTGGGTCTTCTCCCCTGTCGTAGGCACAGGACACGTCGGCTTCAGCTCCAGCAGCAACTCCGCCATCTGCGTCTCCCTCGGCAGCCTCACCTTCATCTCCGCCACTATCGTCTTCTTCTTTATCTTTATCGTCGCTTGTACCCCCTACATTTCGGAGAAAGCTAGGAAGCCAAGACGCACTCTGCCTTTGCCTTGATTGATTTTTGACAGGAGCAGGTGAGGAAGATGGACTTTCGTCTGACAGTTCATAGCACTCCTTGTGAATCGTCTCGTAATGATCACCCGGGCAGTCGGTTCCCTCGGCATCCAAGTTTTGAGAGAGTCCCACGAAATTTCCAACCAATTCAACGGCTCGATTCGACACATTTTGAATTATGCCCCCTTGGCAAGGGCAATCTTCCTCAGGATACTCTGTATTCTTAACTTTTGCAGCAACCTCGTCTTTGTTTTCAGACTTCTTGTCCTTTTCGCCAGTTTTGTCTCCTTCGGATTGGCCTTTTTTGCCCTCGTCTTTCTTTTCTTCTTCGCTGCCTCCGAACAAATTTTGGAAAAAACCTTTCTCCTCGCCTTCCTTTTGGTCCTCCTCTTTTGGTCTATCATTTGATTCTTCTGGCTTTGTGGCGCCACCATCGGATCCCTTAGCATTGGTCTGGTCCGTCTTCGGCTGGTCGTCGGCAACGTTCCGTATCATGTTGCCAAAAAAATTTGCACTTTCGCCCTCATTCTCGATTTCGACTGGAGTTTTGTGTGTTATCTTGTAGTGACTCAGAGGACATGTCAAATCAGAGGAAAAGCTGACCGTTTCAACTTTGTTTCCCTCCTCAGAAGCCTCTTCCTTTTCAGGTTTTTCTTCATCTTCCTTTTCTGGCTTTTTCTCATCCTCCTTTTCGGCCTTCTTCTCTTCACTCTTGTCTGGCTTGGACTCTTCATTGCTTTTCTTGCTCTCCTGCTTGTCGTCCCCACCGAACATATTTCCGAAGAAACCCTTTCCCTCGTCCTTTTTGTCTTCCTCCTCCTTAGAAGATCCTTTGCTCTCCTCCTTACTTTCCTTTGCACTGTCCTCTTTCTTGTTCGCATCGGTGTCGTTAGTGGCGGACTTGCTTTGCGACTCGGATGCCTGCTTGGCTGCGTCAGAGGGAGTGGTGTTGGAGTTATCGGATGCAGATTTGGTGCTGTCAGTAGTGGTAGATTTCTTTTCATCATCTGCCGTTGATAAGTTTTTGCTTCGGTCCGTCGCCGACTTTGTGGCACTTTCGTCGGTGGGCTTTGTGCTTCCAGGATCAGAGGTAGCAGACTTGTCGTCCGTCCCAGACGGTGCAGCTTTGTTGTCGGATCCAGATGCTGCCGATTTTTCGTCAGTTCCTGACGTCCCAGATTTTTCGTCAGTGCCTGAGGCAGAGGTCGCCGATTTTTCACCTGAGCCAGAAGTAGCTGATTTCTCATCGGTGCCGGGTGTAGTGGACTTTCCATCCGTTCCAGACTTTTCATCGGTGCCTGGGGTAGTGGACTTTCCATCTGTTCCAGACTTTTCATCAGTACCGGACTTCTCCTTTGAGTCAGACGCCTTGATCTCGTCGGCTTTCTTGATGTCGTCGTCGACTCTCCTTCCGGGGAGGATGTCATTGAGACCGCCGCCACCAACCGGGAGAACCTTGCTGCCTTCCTTCAACTCTGAACAGGCCTTGTGCACCTGGCGAAAGTGCTCCGTGGGGCAGTCGTACTTCTCAGTGTCATCTTCCGCTTCGCCGACGCTCAGAGCGACGACTGCTCCCAAGCGCCGCCCGGGAAACAGTTGGCTTTCGCCATCGGTGCCGCGAGCAGCAACAGAGCTGTGGTGGTGGTCCCGGGATGTCTCCCCGCGACCCCCTCTGCGCTCTTGGCCGAAGAAGGCGTTGAGGCCCCGGTTGATCCCGCTGCCGTCTAAGGCCCGCTCCCGGTCGTTGGCGGCTCTCTGCCCCTGTGCTTCCACAAAGTCTCGGTTGGCCCCCAGGGGCGTCTTCCATACCTGGCCCTCCGTCTCCCCGCTGCCGCGAGAGCCTGGCCAGCCCATTTGGTTAATGCCGGTGATTCACAAGTCAAATTTTAGGGTGAGCGCTGAAGCACCCGGGTTCAAATTTTAAAGACCACAAAAGGTAAACTGTTTTCCGCACAACCACACGTTGGAAATCGCTATAAATTTTGAATTCAAAATTTCACTGTAGTGTTTTTCTGAATATATGGGAATTCGATTCTGTCAAAATAACATAAAACATTTTCTTTCCCGTAACAATACAACAAAAGTTTGAAATAATAAAACTTAACGCATCTTTCCCCCCACATACGCTAATAAAAACTGATATCATTTTAATTAAAACAGTGTGTCCAGATGTTGTGATTTTGCGCGAAAGTGGCGCATTTTGACCCTCTCTCGCGCATCAATTTTTAAATCTCGCGCAATGCGTGAAAACCCAAAAAGTGGCGCATTTTCACTTTTACAAAATTTTATGTAGTAAAATTTAATTACTTTTTTAAAAAATAAAAAGGTCAAAATTTTCAAAAAGTAAACCTACCCTGAAACGTCCAAAAATGCAATAAAAAGTTGTCATTTTAGGCTGGCGCATTTTTTCGCGCATTTTGAGCAATATCTTGCGCATTTTGACGAAAAAAATCTGGACACACTGAATTCAAACGCATTGAAATGTTCGTCCGTTTCCTACCTTTTCGCCAAGCCGCCAGAACAAGTGTCTCCGCGTATCTTGATGTATCCTCTGGTCCTGTTGTAAAATTCGCCCTCAGGGCAGTTGGCGGGAGCGGCATAGGCGTCGAACTCGTCAAACTTGGGATCCTTGACGCAGCCGTCCGTCCAGAGCCCCTCCGGCCTGAACCCGAAGTCGCACTGGTAGTCAGACCTGTCGCATCCACAGTTCTCCACGGTGACCACCCGCTCGTACTCGCGTCCGCTGTAGCAGTGGGATCGGACGACCCTGCGCTCGTAGACCTCCTTCCTGCCCAAGATGCAGTTCCTGTGCTTGCCCCTGGTTCCGTCGGCGGGAGACCACCGCTTGTAGTCGTCGCGGGTGCACTCGCGTTCGAAGGCCGCCCTCAGGTCCACCTTGACAATGATCCAGTCGATGGAGGAGCCGCCGCGAAGCGAGGAGGCCGTGCCGAACATGGTGAAGATGGTGGTGTTCTCCCCGGGCTCCGTCAGCAGGCCGAAGACGCGCAGAGGCTCGTGGTAGAACTTGAGGGACTGCCAGCTGAGGCCGTCGTCCGTCGAGTACAACAGCTCGTCCGTGCGCCCCTCAGTCTTGTAGTACTTGACTGCCGCGATGACGCCGCCGTGGTCGCCAATGTTGAAGTAGTAAGAGCCTTTCAGCATCTAAAACGGCATTAAGTAAGAAATGTTAAAAATTCCAGCAAAATATGGGAAAGCTAAAATTTAAAAATTGATTTTTTACAAGGAAAAATATTTCTACGTATGGAAAACCCATGTTGTCATAAACGAGTTATAGTCGAAAACCGCCGCTTTGTAACCGATCGTCTTTTCGCAAGAATTTCGGAATGTGGTTCGATCCCAGAAGAGAAATACCCAACTTCTCCGCCCCGGCCTTCTTTGGGAGCTCGGACCGCAAGAAGGAGACTTCCATGGAGGACTTTATTGGACGGTACTTCATCCTTCTCTTCCTACCCATGGACGAGACAATGGAGGTCAGCCTGACGGAGGTGGCGTCCTTCTCTCCCATGCAGGACCAGGCGCACGACGCTGACCACATCATCTTTGGGATCGTCCCGCGCTCGGAGGAGAACGTGGCCAAGCTGATGGACAAGCCGATGGGGAAGGGCGGCTTCGGGGGATGCGCCTTCCCCATCCTGTGCGACGAGAGCCGGAGGATCAGCCTGGCCTTCCACTTGGACAACAAGGGCGGCGTCTCCAGGGGCATCTGCATCATCGGCAGGCACAGGTACATGCGGTTCAAGTCGGTGTACCACCGGCACGTGGGTAGGAACGCGGAGGAGGCCTTCAGGGTGCTCGACGCCCTCAGGAACAGCGACAAAATCAGGAAGAACCACAGCATATTGATCGACGGCAAAAAGGTCCCCCGCCCGAGGAAGGCAGGGACGGGGAGGCCCAGGGCAGAGTCGGGTGAGACAATGATGGACGACGAAGATGAGGACGAGACGGTGATTGATGCAGACACCAGGAAGGGCGGAGGGGAGAGCGTGAGCAAGCAGAAGACACCAATGGACAAGACCAAGGCAGGGGATGCCGAAGCAGGGAAGAGTGGAATGGAGAGCAGAAGCAAGTTGAAGACCCCAACAACGGCCAAGACCACAGGGGAGGATGTGGAAACTGGAAAGGGAGGTCCAGAGAGCAAAAGTAAGCAGAAAACCAAGTCTGCCGTGGTGGATGCCACAAGTGGAAAGGATGGAGGGGAGAGTAAGAGCAAGCAAAAGACACCAATGCCAGAAACCAGGGTGGTACCCACTGAAACTGGAAAGAGTGGCACAGATCGCAAGAGCAAACTGAAAACAGCAACAGCCAAGACCATGTCAGGGGATGCTACTGGAAAGGTAGACCAGGAGAGGTTGAAAGACAGCATGGAGAGACAGAGCAAGCGGGAGACACCAATCCCCAAGTCCGCAGTGGTAGACTCCAAAACCGGTAAAGGCAGCAAGGGGAGCAAGCAAAATACCCCAATGCCCAAGACCAATGCAGAGGATGCTGAAACTGGGAAAGGCGGCATAGACAGCAGGAGCAAACTGAAAACAACAGTGAAGAGCAAGCCCGAGAATGATATGGGAAAAGAAGACCAAGAGATTGTGAAAGGCAGTAAAGAAAGCAAAAGCAAGCAGAAGACACAAACGCCTAAGACCTCAGGAATGGATGTTGGAACTGGGAAGGGTGGCATGGAGAGCAAGAGCAAGCAAAAGACTACAAAACCCAAGACCACAGGGATGGATGCTGAAACTGGAAAGGATGGCATGGACAGCATGAGCAAGCAAAAGACCCCAACACCAAAATCTACCATGGTTGATGTCAAAACTGGAAAGGGTGGTAGTGAAAGCAAGATCAAACAAATCACACCAACTCCAAAGACCCCAGTGGTTGATGCTGAAACTGGAAAGAGTGGCATAGAAAGCAAGAGCAAGCAAAGGACACCAATGGCCAAAACCACATCAGGAGAAAATAAGAGAAAGTCCAGCTTGGAGAGAGTGAAGGATAGCATAGCAAGCAAAAGCAAGCAAAAAACACCTACAGACAAAACCACATCAGGAGAAAATAAGAGGAAGTCCAGCTTGGAAAGGGTGAAAGATAGCATAGCAAGCAAGAGCAAACAAAAGACTCCAACTGACAAGACCATGTCAGGAGATGATACGGGAAAGGGCAAGTTAGAGAAAGCGAAAGACAGCATGGAGAACGTGAAAGACCGTATGGAGAGGGTGAAAGACAGTATGGAGAAGGCGAAAGACAGTATGGAGAGCAAAATAAAACAAAAGACTCCAACAGGTAAGACCACATCTGGGGACTCGACTGGAAAGGCCAACAGGGAGAAAGTGAAGGCCATCCTGGGGAGCAAGGAGCAGGAGGCGGAAGACCGAGGGCGACGGAAGGAGAGAAAGAGTGGGCGAGCCGATACTCCAACAATATAAACTTCATGTGCCATTAGAACCGACACGAAAATTAGAAAGAAAACGTAGGAGACATGCAGGATGAGGACAAGGAAGGACACAAAGTTGGACAATAAACATTAAAGATTTCTCGCGACGTTCGTTTCTTTTTTCACCTGGTGCCACGACAGTCCTGCGTCTGCGCTGAGGAAGACGTCAGACTTCTGGCTGAGGTTCCTGCCGACGTTTCCGGTGGCCATGACGATGCCGACCGCGGACTCGGAGCTGAGCAGCGGGATGGACCGCGTGGAGGGGAAACGCTTGCTCAGCTGCTGGGAGACGTGCAGAGAACAACCGCCGCCGCCTCCGCCCTTCTCGCAGCCGGGGTACTTGAAGCCCTCCTCATCGGTCTCAGGGCCCTGGATCTTGGTCCAGACCCCGCCCTAAAACATGCGGATAAAATATGTCAAGTGTTAAAACTTGGTCGCTAGTTAGTTTAAGGTTTAAGCAGTTTCTACCTGGTCGAAGGTGATGAGCGAAGTGAGGTCCTGCGGCTGAATGTCCTCGTGTCCCATAGCCTCCTCCGAGATCTGGCTGGCCACGTAGATTCCCCTCAGGCCCTTGACCTTGTAGACGTCGGCGAATGGCTCGTCCCCGGCCGTGTCGCTCAGCCAGGAGTCGGTCCACGTCACGTTAGGGTTGTAGTACATGACTCGCTCCAGGGAGAGGGAGAACTCGACCACGTAGGGCGTGATGCGGGCGGAGGCGTACAGGTTGCTCAGGGCGGAGCCGTGGTTCACGCACACTAAGACTTGCCCCTCCTCCGTCACGTCGATGATGTGGTAGTCGAGCGAGACGAGGTCGTTGTCCGAGAGGCCGAAGTCGGCGGGGACGAAGCGCTCTCCGTGCTGGGAGATGAGGAGGTCCAGCTCATCCGGGTTGCCCGCCTTGGGCTTGGTCACGAACATGAAGTCGCCGCGGAGCTCGAACTCGTGGGCGCCGCTGAAGATCACAGTCGTGTCAACCTGAAAAAGAGCGAGAATCGGAGTTGATTTACCTACAATTTCATTTTGAAGCGAGCAACCTCACCTGTCTCTGGAAGTAGTTGGTGGAGGAGAGGATGGAGCTCCTGTTCCCTGGCGGCTCCAGCCTCTGCACGTACAGCACCGACCTGGCGCTTCCCTTGTCCTCCAGCTCCTTGAAGAAGAAGGCCTTGACGTAGTCTTGGACGTGAGAGAAGGTCTCCCCAAAGTCGGTGGTGACGAAGAGGCTCTTCTGGTCGCCCTGCAGGTCGTGAACAAGGAAGGCGTCGCCGTCGACCGCAGCGTCGAACTCCACAACGTCGGGGACCATCTGGCGGAAGAAAATCAATGTTTCAATCCATTTTCCGCAAGTCAAAAAAACGCGAAACACGTGTCATGAATTATTAATTGTCAAATAGTACTGTACCATAAAAAGTATGTCTTTTCCCCAAAAAATAAATATTCAGCATTTCTCACCTGCACTTTCCTCCCTTTGACCGTCTTCCCGCAGTCCGAGCTGGTGAAGATGTACTGGTTGATGGTGTCTGCGAAGACGTATCTGCAGCTGCTCCTCGGGTGGTGGTAGTAGCGGGCGATCACCGCATTAGCCCCGCTCTCGAGCTTGAAGCGGGAGCTGATGTCGGCGAAGTTGGTGCCGTAGTCCTCAGACATGTAGAGCTGAATCGGAAAAGAATTTTTTTGGCACACATTATCCCACAAAAATAATTATTAGCTCACGTTTGAAGTCGCTCCCTCCTCCATCTTCTGGTCCCTTGCGAGGCAGAAGACGACGCTTGAGTCCTTTCCCACCCAGTTGACCATGAGGCTGAGGTGGCTGTTGTTGAGGTGGAAGGCGGAGGCCATCTCGGAAACGGCCTCCTTCGCTTGCTGCTGTTGCTCATCCGTGTCTCTCTTGCTCCTGGCGTGATCGTAGGCGTCCTCCTCCGCCGCGCCCACCTCCACGATCCTCTCCGCCGACTTCAACGACGACGACGGCGCGTCTCTCCTCAGCGCAGAGGCGCCGCAGGAAAAGAGCGCCAGCGCCGCGAGCAGCAGGAGCGCCGCGTCGTTGCGCCGGCGCTGGCGCAATGGCGCCGCCATTGCTACTTGTCCAACACCTGCGCGCACAATAACAAAACACAAAGACGGGGGTCAATCTCGAGTATCTCTATCTCTTGTTGCAACGGGTAACACCGTCCGTTCGTCCGATCGTCAGCGAGGCTATTTGCGAACTGACGTTTTTCTCGTTTTCTCCAGCTTATCAGTAGCGATTGGAGGAGGGACCAAGTCAGCAAGTACGGGGAGAGGAGGGTGGAGCCGGCCGCTATTTTAGTCCAAATTACGAATGTAGTCTCCGACTAATCTCAGAGCAAATTCCTTCTAACGGAGGAATTTCGGACTTTCTACCGTCGTGCGAGTACAGAACAATCTCATTTTTTTTCGGCGAACCTTCAATTTTTTCCTGTTTTGTTGCTGGGCGACGGACTAGCGCGCTCTGGCACGAAGCGAATAACAATGAGTTGGCGACTAGTAGCAGCAATAATGGAGGAAATATGAGAAACTCCCCCCCCCCCTGCAGCACTCTCAGAAGTGAAACAACAAGTTCCTCCCGTGTGTGAGTCATTCGTGTGTGACACAAAGGCCCTGCTGCGAAGTATGCCTCTCTCTAAAGTCACAGCTGATGTGTGGGGGAGGAAGTGTAGATAGGTAAAGGAAGGCCGGGGAAAATACTGATCGTACACGTTCCATGGGAAATTGTCCAAAGGGGGAAAAACATCTGTGCAAGGGGAGGATTTCATCTCTCAGACGCCCTACGGACTATTTGCAAAATCAATTTTCCGTGAAAGCGAAGTGTTCAAAGTACGGTACACATGACGGTTCTTAAGGAGATATCACGGTACCACCACTCACCTTGCTAGTCAGTGCTCTTAAGAACATAAACTAGTCTTCCCCATAAAAAATAGAAACAGATTTTGTCTACAAAAGACCTGTTGTGGGGACAAAACAGTTTGAAGAATTCATAAAAATAGGATGCGGCATCCTTTCACCGCAATTCACGGACAATATTACCGGCAAAAAAAACGGGGGCGAAGAAGGAAGTGGGAAAGAAGGGGGCGTATCTCGGACCCAGACTTGGGGAGACAAAAAGAGAAACAGCTTTTTTTCCTACTGCGTCGCCTTTTGAGGATTGAGAGGGGGAGGATGCCTACTACGCATAGTCAATGGGTGAACGAACGAGAAAGAAAGAAACTAAATGTGAGACAAGGGGGGAGAGTTACTAAGAGAGGCGGGGCGCGTGACTTGAGGATCGAAGGGAAGGAATGTAACCGGTCGATGTTTGAGAACGAGAGTATCGCCAAATGGAGGCAACAAACAAAGATGTTTCCTCGGATTTTTTTTCCTCTGCTGCCGGGGAGAAAGGAAATGACTCCTTTTTTTGCCGGATGTTGTCGGCACATGCAAAAAGAAAAGAGTTTTTCGTAAGAGGAAAAACTTCAGCAAAAACTCTTCCGATTTCTTCCGATTTCTTGGCATGACGGGAAATCATATGTTCCTCTAGCAGCCCAGCAGGAGGGGGGAGGGGGTCAAATTACGGCAGCAAAGTCGCTATGTAGCAAAGGGCGTTGACGCCAACAAAGGTGGGAACGATGATTCTGCCAACACAAATGCTGTATAGAAGGAAAAGAAGCAGAGGGTACTAGACCTGCATTCTTCGTTGAAAGGCCTGTAAACCTACTAACCCGCATCCATGAAACCACCAGCACAAACCACCAATAATGATCTCACCTTGGTTTTCCTCGCGAAAATATCCTTCTTCACTTGTCTGTTCCCATGGCCATTCAGGGGATTTCCAGCAAATCTTGCAAGGCCTCTTTCTCGCTCTCTGTTTCCCTCTCTTCAAAGGCCAAATTCGCGAAAATCGATGGCAAAAGGCCCAAGCTAAGAACGAATTTAAAATGGGCCTGAATTTCTTCTGGACTTTTCTTCCTCTGCCGGGCGACTGAGGTCACAAATGTTCGGGCTCTGGTCCAGCGTGACTCTGAGGACAAAGAGAGGCTGTTTTCACCCTGCACGAGAAGGTTTTTTGGCCTTTTTTTGGCCCCCTTTTTCTGCGTCGGTCTTTGGCCCTTTGCCTTTCTTGGGACTAGTGGTGTACAAGACTCCAGCTTGGGCTTGCTTCGTCATACAAAAAATATGCCCTTTACTACACTGGGCTAGTATATTGCTGCAGTGTTTGAAATTTTGCAATATCATGTGCGAAAGTTTACAAATTTAGTAGTTTTAGTACCAAGCAAAACTGTTTTGACACCGTTTGTCCCGACCTCTCCTGTGCTTGCTTGATGCCCTCCCTACTCTTTTACCGTCAGCTGTCTCCGCCTCCGCCTTCTTCCTTCCTTTCTTTCTGTCAAGAGCGAGAGAGCCGCTTTATAAAGTCGCCTCTTCTCTTTCTCTTTCTCCCTCAGTGGGCGTTTTCTGCCCTGTCAGGCCAGCGCGCAACGAACCCGCTTTTCCATTGCGCAACCTTCTTTCAAGGATTTCCATTCGGGATTTCCCCGATTGGCAGAATTGTTTTTGCACAAAGGACTTTGTGGTACATGAAACATGTCCTTTGCTTCGAGAAGACAAAGTTGGACTGCATAAATTTGCAATGGGATGCTTTGGACGTCGTTCTTTGCAAACTTGTTTTTGATCAAGGTCGGTGAGTGCAAAAGGAAATCCACCGTAATGGCGATGTAAACCCTGCGTACTACTGCTCTTAATGGTTTTTGCTCAATATATGCAATGTTGTGTTCGCCAGCAAAGTGTCTTTGTTGAGCGAAAACTCATTTCATCGAACCGTATTCGTTCTTATGCATTTCTTTACCGTATGTTGCTAATTACGCTCTTGCTGCTGCTATTGTTCAAGCTACTGCTGGTGTTCCTCATGTTATTGTTTTTGTCGTTGCTGCTGTTCTTTATGCAGTTGCTCTTCTCGACTCTTCTTTCGGACAGTACAAAATATATAAAATAACGGTTCATTTTCGTCAAGTCAATCAAAGGCACAAAAAAGTGTTTTACATTTTCGATTTTCGAACTTGTGTCTCCGCTACCTCTACTTCGCCAAATTCCCACCAAGAAAACAAAAACCATTACTTGGATTGGCCATTGGCAGGTTTTTGGCCAGATTGATCTTTTCGTTCGGGAGCTGAAGTTACCTGAGGAAAAAAAGTTATTGATGCGATCCCTAACCTGGAAATGAAGGCTTTGCTTCTTTTTGTTGCGTTTTTCTCTCTCTTCTTTCTTTCCTCTCTCAGATCAGAAGTGATCTCACCCGTGGGGGGAGAATGCGGCCGGCGCAGAGCCAACCAACCAATGGAGATGGGGCGCAGAAAGATTCGCCAATTGCATAAAAACAAATTTTCGAGATGCTGTATTTCTCTTATATGTTTTTCTACAAAACAGAAAAAAGGCGTTATCATTTTCCTACGGTGGAAAAAAAACAGGGTAGGGCGATCCCTCATCATTAAACTTTCATGATCTGGGAAAGGAGAGGGAGGAGGAGGAGGAGGAGGAGGAAAGTGGCAACTTTTCTCACTCGATCGACGAGGAAGAGAAATTGGAGACGGGAGAAGAAGACGCCAATTCCTTTTCTTGCCCCCAATCTCATTCAATCGAGAAAAAAAGGTCTATTTAGGAAAACGCCCTCGGCTTAATTGAATTGAGTTTTGCCCAGATTTTTTTTGGGAATATGGAAATAGGGATAGGCAGGGGGAAAACCTGGGTAAAGTATGCAAAGCCAGACAGTCTCCCTTTCTTGCAGAGATTCCGAAATCCTCCTTCCTCCTCCGCCTCCACCTCCACCTCCTCCTCCTTTTGGAAGCTGTGAAGCCCCGCCTCTCTCCCTTCGCCCCATTGGCGGAGGAGGGGGCAGGAGCGGATAAGAGGAAAGAGAAAGCAACCCTCTCTTTCCCGGGAAAAAACCTTCTCCGGCATCATGATGAAAGCTCCAGTTAATCTCGGTCGGTCGGTTCGGGAAAACAGGAGGAGGAGGAAAAGATTCGTTTTTGCCAGTGAGAGTGTTGGGAGGAACAGATAAAAAATCCTTTAAAATTATTAGAAAGTTTTCAAACACTATGGCGTCTTCAGAAGGGACAATATCGGCTGCATCCAGAAGATTCCAAGTAGAACAAATATACAATGCATTTATTAAAAAATAGATCATAGGCTCTTTTTCAGCAACAAAACTTTATATGGCGCATTGAGTAATTGTTTTCCTTTTTTTAAATTAGGTTACTAGATTCAAGGCAGAGGATTTGGCAGACTCGGGCAGCCTTAAAAGAGCCATCGCCACAGACACCACTGGGAGCGGAGGCGAGGGCAAAAGCGGCGGCAAATCACTGTCCTTCTCCATCAGTAGCATCCTGAGCAGCAGCAGCAACAACAACAGCACAAAGGCTGAGGACAACAACAACTCCGCCAAGAAGGAAGAGGAGGAGGAAGAAGGGGTGGAGGAAGAAGGCGAAGAGGAGGAGGATTCGGAGATAGAAG
>JAAUXV010334183.1_pt1 | contig 19184 bp, 18 predicted proteins | sample 7278181 | NCBI WGS metagenome assembly JAAUXV01 (sample SAMN14350114, study PRJNA611818) | marine sediment metagenome | isolation source: surface marine sediment (2.1m) | place: French Polynesia: Moorea | collected 2018-08
AACGAGTTGGGCACTGTCTCAACAGCAGACTCGGCGAACTTGTAGCTGTGGTGAAGATGCCACATTCCCGCGCCAAGACGGAAAGACCCCGTGAACCTTTACTATAGCTTTGTACTGGCAGATGTGATCGCTTGTGTAGGATAGGTGGGAGGCAATGAAGCCTGGGCGCTAGCTTAGGTGGAGTCGATCTTGAAATACCACCCTTGCTATTATTTCTGTCTAACCGTGGCCCGTGAATCCGGGTCTGGGACCGTGCATGGTGGGTAGTTTGACTGGGGCGGTCGCCTCCCAAAAAGTAACGGAGGCGCGCGATGGTAGGCTCAGGCTGGTCGGATATCAGCTTTAGAGTGCAATGGCATAAGCCTGCCTGACTGCGAGACTGACGAGTCGAGCAGAGACGAAAGTCGGTCATAGTGATCCGGTGGTTCCTTGTGGAAGGGCCATCGCTCAACGGATAAAAGGTACTCCGGGGATAACAGGCTGATGCTGCCCAAGCGTCCATAGCGACGGCAGTGTTTGGCACCTCGATGTCGACTCATCACATCCTGGGGCTGAAGCAGGTCCCAAGGGTATGGCTGTTCGCCATTTAAAGTGGTACGTGAGTTGGGTTCAGAACGTCGTGAGACAGTTCGGTTCCTATCTACCGTGGGTGCAGGAAATTTGAGAGGAGCTGTCCCTAGTACGAGAGGACCGGGATGGACACACCTCTGGTGGACCTGTTGTCGCGCCAGCGGCAGTGCAGGGTAGCTAAGTGTGGAAGGGATAACCGCTGAAAGCATCTAAGCGGGAAGCCTACCTCGAAATAAGATTTCCCAATCAGGGTCGTGGAAGACTACCACGTTGATAGGCCGCGCGTGTAAGTGCAGCGATGCATTGAGCTTAGCGGTACTAATTGCCCGATTGACTTGATTCGCTCTCATAATCTGTAGCCATTTTTCGTTTTGGCGAATAGATGGGTTGCGATGAGGAAGACAGATAGAGATTTTCGAAATTCAAAGGGGCGAAGTTCAAGAGGCAGAAGATTTTCTGCTTTACGGCTTCGTTTTTGGCAAGCTCGGTGACTTTAGCGGGGGGCATCTACCCGATTCCATCCCGAACTCGGTCGTCAAATTCCCCAGCGCCGATGGTACTACGTCTTAAGGCGTGGGAGAGTAGGTCGTTGCCGGGCTTGCCAAGAACGAAGCCTTTCAGGCCGGAGAGGGGGCCGGAGAGGGGGCCGGAGACGGATGGGGCTGTTGGCGCGAAGGGATGCGTCTCAAGGTCCGGTCAACCAGCGCGCGGTTAGCCTCTACCAGCGCAAAGGGACGCGCGCCTTAAGGCCCGGTCAACCAGCGCGCAGTTAGCCTACCATCACTCAGGTTAAGCCACCTTCAGTGGCTTCTGGAGAAATCGACGGGCCGGAGACGGAGGGGCTGTCGGCGCGAAGGGATTCGCCTCAAGGTCCGGTCAACCAGCGCGCGGTTCGCCTCTACCAGCACAAAAGGGACGCGCGCCTCAAGGGTCCGGTCGGTCAGCGCGCAGTTCGCCTACCATTGCTCAGGTTAAGCCACCTTCAGTGGCTTCAGGAGAAATCGACGGGCCGGAGACGGAGGGGCTGTCGGCGCGAAGGGATGCGCCTCAAGGCCCGGTCAACCAGCGCGCGGTTAGCCTCTACCAGCACAAAAGGGACGCGCGCCTTAAGGTCCGGTCAACCAGCGCGCAGCTACCAGCGCAAAAGGGACGCGCCCCAAGTCAAGCCCCCTCCAATGGCTTCCAACAGGATCAACTGACCGGTCTTGAAGCGACCTGCCTCGTCGTACAAGGCAAGCGACAGAGGAATGGACGCCCCTGACGTATTGGCAAACTTCTCGATGGTATGCACAACCTTATGGGGTGGTATTCCGACTTTCTGCGCGGTGCTTTCGACAATTCTACGGTTGCCCTGATGGGCCACAAACCAGTCAACGTCGGTGATCTTTAGGTTTTGTGCAGAAAGAACCTCGTCGATGACGCTGGGTACCGTGCCGACGGCGATTTTGAAGACTTCGCGACCGCGCATGCGCAAGGCACCGGTTTTGCCTGTCAACAGACCGCCATCGACGAAGAGATGGTCGCCGTACCGACCATCTGAGCGCAGAACGCCCCCCAGATAGCCTCTCGAAAGCTGGCCACCCTCATGCGAAAAAGCTTCCAGAACGATGGCGCCCGCCCCGTCACCGAACAAGACACAGGTCGAGCGGTCTTCCCAGTCCATCAGCCTAGACATGGTGTCGGCGCCGATCACGAGAGCACGCTTTGCACACCCGCTACGCAGCATCGCATCTGCGACCGAAAGCGCGTAAAGAAATCCACTGCATACGGCTTGAACATCGAAGGCGAATCCCTGCGTGATGCCAAGATCGGCTTGCACTTGGGTTGCCGTAGCGGGGAAGGTTTGATCGGGCGTTGTCGTGGCCAGAATGATTGCATCGACATCCGCATGACCTATCGACGCGCGTTCCAGAGCCATGCGCGCCGCATCGCGGGCCAGCGTGCGCGTAGACTCCGATTCGCTTGCGATTCGGCGTTCGCGAACCCCCGTCCTCTGGTAGATCCATGCGTCGGTGGTATCGACGCGCCGGGTAAGGTCGTCATTGCTCACCCGTCGAGACGGCAGGGCATAGCCGCTGGCAATAATTCTGGTTCGAATCGTCATTTTAGGTCGGCTTCGTTTTTGTTTGGGTTGCCGGCGAGGGGATCGCCATCCGATTGGGCTCCGACGTCGAGGGCAGCAAGCTCTTCTTCGACCAGACGGGTGAAATGCGAGCGAGCCAAGCGCGCCCCGCGTAAGGTTGCAGCGGCGAATCCTTCTGCGTTTGTGCTTCCGTGGCTCTTAATGACCAAGCCTTTGACCCCGAGCAGGATAGCGCCGTTGTAGCGCGAGGGAGAGACGGCTTTGGCGAAGGATCGAAAAATGGGGTAGGAAAGCAGCTGACAGATCCGGCCCCAAGGCGACGAAGAAAAGGCACGGCGCAACATTTGCGCCATTTGCTTTGCCGTGCCTTCGGCGCTTTTAAGTGCCGTATTGCCGACGAAGCCTTCGGCGACAATCACGTCCACATCACCGACCCCAATATGGTTAGCCTCTATAAAGCCGACGTAGCGAAAGTCTGGATTGCCCTGCGCTTCGGAAAGCGCGGATTGACCGGCTAAAGCCTGATGCGCCTGCTTGATATAGTCGTAACCCTTGGCATCCTCTACGCCGATGTTCAGCAAGGCCACTCTCGGAGAAGGCTCGTTCAATAAGGTGCGCACGGTTGCGGCGCCCATCAGCGCGTTTTGCACAAGCTGTTCAGCATTGCCCCCGATGGATGCGCCAAGATCAAGCACGAGGCAGGGGCGTTTCAGCGTAATCCATAAGGCGGCAAGCGCAGGTCGGCTCACGGCCGGCAGTCGCCCCAGGCAAAAGGTCGCCATTGCCATGAGCGCGCCGGTGTTGCCAGCAGATAAGGTCACTTGCGTGCGTCCCTCGCGCGTGGCTTCCAGCGCACGCCAAAGGCTCGAACGGCCACGACCTGCGCGCAGCGCGGCCATCGGCTTCGCATCCATCGGCACGATATGCTCTGCATGTTCGATCCGGCTGGCGGCCCTTAAGGTCGGAAAAGGCTTGAGCGCGTTAGCGATCGCAGCTTCAGGCCCATGCAACTCGAAGCCAAGACCCGGGTCCTCTTCAAGCGCCATGGCGAGTCCGGGCAAGGTCACATCAAGGCCGCCATCGCCACCTGCAACGTCAATCGCCATCCACAGCCGTGTTCGTTTCTCTTCTTTTTCCGGCACCTTTAGCTTTCGTCTGCCCTGCAAATCCATTAACGTCATACTAGCCAAAAGCGCCACCCTGACAAGATTATGGATAAGGAACAGATCAACGCCACACCAGATGCCGTCGCCATTGATCTGCAAAGTGCGCTTGAGGAACGCTACCTCGCCTATGCGCTTTCGACAATCACCCAGCGCGCGCTCCCCGACGCTCGCGACGGATTGAAACCGGTTCAACGGCGGATCATCTATGCCATGCGCCAGCTCGGCTTATGGCCTGATCGCACCCCCAAAAAGACCGCGCGGGTTGTCGGAGAGGTCATCGGACGCTTTCATCCTCACGGGGAACAGTCCATTTACGACGCGCTGGTGCGCCTCGCCCAGGAGTTTTCGCAACGTTACCCGCTCCTGATCGGTCAAGGGAACTTCGGCAATATCGACGGGGATCAGGCGGCGGCGATGCGCTATACCGAGGCGCGTCTTAGTCATGTGGGGCGTTCCCTGCTTGAAGGCCTTGACGACGGTGCCGTCGATTTTCGCCCCACTTACGACGAGCAAGATCGCGAACCGGTCGTTCTTCCGGCCGCCTTTCCCCAGGCGCTCGCAAACGGTGTAAGTGGCATTGCTGTCGGCATGGCAACCTCGGTTCCGCCGCACAATATCATCGAGTTGGTCGACGCCGCTATGGCGTTGATCGACGATCCCGAACTTGAGCCCGATGCCCTGATGGCGTGGGTCAAGGGACCCGATTTCGCGACAGGCGGCCTGATTACAGATGGGCCGGATGCCATTGCGTCAGCCTATCGCTCGGGACGCGGTAGCTTTCGTGTCAGGGCCAGATGGCATCGCGAGCCCCGTGAGCATGGTCAATGGCAGATCGTCGTAAGCGAGATTCCGTTTCAGGTTGCCAAATCGAAGCTGATTGAGCGGATTGCCTCATTGGTTCTCGCGCGCAAGTTGCCACAACTTGCCGATGTGCGTGACGAATCCACCGATGACGTGCGCATCATTCTTGAACCCAAAAGCAGAAATGTCTCAGACGTGACGCTGATGGAGGCCCTCTTCAAAAGAACGGAGCTTGAACAGCGCTTTGTTCTGAATATCAATTTGTTGCGCGATGGCAAGGTGCCGGAAGTCATGGGTTTGAAAGGTGCGCTTTGGTCTTGGCTTGAGCACCGTCGCACTGTCATGGTCCGGCTGGCGAGGCAACGGACTCAGATCATTGAGCGACGGCTCAACATCGTGAAGGGATTGATCGTAGCGATTGATGACATCGACGAGGTGATCGGCATCATTCGCTTTGAGGACAAGCCCTCGGAGGTTCTCGCGGAACGCTTCGCGCTCGATGAGGATCAGGTCAACGCCATATTGGACATGCGCTTGCGCGTTTTGCATAAACTTGAGGCGATTGCCTTGCTTGATGAGCGCAAGAGGCTTGAGCAGGAGCGCGGTCAGCTTTCAAAGCTGACGGGCTCTAAGTCGGCGCAGTGGAACCGTCTGCGCAAAGAGATTTCTGCATTGAGGCGGCATTTTCTGGCAAGCCCGGAGCTTTCGGACCGGCGCACAGGTTTCGCCGAGGCTCCGACAGGCCTTGAGTCTTTGGTGATGCGTTCGCTGGTTGAGCGTGAACCTACGACGGTCATCGTGTCGAAACAAGGTTGGATTCGCTCGCTAAAGGGTCACGGAAGCGATCCGCATCAGGTTGGTTTCAAGGAAGGCGACGGCTTGAAATTCTCGATCAAGTGTCAGACGACGGATCGGTTGCTTGCTTTGTCCGATGACGGAAAAGTCTTTACGCTTGCTTGCGACACCTTGCCCGGAGGACGCGGTCAGGGCGAGCCTTTACGCTTGATGATCGACCTGCCCTCAAGCGGGGATCTCGTGGATCTGGTTGTCGCGCAAGAGGAAGGACTCTACCTCTTGGCCTCGAAAAGTGGCCGCGGCTTTCTTGTGGGTGGCCAAGACCTTTTGTCTCGTAGACGCGGCGGTCGCCAGGTCCTCAAGTCAGATGCGACCGACCCCGCCTTTCGGCTTGTTCCCTTGCCCGGCATCGGGGACGGGCGTGACAAGTCCGCTTCCAAGGCAATGGCCGTGCTTGGAGACAACCGCCGTATGTTGATCATACCGCTTGATGCCGTGCCTCGAATGTCCCGTGGGCGTGGGGTTATATTGCAACGCTACAAGGCTGGAGGTCTTAGTGACGTGACCATCGTTGATCTTGACGATGGTCTTGTTTGGTGGGACAAAGCGGGCAGGCGTTACCGGGTTGATGCCGGACCGTGGGTCGGCCGGCGCGCTTCGTTTGGTTCGCACGTTCCGCGAGGATTTCCGCGCAACAACCGTTTTGATGGAAAGGAGAAATCATGAAGCGTTTTGCAGACCGGCGCGTTGTCATCACGGGTGCGACGGGTGGCTTAGGGGGTGCGATGGCCAGAGGTTTTTATAGCGAGGGAGCTTTCGTAGGTCTTTCGGGCACGCGATTGGAGCGTCTTGAGGTTTTGGGAGAGTCCTTGGGAGAGCGGGCCAAGGTATTCCCATGCGATTTGGGCGCGCGCGAAGCGCCACAAAAACTGATTAGCGATGTTGAGGATCAATTTGGCGGCATTGACGTTCTGATCGCGAATGCGGGGATCACGCGCGATGGGTTGCTGATGCGTATGAAGGCAGGGGATTGGGATGAAGTTCTCACGGTCAATCTGACATCGACCGCTGCGCTCATTCGTTCTGCTTTGCCGAAGATGATGAAACAGCGCTATGGACGCATCATCGTTATTTCGTCGGTTTCGGGCGTCACGGGGAATGCGGGTCAGAGCAATTACGCGGCTGCCAAAGCGGGTTTGATCGGTCTCACGCGATCCGTGGCAAGAGAAGTCGCCACACGCGGCATCACGGTAAACGCGATTGCACCGGGTTTCATTCAAAGCCCGATGACCGACGCCCTCAACGACAAGCAACGTGACGCGATTCTCACGAACATCCCGGTCAATCGCATTGGTGCGCCGGAGGAAATTTCTCATGCCGCCCTTTATCTCGCCGACGAAAAAGCCGCCTACGTAACCGGAGAAACTCTGCACGTCAACGGCGGTCTTTTTATGCCTTGAGGACTGTCTTGGACGCGTTGCGCCATCGTCGATCGAATCACGGCCGCAAGTCACATGGCGTCGAGGTTGGCAAGGTTTTGATTGGTAATGGCGAACCGGTTCGCATCCAGGCGATGACGGATACGGATACTTCAGATCACGAAGCTACGGCTTGTCAAGCGGCACAACTGATCGAAGCGGGTGCAGAGCTTGTCCGCATTACGGTTGATCGGGATGAAGCGGCGCTCGCGGTTCCTGTGATTCGCGAGAGACTGTTCGAAATGGGCATGGATCAACCGCTCATCGGGGATTTTCATTACAACGGGCACGATCTTCTCAAGCGTTTTCCTTCCATGGCGCGCGCGCTTGATAAGTATCGCATCAATCCGGGCAACGTAGGTTTTGGTCGACACCGCGACGATCGCTTTGCACAGATCATTGATTGCGCGCTTGAGCATGAGCGTCCTGTACGCATTGGGGTCAACTGGGGTAGCCTTGACCAGCGCCTTCTTCAGGAGCTGATGGATCGCAATGCCAGGGAATCCGAGCCTTCGAGCGCGAAGACGGTGATGTATAAGGCGCTCGCACAGTCGGCGATACTTTCTGCTGAGGCGGCGAACCGCCGCGGTATGGGAAACGACAAGATCATTTTATCGGTCAAGCTCTCGGATCCGTTAGGACTTATTCGCGTCAACGAGGATCTGGCTGGGCAGTCGGACCATGCGCTTCATCTGGGTTTGACCGAGGCTGGCATGGGTCGCCCGGCAATTGTCGCATCGAGCGCTGCGCTTTCGCCTCTTCTTCTCCAGGGCATCGGTGATACGATCCGCATTTCCCTGACGCCCCGGCCCGGGCAGGATCGATGCGAAGAAGTCCGTGTTGCGCGCGATCTGCTGCAAAGCATCGGGATGCGCGCCTTTTCGCCGCGTATCAGCGCTTGCCCGGGGTGTGGACGGACTACGTCCAGCAAGTTCCGGAACCTCGCAGACGATATTCAGAAAATTGTCGATCAACGTATGATTGCCTGGAACGGAAAATACCAAGGCGTCGAAAATCTCAAAATCGCCGTCATGGGATGTATCGTAAACGGACCCGGCGAATCTCAGCACGCCAATGTCGGAATTTCTTTGCCCGGTACCGGAGAAGAGCCCATCGCACCCGTCTTTGTCGATGGAAAGAAATACGCAACCTTGCGCGGCAAGGCCCTTACCAAAAACTTTGTCGATATCATCGACGACTATGTCGAAACCCATTTCAGCAAAGTCAATGACCTTAAGAAAATTAAGCCGAAATCGACGAAACCGAACCAGAAAGAACCGTCAGTATCGCCGACGCATTCAATAATCCGCGGACCGTGACCGATTGTGACGCAACTTGCACAGGTTGCGCAGACCCAAGCATCAACGGACCAATCACAACGCCGTTTGTCATCGTCTTCAATAAGCCAAGCGAAATATGCGCCGCATCCAAATTCGGCATGATCAATAAATTCGCCGAACCTTCCAAACCCGTTGACGACATCACACGATCACGCAAACTGCGCTTCAATGCCGCATCAACGTGCATCTCACCGTCAAAGGCAAAAAATGGCCGACGCGCACGGAGTTTCGACGTCGCTTCGCGCATCTTCCGACTCGATGAATCAACACGATCCCCAAAATTCGAATGCGATACCAAGGCAACCCGAGGCTCAATACCCAAATCACGCAAACTCGACGCCGCCAACAAAGTCAACTCTACGATTTCATCCGCACTCGGATCCGGCGTCACATAACTGTCGGCAATGAATATCGTGCCCGCAGGCGTCACCAAACCGCTTAGCGTCGATAGATCAGATACGCCGGGCGCTTCACCAATAATCGTCCGTACACGCTCAAGATGATGCCCAAATCGTCCATTCGTTCCGCAGATCACACCGTCAACCTCGCCACGCCGCAACAATAAAAGCGCAAGCGACGTCCTGTCGTTACGCGCCCCACGGCGCGCCTCATCCGGCGAAACACCCCGACGGCCCGCAAGCTCATGCAAAAGGTCAGCATAAGGACCGATGTCAACCAGACGCGGATCAAAAATACCTACCGATCCGTCAAAATCCAGCGCCAGATCCAACGCTTCTGCCTTCGCAACCATGCGCTCCCGGTTGCCGACAAGCAACGGACGCGCAACCCCCGCGCTCACAATCTGACTCGCCGCGTGCAAAACACGATTGTCTTCCCCTTCTGCAAAGGCAATCAGCTTCGGCGCCCGCGACGCAGATGAAAAAATCGGCTTCATCAAAAGCCCGGAACGGTATACAAAACGCGAAAGTCCCTGCCGGTAAACCGACATGTCTTCAATCGGACGCGTCGCTACGCCGCTGTCCATCGCAGCTTGCGCAACCGACGACGAGACCTCAACCACAAGACGCGGATCAAACGGCTTCGGGATGATATAGTCACGGCCAAACTTCGCAACCTCATCCCTATAGGCCGATAAAACAACATCCGGTATCGCCGTGCGCGCCAGACGCGCAATCGCCTCCGCGCACGCCTTCTTCATCGCTTCGTTGATCTGCGTCGCGCCCACGTCCAGCGCCCCACGGAAGATAAACGGAAAACAAAGAACATTGTTCACCTGATTCGCATAATCTGAACGACCCGTCGCAACTATCGCATCGTCCCGCGAGGCGTGAACAACCTCAGGGCGAACCTCCGGCTCCGGATTGGCAAGCGCTAGGATGATCGGACGCGGCGCCATCGAAGCGATCATCGAACCATCCAAGGTGCCCCCTACCGATAACCCCAGAAATATATCCGCCCCTGCCATCGCATCCGAAAGCGTTCGCTTGTCCGTATCTTGTGCATAAGCCTCTCGTGTCGAATGAAGTTTCTCGCCCGGGCGTCCAGTGTAGATCACACCCTCACGGTCGCAGAGCAAAATCTGTTCCCGGCCAACGCCCAAGGCGAGAAGAAGATCAAGACAGGCAATACAGGCCGCACCCCCACCCGTCGCCGTGATCCTGACCTCGTCTAGGCGCTTGTCAACCAGGGTCAGCGCGTTCATGATCGCCGCCGCCGCCACGATCGCCGTGCCATGCTGGTCGTCATGAAATACGGGAATCTTCATCGTTTCGCGCAAACGCTTTTCGATCTCAAAGGCTTCAGGCGCTTTGATGTCTTCTAGGTTGATCCCACCAAAGGTCGGCTCCAAAGACCGAACCGTCGCGCAGAAACCGTCCACGTCCTTCGCGTCAACCTATATGTCGAAAACATCAAGTCCTGAAAACTTCTTGAAAAGAGCCGCCTTGCCTTCCATCACAGGCTTCGAGGCCAGCGGACCAATCTCCCCAAGTCCAAGAACCGCCGTTCCGTTCGTCACGACACCAATCAGATTGCTGCGGCACGTATAGTCGCCCGCTGCAAGCGGGTCCGATGCGATTTCAAGACACGGATAGGCAACGCCCGGACTGTACGCCAGCGCAAGATCATGTTGGGTCGCCATCGGCTTCGACGGCGTGACCTGCAGCTTGCCACGAGGCGATTGCACATGGTAGGCAAGCGCTTCCTGCCTCAGCTTGTCCGATCCGCCCCGCTCCGATAAACCCGCTTCCCCATTTCCCGCTCTTGCGCCCTTTTTCTGTGCCATCCTTATCCTCCCAAAACGTCAAGATGGCCCAGACTATGAGCCCTTTGCAGGCCAAGCGCAAGGCTGCGACGGTTGCTTGGTCTGAACGCCTGTTCCATCGGGGGGCGCGGTCAGCGCCCGTTCGCGCGCAAGCATCGCCGATTTGCGCTCAAGGCCCCAAGCATAACCGCCTAAAGAGCCGTCCGAGCGCAGAACACGATGGCACGGAACCAGCGCCGCGATACGGTTTTGCGCGCAAGCGCGTGCCACCGCCCGATGACCGCGCGCCATGTCGAGCGATTGGGCCACAGAACCGTAGCTTTGGGTCGAGCCCGGCTTGATCTTGCGAAGTTGACCCCATACCCGCGCCTGAAAGGCCGTACCACGGATGTCAAGCGGGAGATCTTCAGCCGCTCGTGATTCGTTGATCCTCGCGACAAGCTCAGACATGACCTGCAAAAAGGACGGCGTTGCCGCCACGAAGCGCGCGCGAGGGAACCGGGCGCATAAAGCCGAAAGGCCTGAAGAAGGATCGTCGCCAAGGTGAACCGCGCAAACGCCGCGCGCCGAAAAGGCCGCGCTCACAAAACCCAGCTCGCTGACGCTTTGCGCATATACCAGCACTTCGCCGACACCGCCGGCCCGATAGCGGCCCGGCGACATGCCAAGACTTTGCACCGCCCGGCTGTAAAACCCGCTCAGGCTTTCGTATCCCATCGAGACCGACGAATAGATCATTCTATCACAGGAGGTTATGCTTTTTCGCATCGCATCTGCACGCGCCTGCAGGACATAGTCCTTGGGCGTGAGACCGAGGATCTTCTTGAAGAGCCTATGAAATTGGCGTGGGCTCAAGCCCGCCGCGCGCGAAAGCCGCGCCAGATCAACGGACGCCCCCTCGCTTTCGAGGTCAGCCTTCGCGATCAGGTCACAGGCCTGTTCAATCGCGCGGTGGTGGCGTTGCCATTGGGCCATCGCATCGGGCGCGCAGCGCAGACAGGCCCGAAAACCCGATGCGCGCGCCTCCGATGGACTTGAAAACAAACGGATATGCTCCCGACGCGCGCGGCGCGAGGGGCACGATGGGCGGCAGTAAATTCCCGTGGTCGCGACCCCAAAAACAAAGCATCCGTCATAGGATGAATCCCGATTCGCAATCGCTGTCCAGTGCGTGTCCGTGACCGTCGTAAAAGATAAGTCCTTGTCCAAAATGAGCCTCCTTGCGACCAATATACCACCGGTATCGCGCGAGGCCTTCCGATTTCTTGCCGTCAAACCGGCGCGCCGGTTCGGACCCCGTGGTGGCGGCACCTTCAAGGCCCTTGCGCCTGGTTTTCAGGCCCCTGCCGCCGCGCGCGGCCGGAGCCAGACGAAGTGAAAATCGCCGGATGTCATCAGGGGATAAACGCGCCGCACCTTCGGGCCAGATCGGGTAAGCCTTCGCGGCTTGGCTCGAGCTGTCGGACCGGAAGGCGGCGAGGGGTCGCGCGGGGCGCTATGGATCGGGTTCTGACCGATGCGCTTGCGCAAACCCTTTGACAAAGGCCTGCAGGTCCAAAGATCGTTCGCGCCGAAGGCGTTCGGCGCGAACGATCGCTTCGATGTCTGCTTGCGCCTTGTCGAGGTTTGCGTTGACGATGACGTAGCGATAATCGCCATAGTGGCCAATTTCCTCGAGCGCCTTGGCCATGCGACGCGCAATCGTCTTTCGACCGTCTTGCGCCCGGCGCTCCAAGCGCGCGCGTAAGTCCGAAAAGGACGGCGGCAGAATAAAAATATCCACAAGATCGGGCCCGAAAGACGCGCGTAATTGCGAGGCCCCATACCAATGAATGTCGAAAAGAACATCGCGACCCGTCGCCAGAGCCGCCTCAACCGGGGCCAAAGGCGTTCCGTAGTCGTACCCGTAGATATGGTCCCACTCTAGCAAGGCATTGGAGTCGCGAAGCCGTTGAAAGGCCTCCGGAGAAAGAAAATGGTAGTGCTTGCCGTCCTGCTCGTTCGAACGGCGCGGGCGCGTCGTAACCGAAACCGACAGACCAATCAAGGCGTCTTGCCCGCTGATCCGCTGCGCAAGCGTGCTCTTGCCCGCGCCCGAGGGGGAAGAAAGCACGATGAGAAGACCGCGTCGCCTCATGTTTTGTCCTCCACGTCTAGTCCCATCGTCGCGTGCCTTCGTGAGGCACAGGACCCGAGAACAAACCTGCCAGCCTCATAACCGCTCTGCAACGAAAAAACCCACGCAAAAAAAATCCAATCGGCTTGTCCTGTTTGCACCCAAACCCTAAAGTCAAGCCGTTGCAAGAATAAGGAAAATACAATGCGATACCTTCATACCATGGTTCGGGTTCACGATCTCGAAAAAAGTCTCAACTTCTATTGCAAGATCCTTGGACTCGTCGAAACCCGGCGAATCGAGAACGAAAACGGACGCTTTACCCTCGTCTTTCTCGCCGCCAGTCAGGACGTTCAAACCGCAAAAGACAGGGCGGCCCCCCTGCTTGAGCTGACCTGGAACTGGGACCAACAAAGTTACGGCGATGGACGCAACTTCGGGCATCTCGCTTACGAGGTCGACGACATTTATCAGACCTGCGCTCAACTTCAGGATAATGGCGTGACCATCAATCGACCGCCGCGCGATGGCCATATGGCCTTTATTCGCTCACCGGACGGTATCTCTATCGAACTCTTGCAAAAAGGACCCGCCCTGCCAAAACGCGAACCCTTTGCATCCATGCCCAATGTCGGAACCTGGTAAATGACTCACCTGCGCCTGCATATCCCCAAGCATCCGCTGCTTGAGCACAAGCTGACCTTGCTCCGAAACCAAGATACGCCGGACCATCTGTTCCGTAAGGTCTGCACCGAGATGATCCTGCTGATGGCCTATGAGGCCGCACGCGAGCTCAAAGTCCAAACCGTTACCGTTCAAACGCCGCTCGAAGCCTGTAGCGGCCTCAAAGTCGATAACAGCAAAATTACCCTCGCCTTGATCATGCGCGCCGCCGTAGCCTGCTCCGAAAGCCTCCTAACACTCTTTCCCGGCGCCAACTTCGCACATATTGGCGTCAAGCGTCATCATCAAACCGCAAAACCCATGCCATACCACTTCTCTAAACCTAGGGGACTCGATCAAAGCCAAACCTTCGTCATCGACCCGATGCTAGGCACCGGCGGTAGCGCCAAATACGCTATTGAGCAACTCAAAAATGCCGGTGCAAATGACTTGCGATTCGTTTGCCTGCTCGCCGCACCCGAGGGCGTTAAACTTCTCAACGCTTCCCATCCCGACGTGCCCATCTGGACCGCCGCTCTCGATCGCGAACTCAACGCGAAGGCCTACCTCATGCCTGGACTCGGAGATGCAGGGGACCGTATTTTCGGAACCCGATAACCTATTCGTGGTGCGCGCGCACGAAATGGTCAAGAAGCTGAACGCCAAATCCCGTGCCCCAACTCGGGGAAACCGCACTCCGCTTGCCACCAAATGCTGTCCCCGCTATGTCTAAATGCGCATAGGACGGAACCTTTACAAAACGATCCAGAAATTGCGCCGCCGTGATCGCACCGCCATAACGACTGCCCACATTCTTAACATCCGCTATGTCCGAATCAATCAATCGGTCATAGGCCTCTTCAAGCGGCATCGGCCATAACAAGTCGCCCGAAATACGACCCGAACGCATCAGACGATCCACCAGAGACTTCCGGCGCGTAAACAGACCCGCGCGATGATGACCCAAGGCAACCATGATCGCGCCGGTCAGAGTCGCAAGCGATAAAATCGTCTTCGGCGCGAAATGCTCCTGCGCATACCAAAGAGCATCCGCTAGGACTACACGACCTTCCGCATCCGTGTTCAATACCTCAATCGTCTGACCCGAGGCCGAGCGAATCACATCCCCAGGACGATAGGACGTGCTGCTCGGTAAATTCTCCGCAAGCGCTATCACACCTACGACATACGACGCAGAACGACGCGACGATAGCGTATCAAGCGTTCCCAATACCGCTGCCGCGCCACCCATGTCGCCCTTCATCTCCTCCATCCCCGACGACGGTTTGATCGATAGGCCGCCCGAATCAAAGACAATCCCCTTCCCAACCAATAAAAGCGGACGGCGCGACGTCGGAACACCCGGACCCTTCCAGACCACGACAACCATACACGGGGGGCGAGAAGAACCTCCGCCTACCGCCAATAAACCGCCGCAACCCATCGACAAAAGTGTCTCCGAGTCCAATACCTTTACCGTGCAACCCTTGTCTCTCAAGCTGAGCGCATAATCCGAAAACTCTTTCGGGCCTAAGTCTATCCCAGGCGCGTTCACAAGATCACGCGCAAGAAATACCCCAGACGCCAAAGATTCACAATCTGACTCCAACGCCCGCGAGGACGATGCAGAAACCGTGCCTATCGTGATCTTACCCGAAAATCCGACCCGTCGCTTGCTCTTGTAAATGTTATAATCATAGGAACCCAATCGAATGCCTAGAGCCAGTTGATCCGCTTCATGAACGCCAACAACCCGCTTGCCGTGATCAAGCAAAAGCGTCTGGCGGCCCTTCAACGAGGAAATCGCCTTGTATACCTGTCCACCCAAATCACGCCAGCCAGTGGGGCTATCCATCTCTGTCCCGTCGCCAAGACCGATAAACGTCACGCTCTTCAAACCCAGACGGCCAACGTATATACTTAGACTTTCTCCCCACGAAGACGAAAAATTATGCTGAACCAACGCAGAGGTTAAAAATCTATCCAGACGATCATCCAGGGCCCGGCCCAAAACCGATAATCCTCGACCCTTGACCGATGCCAATACCAATGAACCACTGCGCGGTATCTTTAACGAACCAAATCGAATCTCCGGAAAACGTGCCATCTTATCACCCCCCTAACCGAAATCATGACCCTACGCGATATTCGCGCCGCCCATTCGCGCTCCTAACGAAGTCAAACCAATGAAATAAGCTCTGTTACCAAAAAAAACGCCCCGCGACAATTCGAGACTTTCCATGCGTGAAAAAATCTCTAGGTTTATCACTGATGCCTCTTCGTTTGAAATCTAACCAACCCCCTTCGCACGATGCCTTGCGATGACACAGACGCAAGACCATAACCGCGAACCTGCGCCGCCAGATCAGGAACAAAATAGTTGGGTGCGGCGCGTCTACAACTGGGCCGTCAGAAATGCCGACTCTCCTCGCGCTTTGTGGATACTCGGATTCATCTCCTTTACCGAGAGCTTCTTCTCACCCATTACACCCGACGTCCTGCTCGTCCCGATGTCGGTCGCAAGCCCTAAACGCTTATGGATCTACTGCCACGTCTGTATCGTGACTTCCGTCATCGGCGGAATCGGCGGATACCTCATCGGTCTACTCTTCTATGAGCATTTGGGCGCCGCCATGATCGAATTCTACGGGATGAGCCAAGCCGCAGAAGAATTGCGCGAAAGCTATAACTCTAAATACGGTTTCTGGGTCCTCGTTACAAAAGGCGTCACGCCCATTCCGTTCAAAATCGTCGCCATCATTTCAGGACTCACCGCCTTCCCCTTCAAACTCTTCCTTATCGGCTCGATCATCGCACGAACTAGCCGCTTCTATATCATCGCCGTCCTACTCTACTTCTACGGAAATTCCGTCCGCAAACTCATCGAACGCTACCTCGGTGCCGCCGCTCTGCTCATCATTGTCTTTACCATTCTCGCAGTCGTTCTCATTCCCTACTACTTCTAACCGAACGAACCATGAAAAACGCCATCGGAATGCAAGCTAGGAACCTTCTCAGGAAGCAACCGATAAAATGCGCCGCCGCCATCACAGGTGTCACTTCGCTCGCGCTCATCCTTGGCGCATTCTTCTTCGAATTCGTGATCGGACTCCAGCCCTGCCCGCTCTGCCTGCAACAGCGCATACCCCATTACCTGGCCATACCTATCGCCGCCCTTGCCTTCGGTCTCGACCGCCTCGACTCACGGGTCGGCGCCCGCCTCTTGCTGATCCTTCTCGCCATCATCATGGGCGTTAGCTTCGTTCTGGGCGGATACCACGCGCTCGTCGAATGGAAAATCATCGCCCGACCCGAAGCCTGTGCCGATAGCCTGCAAGCCTTGCCCGAAACCACCGAGGGATTACTCAAAGCGCTCGATGGCGCCAAACCAGTCGATTGTTCGGTACCGCCTTTCGTCTTTTTAGGCCTCTCTCTAGCCGGGTACAACGCCATCCTATCGGCTCTGCTTGCCCTATTGATCGTTGCGTTCCTTTGGAAGAGCTACCGATCCTTTTCCGAGGCGTAGTCTTGCCACAAGTCCGGACGCCACCGTCGCGTTGATTCTTCACGGTCGCGCTGGCGGTGCGCGGCGATCGCACCGTGATGGCCGCCACGCAAAACCTTGGGAACTTCTCGCCCCTCAAAGACGTTCGGATGGGTATAGTGCGCATATTCAAGCAAGGGGCCTTCAAAGCTCTCTTCTTCGCTTGAGCGCGCGTCGCCCAAGGCGCCCGGGAGAAGTCGAACGCAGGCCTCAAGCAGAGCCATCGCGGCCAATTCGCCGCCTGCCAAAATGATATCCGCGAGCGAAAGGGGTTCAAGGTCGCGCGCTTCTACGATGCGCTCATCGTACCCTTCAAAGCGAGGTGCAAGGAGAATAACGCCCGGACCCGATGCGAGGGAGCGAATCCGTGCCTGTGTGATGCGATGGCCCCGCGGCGTCAACAAAATGGCAGGGCGACCATCGCGGGGGATTCTATCCAAGGAGGCGGCCATCACGTCGGCGCGCATCACCATACCCGGACCCCCGCCCGCCGGACGGTCGTCGACCGAGCCACCCCCGCAGGGCGCATGGGCGCGCAAATCATGCACGCCAAGAGACCAAAGCCCCTGATCATGTGCCCTGCCGATCACGCCGAAAGCCAAGGGGCCTAAAAAGGCGTCAGGATAAAGGGTCAGAATCTCGGAACGCCAAACCAAACTAAAATCCCTCCAAAGTCACGCTCAAAAAGCCCTTCTCGGGGTTGCAGACCGGAACGCAATCGCGCGTAAAGGGTAAGAAGGTGCTCGATGACGATCGGTCCAGATAGAGGTCCAAAAGGGGGCCAGCACCGAAATCGGCCAGACCCTTAACCCAGCCGATTTCCTTGCCATCGCGCGCGTCGTAAACCCGTAGGCCGACCAAATCAGCATGGTAATACTCATCCGAATCAAGCGAAGGTAACGATGAACGCTCAAGGTACAAATGAAGGCCTTTGAGCCGTTCTGCCGATTCGCGGTCATCAATCCCAACAAACCGCGCGCGCGCGCGGTTGCGACGGAAAGCGCCGCAGTGCGCCAAACGTAGCAAGGGGGCATCCTCGGCCAGAGCCTGATCTGGTGTTTGCGCGCCGGCGCTCGCGCAGCGGTACACAAGGCCAGAGCGAAAACTATCCTGCCCCTCGCCAAGACGAAAAAGATGTACCATGCCATCAAGGCCCTTCGGCGCGCCAATCACAGCAACACAAAGCTGACGCATTCGTCAGGAGGTCTGGACCACAAATAAAGATGGCATCGGGGTTTTTGAACCTTATGCGTTTGCTTCCGCGCTGCCTTCGGATTTCGCCTGCTCGTCAGAAGCCGCGGCAGCCAACTCGGCTTCTTTTTGTGCCGCTTCCGCCAAGCGTTCCTGTGCCTTCGCACGCGGGCGACCCTTAATGGGATTCTTGCGTTCGCGAATCGGTCTCAGTCCCTCTTTTTCGAGAAAAATCGATACACGATCCGTAGGTTGCGCCCCCTGTCGAATCCAGTGGTCAATGCGGTCTTTTTGCAATACCACCCGTTGATCGGAGTCTTTCGAAAGCATCGGGCTGTAGGTACCGACCGTTTCCAGGAAACGTCCGTCGCGTGGGCTACGCACATCCGCAACCACAATTCTGTAATGCGGCCTTTTCTTGGCGCCATAGCGCGCCAGCCTGATTTTTAGCATCCTCGTTCCTTTTCTTAACGTCGCTTGTGTCTTTTCTTGCGCTTGGGGCGCTTGGCCCCGCCCGACCTTACCATTGTCGGTGAGCCAAAGCTACCACGACCAGCCCCTACCGTGTCAAAAAGTTGCGAAAGGGTATCTGAGGTGCCGTCCAAAGCCTCACCGGCGCCACCGGACGGTGGTAAAGCGGGAAAAGCCTGCCCCGGCGCCCCGGGAAGGGTCGGCACGTCGGTCGGAGAAGAAAGTCCGAAGTCCGGTAGGCTGACAGCCCCCGCACCGGGTTCGGCGTCGGGCATTTGTGTGCCTTGCGAAACCGTGGCGGCCAACTGGCGCGCCAGAGCGGGGTTGCTCGAAAGTTTCTTCATGGTCTTTGCCAGGTGCTGGTGTACTTTCAACAGCTTGTTCAATTCGCTGGGTGTGGCTCCGGCGCCCTTGATTATGCGCTGCTTGCGACGGTGGTTCAGAATTTTTGGGGCGCGACGCTCAAGAGGTGTCATCGAGTCGATCAGGGCGATCTGGCGCGCAACTTGCCGGTCTTCGCTCGACGCTAAAGCCCCCAGCTTGCGCGCGCCGGGAAGAAACTTAAGCGCTTGCGCAAAGCCGCCCATATTTTGGGTCTGGCGCAACTGCATTGCGAGGTCACTCAAATCGAAGACCCCACGCCCGACCCGCCGCGCAAGCCGCGCCGCGCGGGCGGCATCAACCTCCTGCGAGGCTTTTTCCACCAAAGAAACAATGTCGCCAAGACCGAGGATTCGGCCCG
>JAAUXV010308842.1_pt1 | contig 18909 bp, 27 predicted proteins | sample 7278181 | NCBI WGS metagenome assembly JAAUXV01 (sample SAMN14350114, study PRJNA611818) | marine sediment metagenome | isolation source: surface marine sediment (2.1m) | place: French Polynesia: Moorea | collected 2018-08
CGGTCATTGGCGATCGCCTTCAACTTCTCACGCTTCGCCTTGTAGCGCGCCGCAAGACGCCGACGGTTGATCTCCTTTTGTACCATACAAGCCTTCGCCATTATGCCCTCGATTGTTGAAAAGGAAAATTGAAGTGCTTAAGCAACGCCAAGGCCTCTTTGTCTGAAGCTGCGCTCGTGCATACAACGACATCCAAACCGCGGATTCTCTCGACTTTATCGTAGTTGATCTCAGGAAATACGACCTGCTCCCTGATCCCGAGGGCATAGTTGCCGTTGCCGTCGAAGGCGCGCGGGCTAAGGCCCCGAAAATCCCGAACGCGCGGGAGTGCGATTGTAATCAGGCGATCAATAAACTCGTACATCCGAGAGCCACGAAGCGTAACCTTGGCTCCGATGCCTTGGCCTTCGCGGATTTTGAACGAAGCGATTGACTTCTTGGCCAGCGTGCGCACAGGCCGTTGGCCGGCGATCAAGCTCAGATCTTCGATGGCGGCGCGCAGGCGCTTTGAGTCGCCGACTGCATCTCCGACACCCATGTTCAAGACGACTTTTTCGAGGCGCGGCGCTTCGAGGGCATTGCGCAAGCCAAACTCGGAGACCAATGCTGATCGTATCTCGTTAACATAGCGAGCTTTCAAGCGCGGCACGAGGTTAGTTGACATTTATTGTCTCCCCACTGCGCTTTGCGACGCGAATTTTCTTACCCGACTCGACCCGGTACCCGACGCGGGTAGGCCTGTCTGTTTTCGGGTCGATCAGGGCGAGGTTCGACATATGTATGGTTCCCTCTTTGCGGACCCGGCCCCCTTGCTCTTGTGGGCTTTGCCTTTGGTGCTTGACAATCATCTGAACGCCGGCGACGCGGACACGATCTGTTTTGGTATTGATATTCAGAACCTCTCCACGTGCACCACGAGAGGCTCCACTGATCACCTGAACCTTGTCACCGCGTCGAATTTTACGTTTTACGGTCATCACAAGACCTCCGGAGCGAGTGAAATAATTTTCATTAGGTTTCGTGCGCGCAACTCGCGTGTAACGGGTCCGAAGATGCGAGTACCGATAGGATCGCCTTCGTTATTGACGAGCACGGCAGCGTTTCGATCAAAGAGGATTTGTGATCCGTCGTTACGCCGGATAGCACTAGCGGTACGAACGACGACGGCCTTCACGACATCGCCTTTTTTGATACGCCCACGCGGGATAGCTTCCTTGACGGAGACGACGACGAGGTCCCCGACGCGCGCATAGCGTCGCTTTGAACCGCCAAGCACCTTGACACAAACCACGCGACGGGCTCCGGAATTGTCCGCGACATCTAACGCGCTTTGCATCTGGATCATGCCGAACCTCCACGCGTCTTCGACGATCCAGAAGCGCCGGACGATCCAGAAGCACGGGACGATCCAGAAGCACGGGACGATCCAGAAGCACGGGACGATCCAGAAGCACGGGACGATCCAGAAGCGCCGGACGGTCCAGAAGCGCGGGACGATCCAGAAGCGCCGGACGATCCAGAACCACCGGACAATCCAGAACCACCGGACAATCCAGCCTTCGCCGAAGCACCGGACGGCGCCTTCTTATTCGTGCCCCCCTCAGCCGAATCCTTCTCCTCAGACTCTACCCGCCAGCTCTTCCTCTTCGAATAAGGCCGACACTCGCGAATGAATACACGCTCACCGACCTTACGACGGTTTTCCTCATCATGGGCAAGGTAGCGCTTGGTACTGCGGACGGTCTTTTTCAGCAAGGGGTGCGAGAAGCGACGCTCCACCACAACACAAACCGTCTTATCCGCTGACGCACTGACGACCGTCCCCTGTAAAACTCGACGTGGCACTAGCTTCGCTCCTCTTCCTGGCGACGCTGCGATTGAAGCGTCTTGATCTGCGCAATCTCACGACGCACCTTGCGAACCTCACTCGTATTCTCAACCTGCGCATTGGCAGCCTTGAACCGTAAGTTCAACTGACCGCGCTTTAACGTCAAAAGGCGAGTCTCCAGCGATTGTGCATCCATTTTCGCCAATTCCTTAAACTTCATGACAGCCCCCTAGTCCTGACCGCGCTGAACGATACGGCAACGTATCGGAAGCTTCGCCGCACCAAGACGAAGCGCCTCAAAAGCGATCGGATCGGCCACGCCATCTATCTCGAACAGAACGCGACCGGGCTTGACCCGACTGACCCAAAACTCTGGCGATCCCTTACCCTTACCCATGCGAACTTCGGTAGGTTTTTTCGACACAGGCACATCAGGGAAAATGCGGATCCACACACGCCCTGCCCGCTTCATATGCCGCGTAATCGCACGCCGACACGCCTCGATCTGGCGCGCGGTAATCCGTTCTGGTTCCATCGCCTTCAGCCCGTAACCGCCAAAGTCGAGTCGCGTACCGCCCTTGGCAAAGCCATGGATACGACCCTTATGCTGCTTACGAAACTTTGGCTTGGCAGGCTGTAACATGGCAACTAGGCTCCCTGAGTCCGACGAGCAAAACCACCTGCAGCGCCCGACGCATGATCCTCACCATGCATCCGCCGCTCCTGCGCGCTCGGGTCGTGTTCAAGGACTTCACCGTTGAACACCCATACCTTGATTCCACAGGTCCCATAGACGGTAAAGGCGGTTGCAACGCCATAATCGACATCGGCGCGCAAAGTATGCAGGGGCACACGGCCCTCGCGATACCATTCCATGTTGGCGATCTCGGCACCGCCAAGACGCCCCTTACAGTTGATTCTGATTCCCTGCGCTCCAAGCCGTATCGCGGACTGCAAAGCGCGTCGCATGGCGCGGCGCACCGCGACCCGCCGCTCCAGCTGCTGGCTGATCGACTCGGCGATCAGGGTCGCATTGGTCTCCGGTTTGCGGACCTCCGACAGGTTGATCCGCACCTCTCCACTGGTCAGCTTGGACACTTCCTGCCGCAGTTTTTCGATATCTGCGCCCTTTTTACCGATCACCGCCCCCGGTCGCGCCGAATAGAGCATGATCCGGCACTTTCCGTGGGGGCGCTCAATCACGACCTGGGCAAGCGCCGCCTGCTTCAGAGCCTTGTCGAAGTAGCGACGTATTGCGAGGTCTTCGCCAAGCAACCGCGCGTAAGGCCCTTTGCCGGCGAACCAACGCGAATCCCAAGTTCTGTTGATGTTCAACCTCAGACCGATTGGGTTGACCTTCTGCCCCATTACGCCTTCTCCTCGTCCTGCACCCGCAAGATGATCGTAAGATTCGTGTACATCTTGCGGACAATGGATCCCCGCCCCCGCGCGCGCGGTCGCATTCGCTTTAACATGAGCGCCTTTCCGACATAGGCTTCGTCAACGACAAGCCGATCAATGTCGTAGCCGAAATTGTTCTCTGCATTGGCGATAGCGGAATTCAAGCATCGCTTGACCTCGGTGGCGATCCGCCGCCGTGAAAAGGTCAGGTCCGCGAGTGCGAGGTCGACCGGTCGCCCTCGAATGAGACGCGCGAGGTCGTTCACCTTACGCGGCCCCACCTTGAGCCGGTGCGCCTGCGCCCGGACCTTCAACACCTGAGGAGTTTTGGACAAAGCCGACGCCATTACTTCCTCTTCGCTTTCTTATCGGCGGCATGACCATAATAGGTCCGCGTGGGCGAAAACTCTCCGAGCTTCTGGCCGATCATGTCTTCGGTAATCAAAACGGGGATATGCTTGCGGCCGTTGTGGACGGAGATCGTGAGGCCGACGAACTGCGGGATGATGGTCGAGCGACGGCTCCAAGTCTTGATGGGCGCACGGCTACCTGTTTCCTGGGCCTTTGAAGCCTTACTGAGCAAATGTTGGTCAACGAACGGACCTTTCCAAATCGAGCGCGCCATCAACCCCTCCTGCGCCCTGCGTGCCGTGAGCGCAGGATATCTTTATCGGTTCGTTTATTGGCGCGCGTCCGACCGCCTTTTGTCGGTTTACCCCAAGGCGTCGAAGGATGGCGCCCCCCGGAAGAGCGCCCTTCACCACCGCCGTGCGGGTGGTCAACCGGGTTCATCGCGACACCGCGTACCGAAGGCTTACGACCCAAGTGGCGCGCATAGCCCGCCTTACCCAGAACGCGGTTTCCGTGGTCAGAATTTGACACCACCCCAATGGTCGCCATCGCGTCGACATGCGCGCGTCGCTGCTCGCCCGAACCCAGACGAAAAATCACATAGTCATTGTCCTGACCGCTGACCTGCGCACTGCACCCGGCGGCGCGCACCAGCCGCCCCCCCGCGCCCGGCTTGGTCTCGATATTATGGACCAGGGTCCCGGCAGGGATCCGCCCGATGGGCAAGGCATTGCCCGGCTTGATATCGGCCTTCGGCCCCGCCATCACCTTGTCGCCGACTTTCAAGCGCTCCGGTGCAAGGATGTAGCGCTTTTCACCGTCGTCATAGCGGACAAGGGCGATGAAGGCCGAGCGGTTCGGATCATATTCAAAGCGCTCGACGATCGCAGCGACACCCCACTTGTCGCGCTTAAAGTCAATGCGACGGTAAGCGCGCTTGTGCCCGCCCGCCTTTGAAAAAACGCAGGTGCGGCCGTAATTATTACGCCCGCCCTTGCGCGTAAGGCCCTCCACAAGGCCCTTCTCAGGTTTACCAGACCAAAGCCCGGCGCGCGAAACGGTCACGCGTTGGCGCAGCCCCGGCGTCAAGGGTCTATAAGTACGCAGAGCCATCAGCCAGCAAGCCCCGTTGACATGTCGATCGTGAAGCCGGATTTCAGCGTCACGACGGCCTTTTTCACGTCCGTGCGGCGTCCCTTGACGCCACGAAAACGCCGCGACTTGCCCTTGGTTATGAGCGTATTAACCCGCGCCACTTCAACCGAAAAAATGGCCTCGACCGCGCGCTTCACGTCTTGCTTGCTCGCGCGAAGATCGACGGCAAAAACATACTTGTTGAGCGCGCCCAGCCCCACCGACTTCTCGGTCACGATGGGTCGGCGAAGCCGATCGTAGTGAAGCATCTCCCCGCTCACGCCAACCGCTCCTCAATCGCCGCGACAGCGCCGCGCGTTAAAACCAGATGACGGGCACGCAAGATCGCGACCACGTTCAGCCCCATGACAGGGACCAAAGCCACGCGGGGAAGGTTGCGCGCCGAAAGCGCGAAGTTGCGCTCAAAGCTCTCCTTTTCAACGAAGAGCAACGGCGCACCCATGCCGAGTTTCGACAAGCAGGAAGCGAGCACCGCGGTCTTCGTCGCCTTGAGTTTGGCCTCGTCAATCACCGTAAGGCGTCCGGAGCCAGCGCGCGCCGAGAGCGCATGCTTCAGGCCCAAGGTGCGCACCTTCTTTGGAAGCGAAAAGGCGTGAGAGCGCGGACGCGGACCATGCGCCTTGGCACCCCCGCGGAAAATGTTCGCCCGACGCGCCCCGTGACGCGCATTGCCCGTGCCTTTTTGCCGATGAATCTTGCGACCCGAATAGCTGACCTCCGAGCGAATTTTCGCGCTATGCGTGCCGGCCTGCGCCCCTGCGCGTTGCCACCGAACAACACGGTGCAAAATGTCCGCGCGCGGCGTCACGCCGAAAATACCCGCATTCAACTCAATGGTGCCGGACTTCTTGCCCGCGAGCGTAATCACATCGACCTTCATGACTTCGCCCCCTCAGCCGCTTCGGCCTTTGACGAGCCGCCGCCCGACGCCGCCTTCTCATCGTCCGAACCCGCCGAAGTCTCTGCGTCTTTGCTCGCTGCCCCGTCCGTTTCCTTCTGCGGCTGCGTTTGCGTGGCCATCTCCTCTCGCGGAGCGAAGGAACCGGGCAGAGGCAAGTCATCACGCGAACGCGCCTTAACCGCGTCGTGCAGCAAAATCCAGCTCCCTTTATGGCCCGGAACCGACCCTTCGATCAAAATGATGCCAGCTTCCGGATCGACGTCGTGAACCGCAAGATTCTGGACCGTCGCCCTGCGCGCGCCCATCTGGCCAGCCATCTTCTTACCCTTGAAAACGCGCCCGGGGTCTTGGCACTGTCCTGTTGACCCCGGCGAGCGGTGCGAAACGGAGACGCCGTGCGAAGCCCTCTGGCCGTGATGGTTATGGCGCTTCATGACGCCCTGAAAGCCTTTTCCGTTTGAGGTTCCGGTCGCATCAACACGCTGACCGCAAACAAAGTGATCGGCCCGCATCCGCGCGCCCACTTCAATCAGCGCGTCCTCGGAGACACGAAATTCGGCCACCTTGGCTTTCGGAACGACCCCAGCGCGCGCAAAATGACCGCGCAAGGGTTTCGATGTCCTGTCCGCGCGCTTGTCGCCAGCGCCGAGCTGCAAGGCCGTATAGCCGTCGCGCGCAAGCGTGCGCTGCGAGACCACCTCACAGGCATCGAGGTGCAGCACCGTAAGCGGGACCACCCGACCTTCCGAGGTAAACCGGCGGCTCATGCCGACCTTCCTTGCTATGACACCCGAGCGCACGATCTCCACTCCTAAAGTTTGATTTCAACGTTGACGCCGGCGGCCAAGTCGAGCTTCATCAACTCATCAACGGTCTGGGGCGTCGGATCAAGAATGTCCAAAAGCCGCTTGTGCGTTCGCGTTTCAAACTGCTCGCGCGACTTCTTATCGATATGCGGCGAGCGGTTGACGGTAAATCGCTCAATGCGCGTTGGCAACGGGATCGGGCCACAAACGCGCGAGCCGGAGCGGCGCGCCGTGTTCACGATTTCGCGAACCGACTGGTCCAGAATCCGGTGGTCGAAAGCCTTTAGCTTGATCCGGATATTCTGCCCTTGCAACATGAGAAACTCCCTCGCCTTAAACGCCCGCGCCTAAGCCACGATCGCCGTAACGACGCCCGCACCAACGGTTCGACCGCCTTCGCGGATCGCGAAACGCAACTTTTCTTCCATGGCAATCGGCGCGATCAACTCCACCGATACGCTGACCCGGTCACCGGGAACGACCATCTCCGTGCCTTCAGGCAAGGTCACGACACCGGTTACGTCCGTCGTCCGGAAGTAAAACTGCGGGCGATAGTTTGAGAAGAAGGGCGTGTGACGACCCCCTTCATCGCGCGTCAGGATATAGGCGTCCGCCTTGAAGCGCGTGTGCGGCTTGACGGTTCCGGGAATACACAAGACCTGACCGCGCTCGACATCGTCGCGCTCGACGCCGCGAAGCAGGCAGCCCACGTTGTCGCCCGCCTCTCCGCTATCGAGCAACTTACGGAACATTTCGACACCGGTCACCGTGGTCTTGCTCGTGTCTCGAATGCCGACGATTTCAACTTCATCGCCAACCTTCACAATGCCACGCTCGACACGGCCGGTCACGACCGTTCCCCGTCCTGAAATCGAAAACACGTCCTCAATCGGCATCAGGAACGGCTGATCCTTGGGACGCTCCGGCTGAGGAATGCTTTCATCAATCGCCTTCATCAGGGCCGTGATCGAGGCCTTGCCCGTTGCATCATCTCCGCCTTCAAGAGCCTTGAGCGCCGAACCACGAACAACCGGAATATCATCTCCGGGGAAGTCGTAGGACGAAAGAAGCTCGCGGACCTCAAGCTCGACCAACTCAAGAAGTTCTTCGTCATCGACCTGATCGACCTTGTTCATGTAAACCACGAGAGCGGGCACCCCGACCTGACGCGCAAGAAGAATATGCTCGCGTGTCTGTGGCATCGGGCCATCGGCGGCGCTGACAACCAAGATCGCGCCATCCATCTGCGCCGCGCCGGTAATCATGTTCTTTACATAGTCGGCGTGACCAGGACAGTCGACGTGCGCATAGTGACGCGCTTCGGTCTCATATTCCACGTGGGCCGTTGAAATCGTAATCCCACGCGCCTTTTCCTCTGGCGCGGCATCAATCTGGCTGTAGTCCTGAAACGAGGCCTTGCCCTGCTCAGACAAAATCTTGGTGATCGCCGCCGTCAACGTCGTCTTGCCGTGGTCAACGTGTCCGATCGTGCCGATGTTGCAGTGCGGTTTATTGCGTTCAAACTTTTCTTTAGCCATTAAAGGTCTCCTTTGGCGATGTTATGTGCCTTATGCTCCGCGTGTTACGCATAACGCGCCTGCACTTCCTCCGCAACCGCCTGTGGAACACGCGCGTAGTGATCAAATTGCATCACGTACTGCGCCCGACCTTGAGAAAGTGAACGCAGATTGTTGACATAGCCGAACATGTTCGCGAGCGGAACCTCGGCAGTGATAACCGTGGCATTGCCACGGGCTTCGGTACCCGAAATCTGGCCACGACGGCTATTCAGATCACCGATCACGTCGCCAATGTAGTCCTCCGGCGTTACGACTTCAACCGACATGATCGGCTCAAGCAACACGGGCGAGCATTGGCGCAAAAGGTCACGGAAAGCGTTTCGGGACGCAAGTTCAAAGGCAACCGCGGACGAATCGACTTCGTGGTGCGCGCCATCGATAAGGCGCACTTTAACGTCGACAACAGGAAAACCGGCGAGGACGCCTGAGGTCATCACGCTTTTCAAGCCTTTTTCCACGCCCGGAATATATTCCTTGGGAACGGCACCGCCTACGATCAGGCTTTCGAAAGCAAAGCCTTCGCCCGCTTCGTTAGGCTCAACCTCGAACTTGACCCGAGCGAACTGTCCGGCACCCCCCGTTTGCTTCTTGTGAGTGTGGTCTATAGCGCCCGGCTTCGAAATCGTTTCGCGGTAAGCCACTTGTGGCGCCCCGATATTGGCATCGACTTTGTACTGGCGTTTAAGGATATCGACTTTGATGTCGAGATGCAGCTCGCCCATACCTTTGATAATCGTCTGTCCAGATTCGTGATCGGTAGCGATCCGGAACGAGGGGTCCTCGCTTGCAAGACGCGAGAGCGCGAGACCGAGTTTTTCCTGATCGGCCTTGGAGCGCGGTTCGATGGCGATTTCGATAACCGGATCGGGAAATTCCATCCGCTCAAGGATGACAGGTTTAAGGGAATCACAAATGGTATCGCCGGTTCGGGTTGATTTCAGTCCTGCGAGCGCGACGATATCGCCCGCCTGGGCGACCTTGACGTCTTGGCGACTATTGGAGTGCATCAGCAGGATGCGCCCGATTCTTTCGCGGCGTCCTTGTGTAGAATTCAGGAGGGTCGTTCCGCTTTCGACGCGCCCGGAATAGACGCGGCAGAAGGTGATTGTGCCGACGAAGGCGTCGTCCATAATTTTGAATGCGAGCAGAGAAACGGGTTCGTCTACGGAGGGCCTACGCTCGACGAGGTCTTCACTATCGGGCTTATGGCCAGACATCGCGCCACGATCGATCGGGCTCGGCAAGAAGTCGCAAACGGCATCAAGAAGCGGCTGGACGCCCTTATTCTTGAACGCACTCCCCGCAAGAACCGGAATAAAATGATTGCCAACCACCGCTTGACGAATCAAGCGCTTCAAGGTCGCCTCGTCGGGTTCCTCGCCATCAAGGTAAGTGGCCATAACGTCGTCGTCCAATTCGACAGCCGCATCGAGTAGCTTCGAGCGCGCCGCAAGGGCCGCCTCTTGCATAGATGGATCAATCGGCTCGCGAGAAAACTTCGCGCCGAGAGCCTCGTTGTCCCAAAGAATTGCCTCCATCGTGACAAGGTCAACGACACCACGGAAATCACTTTCAGAACCTATGGGAAGCTGAAGCGCAACGGGGTTCGCGCCAAGACGGTCGACGATCATCTCAAGGCAACGCTCAAAGCTCGCGCCGAGCTTGTCCATCTTGTTCACGAAAACAATGCGCGGAACCGCGTACTTGTCGGCTTGGCGCCACACGGTCTCGGTCTGCGGCTCCACACCTGCATTCGCATCGAGAACTGCCACAGCCCCGTCAAGAACGCGCAACGAACGCTCGACCTCAATCGTGAAGTCGACGTGACCGGGCGTATCAATAATGTTCAGACGCTTATCTTTCCAGTAACAGGTCGTGGCCGCCGACGTAATTGTAATTCCGCGCTCTTGCTCCTGTTCCATCCAGTCCATTGTCGCCGCGCCGTCATGCACCTCACCCATCCGGTGCGACTTGCCCGTATAATAAAGCACCCGCTCCGTCGTTGTGGTCTTACCTGCATCAATGTGCGCCATGATGCCAAAGTTACGATAGTTTTCGATGAGATCTGACGCCGACATGAGCCTTACCAACGATAGTGCGAGAATGCGCGATTCGCTTCGGCCATCTTGTGCGTGTCCTCGCACTTTTTGACCGCGCCGCCGCGACGGTTAGATGCATCCAGAAGCTCGTGAGAAAGGCGCGCGGTCATATCGTTTTCGTTGCGCGCTTTTGCGGCAGTAATCAGCCAGCGAATCGCGAGCGCCTGACGACGCGACGGTCGCACCTCGACCGGAATTTGGTACGTCGCGCCCCCCACACGGCGCGAGCGAACCTCGACCGATGGGCGGACATTATCCAGAGCTTGGTGGAAGGTCTCGACAGGATTCGCGCCTCGCGCCTCCACAGCCTCAAACGCCCCGTAAACGATCGACTCCGCCACCGATTTCTTTCCAGAGCGCATCACCGCATTGATAAACTTCGAGATGACCGGATCGCCATATTTGGGATCTGGAAGGGTCGGCCGCTCTTGATTTTTACTGCGTCGTGACATGGGTTTACTTCGGACGCTTTGCGCCGTAAAGCGAACGGCGCTGGCGGCGTTCCTTGACCCCGGCGAGGTCCAGAACTCCGCGAATGATATGGTAACGAACCCCCGGAAGATCCTTAACCCGACCGCCTCGGATCACCACCACACTGTGTTCCTGAAGCGCATGACCTTCTCCGGGGATGTAGGCGATAACGATATAGCCACTGGTCAGCGAAACCTTGGCGACTTTGCGCAACGCCGAGTTTGGTTTCTTTGGCGTCGTGGTATAGACGCGCGTACAGACGCCACGGCGCTGCGGGCACCGCTCAAGCGCCGGAACTTTTGAGCGCTTATTGGCTTTGACACGTGGCTTCCGTATCAACTGGTTGATTGTCGGCATCTACGTCCTTAGCTCCTTCGGCTACCGTTTGGCCCCTTAACGCCATGTTTCCAACTCAAGCCCTTCGCTACGGGGTAGCGTCATGACTCGTGTAAAAAAGTCTGTTTAACACAAAAAGGCCGCACGCAACACAGATTTCGGTTGCTTGACCACTTGGCACCGCCCTTATTTATGTGCTTTTTTTCTAGTCCGACACCAATGACAAGTCAAGCGCTATTTCTGCGCCAGCCAAAAAAATATCAGCGTATAAACGATCTCGCGGACTCAGGCGCGCAAGGCGCTCCGGCTGTCGCGCGCTCCGGGCCTAGTAGACGCGTTCTTGCGGCTCGATGTAAGCGACTTCATCGGTGAGCGTGAAGCGGTTTACATCCCGGTAGGACAAGCGCACCGAGCGCTCGGCACCGACTTGGGCGAGCGTATGGACCATCCACTTCTCATCGATCCGATCAGGAAAGTCGGCGCGCGCGTGGGCACCGCGGCTTTCCTCGCGCGCGAGCGCACCTGCGACCGTCACCGCAGCCTGCGCGATCAGGTTATCGTACTCGAGGGCTTCAACCAGATCGGTGTTCCAAATCAGACCCCGATCCGCCACCTTTAGCGAATCGCCTGAACCCCAAATCGCGTCGATCTTGTCCTTACCCTCGCGCATCAAGGCACCTTCACGGAAAACCGAGCAGTGCTTTTGCATCGCCTGCTGCATCTGCAAACGCAGGTGGTAGGAGGGCGTATCGCCATTGGCATGGCGGAAGCGGTCGAGGCGGGCGATGACAGCTTCGGTCGTCGAAGACGAAAGGCGCGATGGCGAGCGCGCCGCCGGTGACCCTGTCGCCGGAGAAAGGAGCACAGCGCATCGGTCCGCCGCCGCCCGACCGAATACAACGAGGTCAATCAGCGAGTTCGAGCCAAGTCGATTCGCACCGTGTACAGAAACGCAAGCCGCCTCGCCAACCGCCATAAGACCCGGAACGACCTCAGCCTTACCCTTGCCCGCCGGCGAGAGGACTTCGCCGTAGTAATTCGTCGCGATACCACCCATATTATAGTGCACCGTCGGAAGAACGGGAATCGGCGCGCGCGTCAGATCAACCCCTGCAAAAATCGCAGCGCTCTCGGTGATTCCCGGCAAGCGCTCGGCAAGCACTTCGGCACTGAGGTGGTCCAGGTGCAGATGGATATGGTCTTTCTCGTCGCCAACCCCCCGCCCCTCAGCGATTTCCTGAGCCATGGCCCGTGAAACCACATCGCGCGAGGCCAGATCACGTTTCGATGGCGCATAGCGCTCCATAAAGCGCTCGCCGGAACCATTGACGAGATAACCACCTTCGCCGCGCGCCCCCTCGGTAATCAGGACGCCCGCGCCATAGATCCCCGTCGGGTGAAACTGGACGAATTCCATATCCTGCAACGCAAGCCCCGCGCGAAGCACCATCGCATTGCCATCGCCCGTGCAGGTATGGGCGGAGGTGCAAGAGAAATAGGCCCGACCGTAGCCTCCGGTCGCCAAAATCACCATGCGCGAGCGGAACAGGTGCAGGCGACCGGTTTCAAGTTCCAGCGCCATCAGCCCCTGACAGGTTCCATCCTCCATCAACAGATCAAGCGCAAAATACTCGATGAAAAACTCCGCATCGTGCTTTAGCGCCTGACCATAGAGCGTATGGAGCATCGCGTGGCCTGTGCGATCGGCTGCGGCGCAGGTACGCTGGGCCGGCGGCCCCTTACCGAAATCGGTCGTCATGCCCCCGAACGGTCGCTGATAGATCTTGCCATCTTCCGTGCGCGAGAAGGGGACGCCCCAATGCTCCAGTTCGTAAACAGCCGCTGGCGCCTCACGACAGAGATATTCGATGGCATCCTGATCGCCGAGCCAATCGGAGCCTTTAACCGTATCGTACATATGCCAGCGCCAGTTGTCCGGACCCATATTGCCAAGCGAAGCGGCGATGCCTCCTTGCGCCGCGACCGTATGCGAGCGCGTGGGAAAGACCTTGCTCACGCAGGCGGTTTTCAAGCCGTGTTCGCTACACCCGACGACCGCGCGAAGACCCGAGCCTCCGGCGCCCACCACCACCACATCATAGAGATGCTCCTCAACATCGTACGCCGCGCTCATCAATCAAAACCCCGCAATCAGAATGCTCACGATGCCCAACGCCGCCCCGCCATAACAAAAGAAAGCGTTCGCGACGAGCGCCAACAGGCGCGTCAAGGGGGTGTGCACATAGTCTTCGATGACGGTCTGCATACCCAGCTTCATATGGTAGCCGAAGGACAGGACCGTTAAGATGAGCCCCGTCGCATAGAAGGGGTGCCCCACAAGGTCGAGGACGCGTTCATAGCTACCGGCGCAAGCGACCTTGTAGCCGAAGGCGAGCAGAAAGAGGAACAGGAAAATGTTGGCCAGAGCGCTCAGTCTTTGATGAAGGAAATGTTTCGTGCCCTCGCGCGCGGCGCCGTAGGCATCGACCTTGGAGCGCGCGGTACGCATCACGAGGCGACGCCGACGAACAGCGCGGTGGCGCTGAGGGCGAGTACGAGGCCCAAGATACCGAAGATCAAGGCGGTGCGACGCGCGGCGACGGGCTCAAGATTGCGCCCCAGATCCCAAACCAGGTGACGCACACCGCCGAGCATATGATGGAATAGCGCCCAGAGCACGGCGAAAAGCATGAGAGATCCGGGCAGGCTCGCGCCGAAACAGGCGAAATGGTCATAGGCCCAAGGCCCAAGCGCTAGGGACAGGAGGAAACCGACAAAAAGAAAGAAGGCGGCGTAAAGTGCGACCCCGCTCATGCGATGCAAAATCGACGAGGCCATCAATATCGACCACCGATAGACCTGCAAATGAGGTGACAATGGACGCTTGTCCATCTGCTACTCCCGCTGAGAAATGCTTGGCGCAAGCCCCGTTCTTGAGGCATCGCCCACCAAGCGGTTGCCACGACTTTAACCATAACTTAAAGAGACAGGCAAGAAGCAAAAGGCATGATCCTTATGCAAATCGCCCGAGCGAGTCTGGTGAGGGCAAGTTCCCGTTGAAGACTCCGCGCTTTCTTTCTATGATAGCTGGATGGATTTGGATGCGCTTCCTATGATTTTTCTATGATTTTTGACATTATTTTCTTCTCCGTTTTGCTTGTTTCCGCCCTTCTTGCCATGGCGAGGGGGTTCACGCGCGAGTCTTTTTCGCTGGCGGCATGGATTGGCGCGGGCGTCATCGCATACAGGATACGCGGCCTTGGAGCGCCCTATGTCGAGGATTTGCTTGGCAGCTTCGATGACGGTGCCATCATGGCCGAAGTGATGTTCGGCGTCTTGGCCTTTTTTGTCTTACTCTTTCTTTTTCTCATGATCGCATCGGCGGTTTCGGCGCGGGTTTTGTCGAGCCGCATTGGCACGGTTGACCGGAGTCTGGGTCTGGCCTTTGGCCTTCTTCGCGGCGTTGTCATTGCGGCTTTGTTTTACCTTACGGCAAGCAAGCTCCAGCAAGGTTCGATGATTGAGCCCTTTGGACAGGATTCCTTTTCGATTGGTTTTGTCGCCATGGTGAGCGATCTGATTGATCAGTGGATCGGCTAGCCCGAGATGGCGCGCGGCAGACGTAACGCCGAGCAAGGGACACAAACCGTTCGCCGTTGCGCTCTTGTGACGGGTGCCTCTCGAGGCATCGGGCGCGCGCTTGCCAAGGCGCTTGCTCTTGAGGGGACTCACGTCTTTGCTCTGGCGCGCACACAAAGCGCGCTTGCCTCACTTTACGACGAGCTCGGGCAGGGGAGCAAACCGACCCTCGTGCCGCTGGATTTGCGCGATCTCGACGGTATCGAGCGCCTGCGGGGGGCCATTGAAGAGGGCTTTGGAGGCCTTGATCTTCTTGTTCATGCCGCCTCGGTTTTTGGACCTTCGATGCTCGTCTCGCAACTTGATACCAAGGCGCTGAGCGACGTGATTGGCGTCAATGCGCTTGCGCCTCAGGCCCTTTTGAAAACCTTCGACCCCCTTTTGCGAATCGCCAAGGGTAAAGTCGTTATGCTTACGCGCGCGCCGCAAAGCCGCCCCTTTTGGAGTCCCTTTGAAGCCTCCAAGGCTTTGCTCAACCAGATCGCCCTGACCTACGCGCAAGAGACGAAAGCCTTTGGTGTCACGCTCGCCCTCGTTGACCCCGGTCCGACCGATACAGCGCTTTTCAGAAGCGCTTTTCCCGGTCAAGTGCGGCACAGACCGCCATCTCCAGAAGCCAGGGCAAAGGCTCTGCTTGCGCTGATCAACGACCCTTCTGCGCCGGGCGGTCAGATCGTTCAGCTTGAAACGAGTGCCCAGCAGCGCATTGCGCGCCCTGCGAACCCTGCGCTTGACGAAGAGCCGGGCGCTGCGCAGCGAGAAAGCGCGTGAGCGCGGCCTGTACGTCGGCGCCTTTGGGTGGCGAGGAGGCTCCCCAGACGCGCGTTGCGCTTTTCGTCACGTGCCTTGTCGATCTGATGCGACCGGTTGTCGCCGCGGCCGCTATCAAATTGCTGCGCGAGAGCGGATGCGAAGTCGTCGTACCTCGGCAAAGCTGCTGCGGACAGCCCGCCTACAATGCCGGCGCGCAAAAACAAGCGCGCGCCATCGCCAAAGCAACCGTCAAAGCGCTCCATCGGTACGATCAGGTCGTTGTGCCCTCTGCCTCCTGCGCTGGCATGATCGTAAAGCACTATCCGGAGCTCTTTGAAGGCGACCCCAAGTGGAGCGAACAAGCGCGACGCCTGGCGGCCAAAACCTTTGAGCTTTTCGACTTCCTCGTCAACGAAAGGGGCTTCACCGACATCCGCGCGACCTTTCCGCACCGCGTCGTCTGGCATGACAGTTGCGCCGCCTTGCGCGAAATCGCAAAGCCCGAAGCCGCCCGCACCCTCCTCGAAAAGGTCGAGGGCCTTGACCTTCAGCGTCTTGCGGATGCGAAGGCCTGTTGCGGTTTTGGCGGTCTGTTTTCGGTCAAATATCCGCGCATATCGGGGGCGATGGCCTCGGAGAAATCGGCGCGGATAGAGGCCTCGGATGCCGAGGTGCTTCTCTCAGGCGATCTGGGCTGTCTGATACACATGGCTGGCTACCTCGCCCGCCGCGACTCGCCCATCTGCGTTCGCCACGGCGCCGAAGTCCTCGCGGGCATGACCGATAGGCCTCCCATCGCCGGAGCGCCAAAAATCACCGATTGACAAAGGCTTCCGTTGCGTTACTTTCTTGATGCTGACCATCGCATGACTTCCAACAATTCGGGACATAATTATGAGTGAAATCGCTAACAAGGTTAAAGAAATCGTTATTGAACACCTCAACGTCGATGAGGATAAGGTCAAACCCGAGGCCGGATTCGCCGACGACCTCAATGCCGACAGCCTTGATGTGGTCGAGTTGGTCATGGCCTTTGAAGAGGCGTTCGATTGTGAAATCCCTGACGAGGAAACCGAAAAAATCGTGACCGTCGGCGATGCCATTCGCTACCTTGAATCGCGCGAGCACTAAGGCGCCTTCTCTTTGCGCCTTTGACGGACAAATCCGCAGTTTTGCGCCAACGCCTGCCAGGGCTTCAACGACCAATACCGTCGCGCCTGACCGCTAGGACTGGGTAAGGCGTAGATGTCAATCTCGTCATTTTCCTTTCTCGCGTTCAGACCGTAATCGACGGGGTGTCCCAGATAGATTTGGGCTGCGCTCTTGCTTGTAAAGGCAAGGCATCGGGGGCGAAATCGCGTGAGTGTGACGTCTAGGCGCGCAAGATCGAAATCGCCGGGCGGCAAGTCCCGATCATTGCCCCAAGACCGCTTATTTAGGTCGGTCAGCCCGATACCCAGATCGAGCAGTTGACGGTATTCTTGCGGCGCGAAGCGGCGGGGGGTGAACCCCGCTTCGAAAAGCGCTCGGTAAAACGCGTTGCCGGGGTGGGCGTAATAGGCGCGCTCGCGAACCGAGCGCTCGCTGGGCGCGGTGCCACAGAAGAGCACCCTAAGCCCTGGCGCGACGAGATCCTCAAGAGGCGGGGTCACCGACAGCATAACCGACAAGTCCCAGACGCTCGCGCGAGGCGAAGCGGACCGCCAAAACGACGGCGACAAAGGCCAGCCCGACCGCAAGAGCAGACCACATACCCACGGCCCCGAAGGAGGTTCGGGTGACCATGAAGTAGCCCAGCGGCATCCCGATGGCGAGGTAGCCGATGGCGGCGACGATCATCGGGAAACGCGTATCGCCCAAGCCACGCAGCAGGCCAAGTTCGAGGGCTTGCAGGCCGTCGGCGACGAGAAAAATCGCGGCGACGAAGAGCAGGTCGCGCGAAATCATGACAATCGCCTCGTAGTCGGGGTCGTCGGCGTTCAGGAAGGGTCGGATCATCGGGTCAGGGATCAGAACAAAGACCAGCGCCATAAAGAGTTGAAACCCGACGACGATGGCGACCAAAATGATCGAGGCGCGTCGCATGGCGAAGGCGTCTTTTTGGCTATCGGCCTGCGCGATTCGCACCGTCGCGGCGAAAGAAAAGCCCAGCGGAAACATGAAAACGAGTGAGGTGATCTTGATGACGATCACATGGGCGGCGAGGCTCACTTCTCCGAGCCAGCCCACCATGATGCCCGCGCCATTGAACATGGAGATTTCACACATAAAGGTCAGACAGATCGGAAGGCCCCGGCGAAACAGAAGAACCAAGGTATCCATGTGCCAGCGCCACAGGCGCGCGAGCAGATGGAACCGGCGCAGGGGCGCACGAAAGGTGAGCGCAACGTAAACCGAAAGCCCCGCGATGGCGGAAAAGGATGTCGCGAACGCGGCACCGTCGATGCCAAGCGCGGGCGCGCCCCAGTTTCCAAAAATCAGCACATAATTGAGGAGGATGTTCAGCGCGGTCGTGAAGACGGAGATCCAAAAGATCGTGCGGGTTTTCTCGAAAGCGCTGAACGCCTGCTGAAAGAGGTTCGCCCACAGAGCGGGTAAAAACATCAGGCAGAGGATCTGGGTATAGGAGGCGGCCAGAGGGATGACCGCTTCGTCCTGGCCCATGATACGAAAGATCGGCTCGCAAAACCACAAGAAGGACGAGAAAAGGCACCCGTGGAACAGGACCAACCAGAAGCCCATGCGAAAGGATCGGCGGAAGGCGAGCTTATCGTTGCGTCCGAGCGCTGCGGAAGCGCGCCCGAGAACGGCCTGAGAGAAGCCGGTTCCAATAATAAAGAAGAAGAAGAAGTAGAAGGATCCGAAACCGCTGGCCGCCAGTTCACTGACGCCGACCTGTCCGAGCATGATGCTATCGGCGAGTCCGGCGAGCAAAAAGACCATTTGCGATCCGACGAGCGGCATACCGATTTTCAGCGAAGACCAAAGATGGCTACGCCAGGAATTGTCTCGGACCCTTGCTCCGGTGCGCCCACCGCCCATGACCTCGCTTGCCCGTCTCATGAGATGGCGTCGGCGACGAAGTCAACCAGGGAGGCATAGCGATGTATGGTCATGCCTTGGACCTCTATGCCTTCGGCGGCAGATTGCGGCATATAGGCCGTTTCAAAGCCGAGTTTTGCCGCTTCGCGCAAACGCGCATCGACCTGCCCGACCGCGCGCATAGCGCCCGAAAGCCCGACCTCACCGACAAAGACCGCGCGCGGAAAGGTCAAGCGTTCACCAAGCGCGGAGACCAAGGCGGCGGCGGCGGCGAAATCGACGGCGGGCTCGCGCACCTTCAGCCCGCCAGCAACGGAAAGAAAAACATCGTTCTGCCCGAAGCGCACGCCGCATCGGGCATCGAGAACGGCGAGGATCATCGACAGGCGGTTCGCTTCCCAGCCGACGACCGCGCGCTTAGGATTGGCAAAAGCGGACGAGGCCAGAAGGGCCTGGATCTCAACGACGACGGGACGCGAGCCTTCAATGGTGACCGCAACGGCGCTTCCGGTCACCTCACCGGCCTTATCACCAAAGAAAAGCGACG
>JAAUXV010203168.1_pt1 | contig 18802 bp, 21 predicted proteins | sample 7278181 | NCBI WGS metagenome assembly JAAUXV01 (sample SAMN14350114, study PRJNA611818) | marine sediment metagenome | isolation source: surface marine sediment (2.1m) | place: French Polynesia: Moorea | collected 2018-08
ATTTTTTACTCTATCTTTTTTCTTATTGGCCTTTTCTTTTTCTCTGTGATCTGCCAACTTTGCTGTGGAAAGTCCATAAAAGGAGAATCGACACCAATAAAGGTAAACAGACTTCCTCTGCCGTGGAAAGTGGAAACTAGAAAGAGCAGCAAAAGGAGAACTTTCACAGTCACACACTACACTTTCCAAAAGTCCCCCTCCTGGCCTCCAGTCCAGTCCACCCCTTGTGTGACCTCTAAAGGTCGGCCCTTCCCTGAGAGCAACATGGGCGGTGGCAAAAAGGGCGGCAGGAGCAAGAAGGGCGGCGGCGGCGGCGGCGGCGGGGGTCGCCGCTCCGCCGCCTCCAACCACAATGAGGGGGGCAACGAGGAGGAGCTTTACGTGCCCCCGGACGACGACGCCATGGGCACGGAGGCCGACTGGGTGCCCAGCGCCGCCGCCCAGGACGCGGAGGCTGGTGCTGATGGTGCAGGCGAGGCGCCGGAGGACGAGTTCGGCGCCAAGGACTACCGCTCCCAGATGCACCTCCGCGCTGACCACGACTGCCGCCCGTTGTGGGTGGCCCCCAACGGGCACATCTTCTTGGAGACCTTCTCCCCCGTTTACCGCCACGCCCACGACTTCCTCATCGCCATCTCAGAGCCAGTGTGCAGGCCCGAATTCATACACGAGTATAAGCTCACCTCGGTGAGTTAAGACACTTTTACAGTCAACATTTCTTTGCCGTATTGGCGATGTATTTTCTGGTTTTCTTTTTGCAGTATTCCCTGTACGCTGCCGTGAGCGTGGGCCTCCAGACCAAGGACATCATCGAGTACCTCTCCAGGCTGTCAAAGTCCTCCATCCCCGAGGGCATTATCAAGTACATAGAGCTCTGTACCCTCTCGTATGGAAAGGTGAAACTGGTGCTGAAGCACAACAAATACTTCGTGGAGTCGTCCTACCCCGACTGTCTCCAAAAGCTCCTCAAAGACCCCGTGATTCAAGAGTGCCGTTTGAGAAAAGCGGGAGAAGGTGATGCCAACACAGAAGGTCTGATAAGCGAGGAGCAGACCAAGCTGCCAGCCCCGCAGTTCACGTCAACCTCAGACAAGGGAGAGCCGTCCAAGACGGCGGCCGAGGGCGAGAAGGCGGGCACCTCCACCGCTTCCGACGGAGGAGCAGCAACGGAAGCGGTCCCAGATGACATTGCCGACTTCTACCAAAAGCTGGACGGCGAGGACGACGACGACGACCAGGACGGGGCCGGCGGCGGCAAGGCCAAAATGACTGTCTCCTTCGAGGTCGACCAGGAGAAGCTGGAGGTGTTACAGAAGAGGACCATGGAGCTGGACTTCCCGTTGCTGGCCGAGTACGACTTCCGAAACGACTCAATCAATCCAGACATCAACATCGACCTCAAGCCCATGGCTGTCCTCCGACCCTATCAGGAGAAGTCCCTCCGAAAGATGTTTGGCAATGGCCGAGCTCGTTCGGGAGTCATCGTTCTTCCTTGCGGAGCAGGAAAGTCGTTGGTCGGGGTCACAGCCTGTTGCACGGTCAGAAAGAAGGCCATGGTCCTATGCAACTCTGGCGTCTCAGTGGAACAGTGGAAGCAGCAGTTCAAGATGTGGTCTACAGCGGACGACTCCATGATCTGCCGCTTCACCTCCGACGCCAAGGACAAGCCCATGGGCTGCAGCATACTCATCACCACCTTCAACATGATCACGCACACCCAGCGCCGGTCCTGGGAGGCTGAGCAGACAATGAAATGGATCCAGGAGCAAGAGTGGGGCATCATGGTGCTGGACGAGGTGCACACCATCCCAGCCAAGATGTTCCGTCGCGTTCTCACCCAGGTGCAGGCTCACTGCAAGCTGGGGCTAACCGCCACTCTGGTGAGGGAGGACGACAAAATCGCCGACCTCAACTTCTTGATCGGGCCCAAGCTGTACGAGGCCAACTGGCTGGAGTTGCAGCAGGCCGGATTCATCGCCCGCGTGCAGTGCGCAGAGGTGTGGTGTGAGATGTCGCCAGAGTTCTACCGCGAGTACCTCACCATCGCCTCTATGAGGAAGATGCTCCTGTGCGTCATGAACCCGCACAAGTTCAGGGCAGCCCAGTTCCTAATCGACTACCACGAGCGGAGGAACGATAAGATCATCGTCTTCTCCGACAACGTGTTTGCCCTCAAGCACTACGCCAAGAAGCTCAACAAGCCCTTCATCTACGGGCCCACCTCGCAGAACGAGAGGATCCAGATCCTGCAGAACTTCAAGTTCAACCCCAAGGTCAACACCATTTTCGTGAGCAAGGTGGCCGACACCTCCTTCGACCTGCCGGAGGCCAACGTTCTCATCCAGATCTCCTCCCACGGCGGCTCTCGGCGGCAGGAGGCGCAGCGGCTGGGCAGGATCCTCCGCGCCAAGAAGGGCGCGCTGGCAGAGGAGTTCAACGCCTTCTTCTACACTCTGGTCAGTCAGGACACGAGCGAGATGAGCTTCTCTCGCAAGCGGCAGCGCTTCCTGGTCAACCAGGGTTACGCCTACAAGGTGGTGACGCGGCTGCCCGGAATGGAGGAGGACCCTGCGCTGCACTACAAGACGAGGGACGAGCAGGTCCTGCTCTTGCAGCAAGTGCTGGCGGCTTCAGACGCAGACGTGGACGAGGAAGACAGGTTCCTGGCTGGAGGCGCTCCTGGAGGTGGAGGTACGGAGCGTAAAGTTTTGACGATGGAGATATTTGTATATTATTTTTCTTTCTTTCTTTAATAGCGGTGAAGAGGAAGGCCGGCCACATGGGCTCTATGTCAGGCGCGGACGACAACGTCTACTTGGACACCAGGCGGAAGACCGAGAAGCACCCGCTGTTCAAAAAATTCCGGGCGAAATAAGTGCCAAACAGCATCGAAAATTCCAAAGTATTTTTTACTTGTCCAGAATTTCTAATCATGGTTAAAAAATGAATAAAAGAACTATAGTATGAACTTATGCTCTCTGTTATGACTTATGTTGGGTCTGCCGGCTTTCGATTCCTTTCCCGGCAAAGAAAGGAGAGAGAGGGCCGCCTCTTAAAAAGAGAGCTCTGTGGGATAAAATAGAAAGGAGGGTAGAGGGGCCAGGGGCAGCGAGACAGGCCCAGTCTGCGCATGCTTTCCTTCCTGGAGCAGTCCTTGTGCGTCGTCGGCGTCACTCCACAGAAATGGAGGAGGCTTTCACTTCATCCAGGACCTTGTGCACATATCATCATCAGCTGGGGAAGGAGGAGAACACGTAGTCGACGGCGTCCTTCATATTGACGGATAGCTCTCCCGGGTATAGGTCGGTCTGCAGGACATTTGTGTAGTTGGGTATTTGCTCTCGGGTTTAAGCAAATCCTCTTCCAATAAAAAGAAAATCCAACACACACATGTGGATGCCGATATTCCTCCGCTAAAAAGGAGGGGGAGATCGAAGGAAGTGCGGTGATCCGCAAAAAAGGCTTTCTCGAATTTCCCCGCACCTCAGCAGCAAGGAAGGTAGGTGCCGAGGAGGAAAACTAATTTATGGAAGAGTTCAATTGTTAGATTTTTATTTCCATTTCCTCCGAACAGATCGCCACCATGGCCAAGAAGACAGTCTTCGTCACTGGTGGCGGCGGGTACGTGGCCTCTCATTGCATAGTAGAGTTGCTCAAGTGCGACTTCGATGTCGTCGCAGTGGACAACTTCGTCAACAGCATTCGAGGTAAAAATGATAAGATTTTGTCGACCGTATGTAAATTTCGTTAAAAAATTAATTCTTGTTTTGCAGGCGACCAAATGCCGGAGAGCTTGTCCAGGGTCCAGAAGCTTACGAGCAAAACGCTCACTTTCTACGAGGTGGATCTCCTCAACAAAGAAGCATTGAAAGCTGTGATGTCGAAGGTTAGCCTCTATTCTCCCATTTCCCTTATGAAGGTTTTCAATATTTTTTGCACTCAATTACAGCACCAGATAGACTGTGTCATGCACTTTGCCGCGCTGAAAGCTGTTGGTGAGTCCTGTGCCCAGCCGTTGAGATACTACGGCAACAATGTGTCCGGGAGCTCCAACCTGCTGGAGGTGATGATGGAGTGCGGCGTCAAGAAGATTGTCTTCTCCTCCTCTGCCACTGTCTACGGCGACCCAGAGTACCTTCCCCTGGATGAGGAGCACCCTACTGGACGATGCACCAACCCATATGGGAAGACAAAGTTCTTCATGGAGGAGATCATGAAGGATGTCTGCACTGCCAACAAGGTGAGCTTGAATTTAAAATCATTTAGACGGTAAGGTTTCTACTTGCATTTTTTGTAGGACTGGAGCTGCCTGCTGCTGAGATACTTCAACCCAGTGGGCGCCCACCCATCCGGGGAGATTGGCGAGGATCCGCAGGGAGTCCCCAATAACCTCATGCCGTTCATCTCCCAAGTAAAAACAATCAAAGGATTTTTTTCATGGAGACCAATCCATCAAGTTTGCTCTACATATTTGAGGTCGCCGTCGGCCGCCGCGCCAAGCTGAGCGTCTTCGGCGACACCTACTCCACCCCTGACGGCACCGGCGTCAGGGACTACATCCACATCGTCGATGTGGCCGAGGGGCACGTCGCTGCCGCAAAGTACATCCTGCGCCCGGAGTGCCTGGGGACGCACATTTTCAACCTGGCACGTACAATTGCCTTCCAAAAAAAAATTGTGGGAGATAACTCTTTTTGAAATTTTAAGGGGACTGGCGGCGGCCACTCCGTGCTGGAGGTGGTCCGGGCGTTCGAGGAGGCCTCCGGCCGCCCGGTCCCCTACGAGATCTGCCCTCCGCGGCTGGGGGACGTGGCCTCCTCCTACGCATCATGCAAGCGGGCGGAGGAGGAGCTAGGGTGGAAGGCAAAGCTGGGGATGATCGACATGTGTAAGTTGTCTTTCTGTTTTGATTTTGCGGCAATTTCAGATTCGATTTTTTTATAGGTCGAGACACCTGGAATTGGCAGGTGAAGAACCCCAAAGGATTTGCAAAAGAGGAGAAGGACAGCAAATAATCGCCTTTAGCCCTGAGCGTTCAATACAGATTCGCGAGAAGTTTATTTTAGTCTTGTTGGTTGTGAGAAAAATAATAGTTGAAAGAACATCAATTAAGACACGCGACATATCACAGACGCATAATATTGAGCAATAGATCGACATAATCATTGCTTTGAGGTGGGAACCGGAAGCGAATTGTGCCAAATGGTGCAAAGTTCCTCCGAGAGAGTAGGTTGGAGCTGGTGTTGCTGCACGTTTTGTTGCTGCTCCCTATTGATGTGAAGTGCTGGAAATTCTTCTCCACTTTCTTGTGTTGCAGGCTTTTGTTGTTCCTGATGTTGCTGCTGCTGCTGCTCCTGCTTTTTCCCTTTCCCCTGCTGTATGATGTCGAGCACCCCCGCTTCTTTGAGCTGCCCGACCGCCATCTTCTTCCACCCTCCCCCCTTGTTAGCGGAGGCGGAGGCCGGACTGGGGTGGTTCATGAAGACCACCCTCACCCCCTCCACGCCCGCCTCCTCCATCGCCCGCTCCGCCCTCTGCACCGCGTATCGACCGATGCCCACCACAACCTTTGTCTTCAAGTACCTTATAGCCTCCACCAGGGCATCGTCGCACAGGCGAAGCACCTGATCCTTGGCGGCGCCCTTGGGGAAGTCCACGGGGGTCACGTTCTTGCCGCTAGCGCCCTGAGAAGATAACTTGCTTTAGAAATCATGCGCAATGGAAACACTTAAAGGATTCAACACGGAGAGAAATTAATGGCAGCATCACTAGCACAAGTGAGGCATTCGAAGCACAACAGCAACAGGACCCTCACCAGGTATCCCAGCGGGCAGTGGTTGTGCACGAAGCAGGAGGAGAAGAACTTTTCCGCGTCCCCTCCCGTCACCTCGGCCACCATCCCCCACAGGCGCTCCCCGCTCACCTCGCGACGCTTGCAGCGGAAGCCGTCTACAGGGCGGGCAGGGTGGCAACGAGCTAGAAGGGATTTTTAAAAAAATATTCAGAAAACCTATGTCTAATCTAACGCACCTGGAGATCCGACGTGCAGCTCTGTCGGGTCCAGCCCTACGAAGCTGATGACCGATGCGACCTCCCCGAATGGCACCCCGGTCTGCATCATCCCCCAAGGGCCGGGGTTCATGCCAAGGAAGAGGACGGGGCGGCCGACGTCGGACGAAGAGAAAAGGTGGCGGCGAAGGAAGACGAGGTACGGGGAGCGGGCGTAGGACACCGGGTTGTAAACGTAGCTGAAAAAAAAGAAAGGTGGTGAAACAGTCTGTATCGTAGTTGCCGACAACAAATAACGTCAATTTACCTGACTTTTCCTCCCACATTTATCTTCTCCAGCTCCTCCGCCAGCTTGGTCTGCATGTTCAGGAACCCGTCTGCATAGCTGAAGCCTTCCTCTCCAGCAGCTGTTGCTACTGCTACTGCTCCTGTTGTCACCGCAACTTTTGCTTCTGTTGTTACTGTAGCAGCTCCAAATGATGTTGCTGCAGCAGCTCCAATTGCTACTGATGTTGCTTCATCTTTAGGTCTTGCTGCTGTTGCAGTACCTGCTGCTGCTGCTGCTGCTGCTGCTGTTGCTCTGGTTGTTGTTGTTGCTGCTGTAGCTTCAGCTGTAGTTTCTGCTATAGCTGTTGCTGTGGTTGTAGCTGTTGCTGTCGTTGCTGTTGCTGCTGTAGCTGTAGCTGCTGCTGCTGTAGCTGTTGATGCAACCAGTATTCCTGTACTTGCTTCTTCGTTGAGAGGCATCGCGTAGATTTAATTCTCTCTGTTCATTTTTGAAAAAGCACGAAATCAATATCGTCTCGTCTCCCAAAAAGAAAAAACGTTTCCGTTCTACTGTAGTGAATGGAAAAGGTGTATAACATTATTTGCTTTAATTTATTCTGCGGAATTCCGCCGAGGCCACTTGCCGTTCACCCAAGCTGAAATGAAATATAGCTGGTGTCGTGTCACTTTTCCTCCTCCCTCAACACATTTTATGTATTAGCTCGACTCACTCGCAGTTGCAGTTGTGGGATGTTATGGTTATTATACTGTAGGTGTGTCGGAAAGAACGAATAAAATCGTCCGTCTCTCAGCCCTTCCCATCAAATCGAGGAAGCGTGCTTCGCCGTCACCTGCGCTTTAAAGGTCCGCCTCCTGCACTTTCCAAAACAGCTCCCTCGCTTTTTTCCAGCTGTGTGTCTGCGGGCGCCGCTGCGGGAAGAGAAAGGACCAAAAAACAGAGTTGCCAAGATAAAAGCAAAAGAGGGATTTGTCGTAACAGAGAGAAATAATTTTTGGGTCAATTTCAATGATATTGCTGAAAATGCAGTTTTTCTATTTTTTCTTCAAAAGCATTTTTATAAAGCATGTTATTGGTAACTATTCTTTGTGCAGTTGCACCTGGCAACTTTGTCTTGCAGTCGTCATCAAACAATGCCAAGGAAGATCGGCCTCGTCGGCGATCCGCTCCGGATTTAAGGCCAAAAGAGGCCCTGGAGAGCAGGTTTTGCATCCTTTGCTAATCCACAGCATGGACTGTGTTGTCATGGAAAAAGGGTGCAAATCGCAGAGACTGCCAGTGCGGTGATCGATACCTATACATAGAGCTATTGCACATCATATAGTATTCGGCAAGCCATCACAGGACATCTCTCTGTGGAGGGTCCCCATCACTTCGTGAATAGCTCGACCTCTCATTTCAACGCAGCCAACAAACATGTCTTCCTCGGGTTTCCAGCTCTTTGCCCTTTGCCTGGTAAGTATCGCAATACACCAATCTTTGAAGTCCCATGTGTATTTAATGTCCGTACCATGTCTTACCTACAATTGAACTGCCAATGCTCCGGACAGTATTTTTCATTTTTAGTGAAGTTTCACTTTGCCGTTAATGACTTCCAAACATCCCCCCCCTTTTCTACCTTTGCAAGAGAGCAAGTCACCTTAACGGTACCGGTGCACCTCACCTAATCGCGTTTCTTCTAGTGGATGATAGGAGGAAATCCGTCCTCCCCTCCACCACGTAATTTAATTTCCTTTCCCCCACAGGTGATGTTCTTCGGCTCGTACTTCTCCGGGTCCGCCCCACTGCTCTTCTCCATGAGCGAGGAGAAGCTGCAGAGGGTGTCGGTGCTGGGCGCGGGGCTGCTGGTGGGGACGGCGCTGGCCATCATCATACCGGAGGGGGTGCAGACGCTGCTAAAGTCGTACACGCAGACGGCGGCCTCAGCCATGGCCTCGGTCCCCGCCGCCTCCACCACCGCGGAGGGGGGCGACGCAGGGGGAGGAGACGAGGGAGTCTCTTCACCTGGAGGACACCAACGCGGCTACGGTCACCACCAACACGGGGAAGGTGTACACGCACACGGAGGGGGAGACATGGAGGGACTGGATATGGCCATCGGCGTCTCGCTCGTGCTGGGGTTCCTCTTCATGATGCTCATCGACCAGTTGGCCTCTTCCAGGTGCGATTCTTTTAAAAGTCGTTTCTTCTGTTCTTACAATGTTTTGATGCCGTTTGCAGCCCGTCCAAGTCCGACCTGGAATCGTCCACTTCCGCCAGCCCCGCTTCGTCCACCATGAGCCTGAACCTTTCCGGGAGGGGCAGGGGAAACGTCAGCTGGACTGCCACTCTGGGTATGACAAATTCTTCGCCGTACCCTTCCTTCATCATTCACGGCTTCTTTCTTTCGTCCAGGCTTGGTCGTTCACGCCGCTGCTGACGGCATCGCCTTGGGCGCGGCTGCCACCACCCACCAGACGGACGTGGAGATCATCGTGTTTCTTGCCATCATGCTTCACAAGGCCCCGGCAGCATTCGGATTATCCACCTTCCTGCTGCACGAGGGGCTGGAGCGGCCGCGAGTCAAGAGGCATCTCCTCATATTTTCCCTAAGCGCTCCAGCCCTGGCGATGTTCACCTTCGTGACCCTGCAAGGAGGGGGAGGGGCCAAGGTAAAAATAAATAAATTGTCCTATTTTTTCACCTTTTCAAAAGTTTGCCACAAAATAGGGTTTGGTTCTTGTTAATTTGAATATTCCATTCTTGCACAGATGGACACCCTCCACGCGACTGGCATCGCCATGCTGTTCAGCGCAGGGACCTTCCTTTACGTGGCGACTGTGCACGTGCTGCCCGAGGTGGTCAGCAAGACCGGAGGAGGAGGCGGCCACGGTGGCCACGGAGGGCACTTCTCAAAGTGCGACCTATTCCTACTGGTGCTTGGAGCTTTGACGCCCCTGGTGCTAACCATGGGGCATCACCACTGAAAGAGGTGGTGTTGCTGCGGCAGATAGTGCAAATTGTGCTATTTCCGCCTCCGCCAAAACTGCATTTCATTCTGGCGAGCGCGTGTGCAGACTCGAAAAAAAAAGCTACGTGATATTGTGGTAGGTGATGTTTCCATTCCATGCTGAGAAGCTATGTTGTGAGCAAACATAATTGTTTGTACGATAAAATTTCAACTTTGATTCAACATATTTCAAACTTTTTTGGTAAAATAACTATAGTACTGTACAATGTTTTTCAATTATCACTTGTATCATAAACTGATTTATATGTAAAAAATGCAGTTCTTCACATATTTAAAAACCTGCATTGATCTTTAAAATTCTTGATTATTGTGAAAATTTCAAAATTCAATTATATCTTTGATTATCGACAATTTGTATCATACTTGAACAATAAAAACATCTCCAGGTTTTATCAGATTCAGAACGATAACTAATCGAACAACGTAAAATACTTTTGACATGGGAGAAATCGGGGCTTGTTGTAGGCATACCTGGAAATGGGGGAGGATATATTTCACCCTTACATGAACCCCTGTAAGAAAATACCCCCCCATTTCCAGGTATGGTTGTGTGGCGCAATATGGGACAGTTTTTGAAGGCAAATCAAAGGTTTGCGGGATATCTCTGTGGGTTGCACAAATGAGAAGAAGCTACTGCTTGTAATTGAACATGTTTCACGTTGCCGGCCAACCGCCTGGGATGTGGCGTCCAGGTCGCTGTATTATCCAAAAATGTGATATCTTATTCCCATCTCGGGGCTGATATATTTTTACCGTATGTACTATGTAGAAGGAAATAAAGAAAAGGCATCTTCTTTGCGGGGATCGATGCTCTGTCCGTATTTTAAACTGCATGCCTCACTCGGTGCGGTGCGAACATTCCTTTATGAATAGCGGCTTTTCTTTCTTGTGTAAGGTCCTGGGTGCAGACAAGACAAGGCGCTTTTGGACAGTCGCCAGCCACACAGGAGGAAAGGCAGAAGGTGCTTGAATTTGTAGGCCAGGTCATTCCCGCCTTCTTCTCCCCCTCCCGACAAGGGTGGCAGCCTTCATCATCGCCGTCCCCTCCTTGTCTCGTCTGGGTGGAAATAGCGCCTCGTTTCCAACTTAAAGAACGAAAGCTTTTGCTTTCAGTAAAAGGAAGATTCTAAAATGACACTGCATTTCCAAATATTTCTGTGTGTATTGGAACCTAATGTTGGCATCGTCAACAGAGAGGAAGAGAAATTATATTTCGCCCTTGGGGACGGAGGACTACCGCAATATCAATGTTCCGGGCCAAGATTCCTGGCTTATGCAAAAGAATATATCAAGTGGGGCAAGCTATACTTTTCTGCAACAGTCGGCGACTGGTGCCCAAAAGTTTTCTTCCATCATACAGCACTGTACAGTATATACATGTATGCTTCCTTCTTCTCCCTGCTTTCAAATATGAGGAGGACTGCGCTGCGCCTGATGTTGAAGTTGAACGTTGTCAGCCCGCTCACTGGACAAACGAAAAGAAAAGGGGGGCTGTGTCCCCATCCCAAGACGTAACTACCCAGCTCCGCTTTCCCGCCCCCGCTCCCCCTTTTTGGTGGCATTTGCCAAGAAAGGGAAGGGGGGAAAGGAGTGTTGAACCCATGCAGCACCGAAGACACCCTACTAAACTATTTTCACGACTCCATATATTTTTTCCCTTCCTTATTGGATGCCTCGCTGATAAATCTTGTTCAGTAAGTTGTGTCATTTGTTTTTTAAATGTCTTAAAGTGATTTCGAATAAAAAAATAAAAAGGTGGGTATGTTACATATAAATTCAAATAAAATCAGGTTTTTGCCTATATTTTTTTGGAAAATTTAATGTTTATTAATGACTCAAATTCGATTGATACTGCACAACACCTCTCCTGAACCGGAACCCGAAATGGCCAAAAGGAAGACAGCCAGGAAGACCAAGAGAAGGAAGTCTACCCGGAAGACCGCCACCGCAAAGACCAAGAAGGGAGCAGCTGCAGGGGGAGGTGGGAAGAAAGGCAGAGGGAGGAATGCTCAGCTCAACTGTGATCAGGCCCTCTACGAAGTTGTCGGCATCCGAAAAGGCACCCGGGCTCAGATCATCAAAAAGATGTGGGCCTACATCCACAAGCACAACCTCCAGAACCCAGTCAACAAGAACAAGATCTTTGTTGACAAGAAGCTGGCAGCTATCTGCGGACCAGAAAGGAAGAAGGGGGAGATGATGAATGCCCACAAGATGGGAAAGCACATAAAGAAGCACGCCTTCTGAAGACGAAACTTCTTCACGTACTTCTTAGGAGCCAGGATACAAAGTGTCAATACAAGTAACAATAAAACCTGTTTCATTCCGATCTTTACATACATCGCTACTTTTACTAGTCTTTGTCCGGTGGGGAAGGGGATTACTTTCTGCGTTTCCTTTCCGTTCTTAGGGAAGAGGGGGGAGGGGGATATCCTTTGCCAGTGCGCGATTCAAACGCTCGAAAGGAGGAAAATCGAGAAGAAGAAAAAAGAAGCAATGGTAGAAAGCTCTGGCAGTAGATAGTCCTGCGGGGTACTTTCGTAGGTACGTGTGCGCATCAGTGTTGAACTTCTGCTGCACGGGAGCTGTTCGTGACGAAAGAGGGCGGGTGCACGTTTACTACGACGAGCTCGAGTAAACTACGACTTGGAAACGGCGAAGACAGACACGAAGACGAGAACTTCAAGAGACTAGGAAAAGACTAGATCTTAGTGCCGGAACAAAGACCGATAGTTTTGCTTTCAGCCATGAGAGGATAGCAGAAGGAAAAAGTTTTCTACATTCATTTGTTGCTTTATTCATGAGTTCAGTGTCACTCATTTAAGTGCACTCGAGACGTAGGGAACAACATGGGCTCTTGCCTGTCCCTTCGCTTCTGCCCGGCTCGCTACCTGCAGCACCAGCAGGAGCGCCTACACCAGCGCCATCAGGAGAACACCTTCTCCCATTACAGCCTAGCAGGATCCAGACAGGGATCCAGGGTCAGCTGTGTTGAGCTATATCCGGCCTTCGCTTTCGACGATAATTCATCTTTGTAAGTACTGCATTTGTTGTTCCTGAAAACACTCCAAGTATCCCACTTTTTTCTTCTTTGCAGAAATTTGTCAGAGTTTGATCTAGATGAAGCCGGTCGGGTGCCCTGCGGCAACAACAGTTGCTCCAGTAGTTGCGGAGGCGGGCTCGCCAACGCCAACAGCAGCACTCACGTTAACCCAAGCACTAGCAGCAACGGCGGTGGGGGAATTCTGGGCACCCCTTTCTGCGACCGTTGGAGTCACATTGTCCTAGAAGAGTCTGAGCTGGGTCCGCTGCCGAACTACTCAACACAGCAACAACAGCAACAACAACAACAGCAGCAGCATCCTGCGACAGCAAATGCTCCCGGTCCCACACTGGCAGCTGGCTGGTCCCTGTCGTCCTCCCCGCAGCTGGACAGGGCCGCGGTTGGCCGGCCCTCTTTCGGGTACGAGCAGTTCACGGGCGAGGCGTCGTCTTCGAGGAGAGCCGACCAGGAGCACGAGAGGGTGCAGAGGGGAGAGGTGATGGCGACGTCGGTGTCCGCTCAAGGAGAGGGGAAGAGTAAACGAGTAGACATCAAGGAGGAAGAAGAGGATAATCCCTCCCCGCCCAGGATCGGCTTCTGGAAATCTATTCAGAGGAGGTTGGACGTTTGGAGGGTGTTCGCCTCCTCCTCGTCCTTCAGGGGCGGCGTCAGATCGGGGGATGTCGACGACGGAAGCGCGGCGCTGAGCTGACGAATATCCGATCGAGAGGAAAATACATTTATTTATACCCACTGCGAGAGTGCGATCTCTTTCTTTGTTTCGGTCTCGATCGATCAGAATTTCTCGTCCCCTCCACCTTCCCCCTCCGCCTCCCCTCCGTTCTCCACGGGGACGATCCTGGTGTAGAAGCAGCTCCTGTGCACCCCTTCCTCGCAGTGTAGCTCCGCGCTCAGGGTGTTGGTGGCCGGCGAAGGTGAGGACAGCGGCTGTGGGCCGGGGGTGGAGTAGAAGAGCGCTGGGGTCAGCTTTCGGTTGCGGCTGAGGCTGCCGCGGCGGCTGTCGCTTGCGGGAGGAGGACCTCCCTGCGTGGAGGAGGACTGCTCCCCCAGCCTGTCGTCGGAACCGAGCCTGCATTTTTTTAAAACAATATAAAATCTTTTTTGATGACTTTTTTTACTTGTACAACCTTTGGCAAATTTCTTCGTAGAGTTCCTCCTGCAGGCCTGTGGAGACAAGCTGCACCTCCGTCGTGTTGTCTTCCTCCTTGCCGTGTTTCACAGGTCTCGGTATCCGCGCGGGAACGTCGTATAAATTTTCTCTAAATTTTTTCCAGATGTAAAATCTTCACTTGCACAAACAAGAAATTTATTTTCTATACAAAAAATTACCCGTTCATATCCTGTTCGAAGTCATCCTCGTCCGAAGACACGTCGTAACCCTCGTTCACTTTTCCTCCCCCGAAATTGGCCGTTTTCGCTTTAGGATCAACATGCTTGCCGTCATCGTCGTCGTCGTCATCGTCATCATCGTCCTGATTGGTGTGGCATCCAGTGTCGTCACTCTTGGTCGCGCGGAGAGACAGCTTCATCTTGGAGCACGCTTTTGGCGCGATGTTTCCGGAGGGGGGAGAAGACGGAGAGGCATTGAGCGAATCTGGGAAAAAATTGATATGCATTCGACTTTTGTTTAATTTGTGTTGCCACTTGCAATCACCTGAGTGACACCCTGTGTCGTCGCTCGCTACTCCTGCGGCGCTGGAGTCAGGATGTGACTTTGGAGAGTCGCCTTGTGTCGTCTCCCTTGCCTTTTCTCGGCACTGCCGTTCAAACCGGCTATCTTCCTCATCCTCGTCCTCCTCCGACTTTTCGCTGATGTCTCCCAAAGGAGTCGGAGCCATCAGGACGAGATTCCCTCGGTCCTCATCGTCTTCGTCATCGTCGTCACTTCGTCCTCCGTCAACGAGAATACCAAGTTCCTCTTCCGGAATCTGCAGTCTGTTCGGATCAACCGATGAGGAGGAGGAGGAGGAGGAGGAGGAGACCGACACTGCATCCTCGTCGTCGGCATCAGCAGAGTTGCTTGGCACGATCCTAATCTGGCATCGCTGTTGCTGCTGTTGTTGTTGCTGCTGTTGTTGCTGTTCGTCATTTTCGTCTTCCTCCTCTACTTCTTCAATCGCGGCTTGCTTGGACAACTGAGCTCCGACGCTTTCAACCTTGAGAAACACAAGAAACTTAACATTAAAAGCAAATATTGGAAGCTTTAAAACAAAAAAAATATCACATCGAAACTGTTCTCTTTGCTCTCTCCTCCTCCCAGCAGGCTCTGCGCCCTGCTTCCCGATTCTACCCTGAGGGAGTCGCTTGGAGGGCGCTGGCAGGAACGGCAGGCAGAGAGGGACTGCTCCAAGTCATCAGAGGAGGACGAAGATGAAGAGGAAGACTTAAAAATTGGACAAATTCTGTGTTGATAGGAGAAATTCATGGTGTCGTCAACTTCGTAGTGTACCTGACTTGCATTTCTTTCTCGTTCCCCCTGCTGCGACTGGATAAGGTCCTCCGACTCCTCCTCCTCTTCACTGCACGTGCACCCTTCATTCTTCTTTTGTGGATCCTCGTAGAAGACATCGGTGGTGGCTGTGACGGTGGAGGCGGTGGATTTCTTCTGGTCGGGAGGAGGAGAGGCGAGAGCGGCAGCGGCCGAAGCCGTCTCCTTCCTCCTCGGCAGCGGTAGCTCTTCCATGGGGATCTCCTCCTCATCCACCTCCTGAGGCCGTTGGTGGTGGTGCATGGGATCCCTGAAGGGCATTTGCCTGGCCACATCCCCTCCCCCGTCGATGGTGTCTGCAAAGTCCACATTCTCGTTGGCGATGCTGGTCCTGCTCGTCTTGTCATTCGCATCGCCGCCGTAGTGATTGTTGTTGACTGTTAAAATAAGCGTGCAACAATCCCCAAGTAACCTATCATCATTTAGGTATTTACCCCTCCTCAGAGTGGTATCTTCATCGGCGGAATTTTCCTTGAATGTCCTCCCTTCCACCAGTCCCCCTCCGCCCTCGTCGTCGCCCCCGCGGCAGCACTTGGAGAACAGGCAACCCATCTTCTGTCACTCGTCAAGTTTCACTTGACACAAGTCTCCGTCCCAAGGAACTGTAATCATCGGTGATGTCACAAGTCCTAGCTTTTCCCCTTTTGATTGGAAATGACGAATCGTCCTCGGTCCAGGCAACGGTTTTTCGGCTGCCAGAACGCGGTTTAGATGCAGAATAACTTGTGTCTTCGCTTCCTGCTTTTCTTATCACACTAACTCACAAGTAAAAAGCGAATCAAGTGCTGTACTCGACCGACTACCGACCTCCGTTTCCTCCTTTCAACTCCTTTTCTTTCCTTTTTCTGTGCAGCACACGTGCCTTCGATCGGAGGATCCGGGTTTCCTTTCGCTGATCGAGGCCGCCAAGGCGTGGGCGGGGGCGGCTCACTAAATTCTACAAAAGACCTTCTCTTTCCCCTGGTGTGGAAGCCAATTAAATTAATCCTTTCCTGCTCCTCTCTCCTCCACCGTCTGCCTTCCTTCTAATGAGGTACAGTACATTTATATTCTCCTACTCCAGCAGTACGTCGTGGTCACACACCTATATGTATATGTAGCAGTAGACCTGTATGCTGCGGAGTTGGATCCCCCCTTATGATCAAGGTGAGAGCCGCCGGGGCCTGTGAGGTTAGCAGGGCATGATACAGGCTCCGAGGGGAACAAGAGGGAAAGAGGAGGGGCCGCCCCCCGCGGGCGTTTTTGCGTAGGTTTTTTCTTCCGAGAGGTGGAGTCGAGGAGGAAGGAGAGGGAGTGGGTCCAATTTCACAATGTCGTTTGCCGGGACATGCTTCGTTTGCAGCCTCTTTCCCACAAGCTCTCCAGCTCTCTCTTCAAAAAGTGCTCTTTTCCCAGCGAAGCTTTGTTTCTCATTTCACGTTGTATTGTCACTTACCAAACGCGGAGGGGCTGGACTTCTCAGAACCCTTGCTTTTTATGTACGTACGTACTTCTTTCCGACTCTCTCTATCTCGCCCCACTTACTTCAAGCGGCGGTGAAAGGGCCGGGGTTCGTAACCGGACACTGCAGGAATTTTTGAAATACTGTAGCAGTATGTTGATTTGGAGGGAAGGGGCGCGTACCTACAAGCAAGGAAAGGAAGAAGGGATTTTTAATAACCCTTCACGTAGTTCCTTCCGCCGACCTCTACAAATGTCCGAATGTGTGTGTATGGGAAAAAGAAAGAGGCCGGCCCCTCGTCTCCGCTCTCTTCCACCCTCTTCCCGCCAAGAATATTTCTGCCCAAGGCCACGGAGGCTCATTCAATAATGAAAAACAAGAACAGACTCTGTTCGAAGACCTGCGGCAAGCATATGAATACAGAAAGGGAGAAAATTTTTTAAAAATGTGAAAAGTCAAACAGAAAGGTGCCGAAAGAGAGAGAAAAAAATGAATTATATTTCAATTCAAATTTTAAGGCCTAAGGAGTGGCCCCTGAAGAAAAAAATCATATAATTAAAAAGATAGAGCACCCCCAAAATATGTTGGGCAGATCAGGTCAAACTTGAATTTGGAGGTCATTTTGGAGGTCAAAACGACCAAAAAATCGCAAAAAACCAATAAATGGTTTTTGGCCATTTTTGGCAAAACTGTGGGTCACAAGGGGCTCAAATTTGACACAGAATCTTTTCTCACTAGGATCTACAACTTTGTTCTTATAAAGATTTTTGTAAGAGATCATCTTGACAATAATAGAAAAATGTCAAATAACATAACAACAACAACAAGAACAACAACAAGAAGAATATCACAAAGCAGTCTTAGACCTGGTCGGCTATGCCGCAGGTAAAAAGCAGAAGACAATACCTGACCCTGCTAAAATTATGGAGTTCTGAAGCTGTACTTAATTTGATTTATTTCTCTCTTTTCTCCAGTAGATAGTTTATATGTCGTATGCCAATTTGGTACAAAGATAGCTCTCATGGGAGTTCATGCATTTTTAAAAAAGATTTCTTGTTTACACAATGCATTGTTGTTGTATGGTACTGGAAAAAGGGAAGAGGGTACTTAGGTATTAAATTGGACTGCTGCAGGGCCGCTTCTTTTCAGAGGTTCCATGCGCTCCTCATCATGAGGTCGAAGTAGGCGTCCTGAAAGTTGCGAAAAAGGTTAGAGGCGAAAGGCACTTATTTTTCTCAGTTTAGCATCTTACCTGATCGATGGATGCGCTCAGTCCGGCATAGTAATCCTCGAACTCCTCCTTTGTTACCTGGAGAAGAGAACAAAATCGTTGCTTTGGCGAGGTCAATAAAAAAAGGAGAAAAAGATTGAAAACATTAGTTTGGTAAACCTTGAAAACAAACACTTGTGCATGTGAATTTTTTTAAAAAATAGTGTGCTGTAAACAACTACTAGAGAGAGTTACTCGGCCTCGCCCGGGCTATAAAAGATGAGTAATATCCCCAAAATCAAGCCTCCTCCCACTGCCACTTCCAGTACAAAATCCACACTTCAAAGTCCCGACCTCCATTTTGACCTCCAGCAACCTCCGAGGTCACTTTTGAGGTCACTCGCCTAGGGGTTTTGGGGGGTACTTTGGGGGGTCACTGTAATGACTTTTTGCCCTAGAAGGCCTCCTTCACCCCAAAACAGCAAAAGGGCCCTTTTTGCCATCCCGAGGGCCCCCTACAAAGGGCCCATTGGGCAAAGCCACTATTGCCATGACCTGCTCCAGATACAAAACTGCCACCGTGCCAAATTTGACCCCCCTGGGTTCAACAGTGTGGCCGTCTATAAAGAACAGACAAACAGACATTCACATTTAATAATATAGAAGATGCACACATTTTCTTACTTTCCCATCTCCTTTTACTCCCTGTAAATTCGCAAGAATGTATAGCAAAGGATGGTATAAAAATGTTATTCCTCTACCTTCCCGTCCTGCGAGCCGTTAACCTCGAAGTTGTTGAGGAACTTTGTGAGGATCTGCTCCTCCGTCAGTTGCCCGTTGAGATACTGCGGGTGCCTCTTGACGTTGTATACACCCTTGAGGTCCTCCACCGTCAGAATCCCGTCCCCCGTTTTGTCAACCTTGTTGAAGGCCTCAGCGATCACCTTCTTGCGGGCAGCAGACATCGGGGGCTGTGCCGAGAAAAAGATGAAAACAGTAGTAGCAACATATCAGCAATACGTAGAAGCAACAACAACAATAATAACAGCAGCAGCAGCTACATCAACAACCATAGCTAGCATCATCATCATCTACAACAACAATGAAAGCATCAATGAAAGCAACAAAAACAACAGCAACAGGTAGCAGCAAGAGCTGCAGCCACTGAAACAATTCTTCAAGCAGCACCAAAACCCTGCAATCTTTTTTGTGTCATCGGCTCCTCACCCTGATCCCGATGAGGAACTCGTCGACGTTTACGGAGCCGCTGCCGTCCCTGTCAAACTTGTGGAAG
>JAAUXV010113979.1_pt1 | contig 18736 bp, 24 predicted proteins | sample 7278181 | NCBI WGS metagenome assembly JAAUXV01 (sample SAMN14350114, study PRJNA611818) | marine sediment metagenome | isolation source: surface marine sediment (2.1m) | place: French Polynesia: Moorea | collected 2018-08
CCTCCAAGCAGGGACGAGGCCAGCCCCGCTGCCATCGCTCCCTGCTTGGAGGAGGAGGAGGAGGAAAGGCGGCCGGTGGAGGAGGAGGAGGGGGACACTATTAAATTGTCTTTTTAAGTCGTTGGCTCTACAATATTTCATAAAGAAGGAAAATAAAAGAAGTCATGTTGAGAAAACAAGCAAAAATAGCGAAACATTATATCAATCAACGATTTGTAAATTTGTCACGCAGGACGTGTGCAGCAGCACACTAACGGTCTAACGCCCCACCAAATGTCCCCTCCTTCGAGCTACATAGTACCACGTACTACTACAGGTGCTTTCAAGCTGGGGAGAGTCAGAGTGACTAAAGTAAATAAAGACATGACTGTGAGGCCCTCCCATATCGGCATTATAGCTGATAAGATGTGGGCGAAACCTTCAGCCTATCTGAGAAGTTTGTGATAATAACACCAGCTCGGGCATTGCAACTCTGCGTTTATATAGAGTTGTCACTTTCATATCCGCCCGACATCCGCCATCAACATAATGTCTGGCCCCGGAGGATTCAGCAACCCGAACCAGCAGCAAATGGGAGGTGGAGGGATGGGGGCCGGACCCGGCGGGATGGGTTTCGTCCAACCCGGCGGAGGAGGAGCGGGGATGCCGCCCCAGCAGCAGGCTTACATGGGCGGAGTTCCGGGCGGGTTCGCCCAGCCAGGGCAGCAGCAGATGCAGCAGGGGTACCCGGGCGCCGCCGCCTACGGAAAGGACCCCAACAAGGAAGCGAAGAAGGCCATGAAAAAGGCCAAGAAAGACAAGAAGGATAAGAAGCCAAAGAAGGACAAGAAAGACAAGAAGGAAAAGGACAAGAAGAAGGGGTACAACTACGGCGCTGCTCATGGAGGACATCACAAAAAGAGCGGCTCCTCCTCGTCCGATAGTTCGTCCGACAGCAGCGACAGCGATTGAGCGACGGCGGGCAATAACAAGAAAGTGTATGGCCGGAGGCAGCGTATAAAGCTCTTATTATTACTATAAAAGAGAATCACATAACCGTGGTGTGGCGAAAAATTGTAAGAACCGCAATAAAAAAAGGAGAGCACTTTTGGGTACCTCTATACGCGGAAACATAAGGGTCGTCTCGCATCGCAAAATTCTCTATAAAAAGGAGAGCGGATCGATCGGTTGGCACATTCTCTTTCTTGGTAGACAATTGTAAATAAATTATACAGCACGTTTTCTTTTAAAATTCTCGTCTGCGCTTCCTACTGTGTTGGACATGGTTTCCTGAGGGTGGGGGTTTGTCGCTTGGCCTGGTGTGGAAGTAACGTGATGTATGACTGACTTGCTTTGTTATAAGAAAAACGGCAAACTACGGTGTCCTGTATTATAGGTGTTTAAGGGGATGGATGGTCGAAGGGGGGACATAAACTGTGATCGCATGGGGGTTATAACTGAGCACCATGGAGTGTCGTCGTTTCACTGAAGAATAGGCCGTGGCACAAGTACGCAGATCCGAAATGACACCACTAAGTAAGAGTCTACAACTTACTGCCTTGAAATGGGGGAGAAAGAAGAATATAAGTGGCCCTAGCTGCCCCTTCTTCCTCAAGGAGAGAGAGCCTTGCAAAAACATGAAAAACGCTTCATAATAAAATCATCCTGGCCAAGCGGGCCTCTAAAAAAGCGGGGGAGCACGTCATTTTCAAATACTAACGGGATGCAGTACATAGTACACTTCCAGTAAAAAAAGACAGAGGACAGAGAGACAGAGACACTCCGTCCAGTCTTCGGGACGAGGAATCCTTGGCAAAAAGACACCCTCCTCTCGCCAAGCAAGTCTCTCGCATAATTAGCATCATCACAGACTCGTCTTCGAGCGCGCTTTCGCTTTTTGTAACCATTTCACCTGTGGCAGCCTTGTCCTTCCTCAAGCATGCCATGTGCACGCAACCGAATCTGCACATGGGAAGTTTGAACCGACAAGAAAAGATAAAGGCGACCAGAGCAAGGAGGAAGTGTTGCGGGAGGAGCTCTTGAGGGCAGAGAAGCCTTCTACTTCTTCTTCCTGAGGAGCTTGTCCTTCCGCGTCATCTCCTTCTTCTCTCTCTCGTTGTGCGTCTTCATCTCCTTGATCTTCTTCTTGATCTTCTCCCGGTCCTCCTTGTTCCGGATGCCGAGGTCCTTGAGGCCGCCGCCGTCCAGGCCCAGGACGTCTTCGCCAGTGATGCCGCTACTCATGAACAGCTGGATGTACGTCTCCATGCTCTGAGCTAGCAACCACTGGCATATCTGCAAGAAAACACGAGAATGAAAATGAGCGATTCGTTGTAGGCGAGCAGATAACATGCAAGACATCGCCACTGTGCAAGATGCGTTGGTTGCATACTTGTTCCTTGGCCCACTCTTCCACGGGGTTGGAGGAGAACTCGTGCGGCTTCTTGTCTCCTGGCCTGGGCGGAGTGTTGTCCTGGGAGCGCGGCTGGGAGGCGGAGGCGGGGGAGGAGTTGACGGACGACGACGAAGTGGGGGGCAGCGGGGGAGGGACGGCGACAGCGGAAAATGTCTTGTACTCGGGAGGGATGACGCCAGCGTCAGACGGCTCTGGAGAGTGCGTGGGGGACGGACAAAAACGGTGAAAAGAGGTCAAGCCGTGTTGTGGGTACAAAAAAGTAATAATATGATCTTATGCTCAAACTAGTACAGTATGAGGTGCAATGCACGGGTGGAAAACTAAAATAAAAACTGCCACACGTTCAATGCTCATTCAATCAAAACAAAAATAACAAAAACTAAACAGAAATATTAGGGCATACCAATGAAGGCTCTGTGCTGTGGTGACTGCATCATCTGGTGGTGCATGTTATCAACATGAGGCAGCGGGACCGGCTGCCGCAACAACACAATGTCTGACCCTGGATGGTTTTGGTAGGCCGGGGGCGTCCTTTGCGGCTGCTGCGGCTGCTGCCCTGGCGGCGTCCTCTGTTGTTGCTGTTGCAAATTGGGGAGACGCTGGTTCGGTGGCGATCCCACCATGTGCTGCTGTTGGTGATGGGGTGGGGATGGCGTCGGTTGCCGGAAAGCGGGACGAATCTGGTGGGCACTATACTGTTGCATGTGATGCTGCGGTGGAAGCTGTTGCTTTTGCTGCGGATTGTAAGGGGACTGGGGAGAGGAGGTAGATGACATTTGTGGAGTTGCAGGGTACGGCGGAGGAACCCTCGGAGGAGTCGACTGCTGTTGTTGCTGCTGCTGCAGTAGTATGGCCGCCGCCGCCGCAGGTGACGGCTGGTACGAAGGCCCGTAGGCGACTGTGACCGCCGGCGGAGGGTTGTAGTGGGGAGGGAGGTGAGGGGGAGGCTGCTGCTGTCCCTGCAGGAGGGGGTGCTGCTGTCCTCCCCCCACTACGTGTGGAGACGAGGAGGAGGAGTGGGGTGGCAGAGGAGGGGGGTTCTGGATGAGGATGGCGTGCTGCCGGTGGGGTGGGAGGGGGTGTTGCCCGGCGCCGCCGCCGACGGGGAGGGAGGAGGAGGCGGTGGTGGTCGAGGAGGCGTTCGAGTTGGTCGGGGTAAGTTTGCGAACTGCAAGAGGTAGATAGACCGGGAGAACCGGGAAGTGGGGTAAGTACAGTATTAGGGAAGTCTAAAACACACACGAGAAATAAATTAGGGTTCGTCTTCACTCCAAAAATAGTAAACTAAAAATAGAAGAAGAAGAAGAAAAAGAAAGAAAAATATTCTCTTTCACTCGGTCGTAAACGTCCTAATTTGTTTTGGGCGTCTGGTTCGGAAAGCAGAGTTTGCACACACCGAGAATGAGAAGGCCACTGTGCACAGTGCGCACACGGACAACAAGGAAACTCTATACCCTACCTGCGTCGTTGGCAGCCCTGACCGCCTGTTCTACGTCCGCCACGATCCTGTCAGGCACTCCTGTCCCGGGAGGAACGCCTTGGATCTCCTCCTTGCTTCTCCGCCTCTCCTCCAGACGGGTCTTGAGCTGGTCCGCCAGGCTAGGCCCGGAGGAGGAGCCGGGGCTGCCTGCCGGAGAGGGCCCAAATCCGGGCATGGCGACGCCCCCCTTCGGGTGCGGATGGGGAGGGACCCCCGGAGGAAGCTGCTGGTGTTGGTGGGCAACAGGCGCAGGAGGCAGGTTCACGTACGAGGGGATGGGGTTGTCGGGCGAGCCGCTCTGCTGCTGGTGCTGCTGACGCATCCTCATTTCTTGCACCAGGGGGTTGGCTTGAGCATTTGGCTTCAGGTTTGGCACGGTTCGGTGCTGCAGCGACATTGACGGGTGCTGCTGTTGCTGTTGGAAGACGTTGATGCCGCCGTTGCCAGAAGAGCCCGGTGACGAGGGCACCATCCCGGCCGGCGGCGCAGTGTTGCTGGCGGGCCCGCCGTTGTACCCGCTGCTGTCACTATCGGGCGTCTCCTCGCGAGAGACACTGCTGCTGAGTACCCCAGCCTCTCCTCCTCCGCCTGGACTGCCCCCCTCGATGGCGCTGTCCACCGCACTGGAGGAGGACACGGACCGCTTGAGAATAGCCGTCCGCAGGGCGTCCGGGGAGGGCTTGTTCCGCTGGGAGAGCGCTCCCCGGTGGGCCAGCTCGCCCTTGGAGCGGTTGGCGGAGACGTCCAGGAGCTGGTGGAAGGGGACGGCGGAGTCCAAGTCCTCCCGCATGCTGCTGTCATCAGCCTCCGAGATCTCTCCGTCCATGCTAAGATCTTGAGGGATAATCTGGAATGAAATTGAATGAAAGGTGTGAAATCCTGACATCGAAGGAAAAAAGGGCTTAGTCAAAATTCGTTACCGGAGGCTGCTTCAGAAGCTCCGGAGGGGACAAGTTTCCCCCGTCCGCGATGGGCGCCCCGTGTCCGTCCCTGAAGATGGGCAGCCGCACGGGGATACCCGCTACCCTCTGCGTGGAGGCGAGCTCCCTCTCGAGCTGAGCCACCCGGTCTTGCAGAAGCTTCAGGTGGGAGTTGTACTCGTGGTCTCGCTCCCTCAGCTGCACCGCCAGGAACTGCTCGTGTCGCTTCAGCTCGGCGATGACGCGCTTGGCGTGGTGGTACTTGCGTTGCAATTGCTCAACCTCGGCCTGATTGAAGAGGAAAAGGACAGGTATGGGTTATAGGCGAGGCAGCTGGTGACACATGCGCACGGGAAATGACCATGCTCCCCCTTCCCCTATCCCACGTTTTGCCCTCCTCGGAATTGAGCCGGGAAAAAATGGGAAAGACCGCAAAAGAGCGAAAGGGCAAGCAGGGAGGAAGGACGGGGGACAGTTCTTGGCAAACTGCCTCTTTGAATGCAAGTTTTTCTTTGTCGTCTCGTTTCGTGCACCCTTTTCCTTCCCCAATAGCCGCTTGCTTTCGAATGTGTGTCAAAGCAGGAAGGGAAAAAAAGGGGAGATCGCGTCCCCCGGGGTCCTGGGTCACAGAACTAAGGCGGCAGCGATTGAAAAGAAGGGAAGGAAATTCCAGGAGGGCCAGCCTTCGGCAAAACTTACCTCGTACTTCTTCCTCTGCTCGGTCTCCTTCGCAGTCTCGTCCTCCTCGGATTCTTTGGAGATCTGAAAAAGTTGAGGGGGAAACAGGGATAAACACACGAAACTCGTGTGATACAAAGCAGTTAGTTATGTGCAACAGTTAAGTGTGCTATCTACCTTAGATTTTATCCGCAGCATCTCTTCCTCGATGGCCGTATTCTGGTTCTGGGCCTGCAAATTGGACCGGCACAAAAAAATAAAAACATCCGACGCTACACTGGGTGATGAAGGACAAGGGAAAACGGCCAATACCCTCGAGTGCCAACCTGGTTTTGCCATTAGTAGCCAAAAAATAATTACAACGTGATAAGGTCAATACTGTACTGTACACAAAGTTACTAAAAACAAAGATTAAAAGAAGTCCGTTAGTACAGTGATCAAAGCAATATCGTAAGATCCTGATGTGCAGTTTTCCAACGGCACGATCGACTCACCTCCTCCAATTTCTGCCTGAGAAGCATCATGTCGTTGGAGTTGAACTCTGGTCGTTCCTCCACCTGCCCTCTCTCCTTGATGCCGGCGATGCCGTCTCCCAGCTCTCCCTCCGGAGTCGTCGCCAGCGTGCGGTCTTCCTCCTCCTCTTCCTCCTCCTCCGCGGGAGCCTCCCTGGCCCCGACTTCTCCCGCTTCCTCTTCCTCCCCAGTCCTCTTCTCCTCGTGCTGGATGGTGAGCTCTCCTTCCTGAGTGCTGGAGTTGGTCATGGAGGTGGGCTCGCTCGCAGAGTCATAGCTGGCCTCTCGCTCCATCTGTGCCAGGTACTCCCGTTGTCTCTCAGCGCGCTCTTTGTCAGCCTGCACGAAAACAATAATTGGGTTCATTTGGCCCCTACAAGAGAGAAAACATTGCAAGGCTTTTTTGTAGAGTTTCACAATCTTACCCAATACTCCTCGTACTATTCCATGATTGAGGCAATAATAAGGGAATCCGAAAAGCCAGTATTAATAATAGAGGTACAATTTAATAGCCGCCTGATCTCACCCATGACTCCGAGTCATCGTCCTCTTCCTGAGGCTGCATGTTTGTGTGAACATAGTAAGAGGGCAGGTTGGTTAGTGGTAGCCAGAAGCCAATACCGATTAGTGACTAGGACTCGAATTGCCCCCAAGAGATGCCACAAATGATCCCTCTTGGCACCATTCGTTCTTTCTTCTCTCCTCTCTCACCTGTAATGACTGCCTGATGAGCTGCGCCACCTCGCTGTTCTCCGGATCCTTGTCCCTCCCTATGACAAAGTTGACGATGCCAGAGGTGTTTCTGAGGACGGAGGCGGCGTAGGCCTGGGTGACGCCCACTAGAGAGCGTCCGTCAACCTCGATGATCTGGTCGTTGACGTGGATGCGCCCATCCCTCTCGGCGGAGCCGGCCGGCGTTATGGTCTTGACGAAGATGCCCAGCTTCTCCAGTCCGGTGTCTGCGCCCACCCCCATCCCGATGATGCTGAGCCCGAGTCCGTCCGAGCCCTTGCGCAGGTCCACCGGGAAGGTGTCCATCTTCTCCACGCGCTTCTCCAGCTCGTACTCGGCCGAGGCAGCCACCGGGTCGACCTCGTCGTTGCGGCGGTCGTAGTCGTCAACGGCGAAAGTGCTGAACTGCCGAATGGGGACGTCGGAGAACCTCAGTCTCGACGGGGGCTTGTAGCACCCTTCGGGGAGTTCTTCCATGGAGGAGGAGGAGTCAATGGCGGGGATCTCGAACCAGTAGTGACCATCCTCCATTACGTGGACGTCGTTCACCTCGTCGTAGAAAGCCTCCTTCGCTCTTTCCACCACAAATTCTTCTTCGCCTTCTTCCTCCGCTCCCTTTCCTGACCCATCTTCTGCCGCGGCTTTGTTGTACACTAGGTTGTCTAGCTTGTCCAGGGCACTCTCGGGAGGGGCGGCAGCACCTGCATGACCCCCTCCCAACGAACTCTTGGTCGTCCAAGAGTCGATCGAGCTTCCAATGTCCGAAGAGGACACGATGTGTTCTCCGGACTTTTCCTGAGACGGGGCCTCTTCAAAGGGAAGCGGGGGAAGCTCCTTTTCCGGAGTGAGCAGAGCGACCACCTCCTCTGCCTGCTCGTCCGAAAGGATGCTCTCCTTCCTCTTCTCCATCAGTTCCGTGCTGAGCATTTTCTCCGCCTCCGTCGGAGTCATCTCGTCGATGGCGGCGGAAGAGGCAACGGCTGGAGACTGAGAGGGGGTCGCAGCTGTCCCCGCGGCTGTGGCTGCCGTGGGCGTTGCCCTGTTGTGTCTCTCTGCGCCCAGCGTGATGGGGGTGTTGCGGAATCCGCCCCCCGCGGTGCCCTCGTCCGTGTACCCCATCTGCCCACTTGAGATGGTGGGATCGAAGTGGATCTCGTCCTGGAACTCGTCCGCCTCAGAGCCGGAGTCGAGCGGCACTGGAGGAAGCTGCCTGTGGCCGGCGGCAGCCTCGGCTCCGACCTCCAGGGCCTCGGCCGTCTGACGAACGCTGCTCGAGCGGGAGTTGTACTGGGCCTCTTCTTCTTCCGAGGTGGTGGCGGTGGCGGTGCTGTCCTGTCGCTGCTGCTGTTGCCTGACGGGCGAAGGGGGAAGGTGTGCTGGAACCGGCGGTCCCGCTGATGTGGTCGAAGTTGACCTGGCAGGCTTGATGACTGGGGGTCGGGGAGGAGACGTGGTGGTGGGTGATACTGCTTCGGTTGCTTTGGAATTCGAAGGCGGCGTTTCGTCCTGATTCCGCTCTTTGGTAGTGGTGCCTCTGGAAGAGGGGGCGACAATGCTCGAGGCCTCCTCGTCCGCGAACGGGATGTTGTTGCTGGCGGAGGAGGACCCGGCGGACTCGTCCGCCTCCGCCGTGAGCCTCTCGAAGGCCTCGTCGACACCCTTGACCTCAGCCGGCTCCAGGCTCCGGAAGAGCGCGTTCTCGTCCAGCTTATCCGCAGCCGGAGGCAAGCCTTCCCTGGCGAAAGAGGGAGGAGGAGCGGGAGCGGCATCGTCCGACCCTCTTTTTTCTGGTGCCGATTTCTTGTTGAAAGAAAATCGCTTCACGACGTCTGGATTCGGCTTTGGAGAAAGTAGCGGCGGCTTCGTCTGCTGCGAAGAGGTCGAATTGGGGGAGGCGATGGAAGACGGAGAGGACAATTTGGCATCTGGAAGGAAACAGGAAAGAGTGAAGAAATCAGCAAGAGTATTATTGTTCACAAGTTTACTACCCATCCATCCCATCCCACAATTTTCTCCCTCACAAGTTACAAAGGCCACATTCTTCCCCTTTCCCTCCTGCTGCGTTTGACCTGACCTAACCATGCCATGCATACTAGCTGGGACGCTACGCACACGTAAGGTAATAATAGGGGGAAGAATGAGGGCGTGATCCACTCTCACTCTCTTCTCGCACGCACAAAGGCACGCTCCCATTTTCTCCCACCTTTCCCGGCCACTAGCGCAGCCAGGCAGGGAAGAACACAAACATTAATAAGCCAAATGGGGGCACCTGTCTCTCTCTCCTTTTCTCACTCGGGAAGCTACACACAATGAACACACTGGAGAATGATAACGTGGCTTCTTTGTGTTGCAGCTCATCAAAAGTCTAGAAAGGGGACACTGCAAGTGACTGCAACTCATAATGCATGCAAAGCTAGTCGCAACAGAAAAAAATCTTTGTATTACTCTTACCTTCAAATTTACTTCGGAAACTGCTGACCCGAGAATTAGGAACACTGGAAGGGGTTGACGAGGGGCTAGAAGTTTTTCTGCAATTGGACAAAAATCAAGATACTGATTTTTAGCCTGTACAAAGATTGAATCCTACCTTTCCGGACCAGGCTGTTGTTCCCGATCGCCCTCGTCTGAACTCTTCCAGTTTTTAAGGTACTCTTCTATGGAATCCGAGGAGGCCCCCATGCCCCCAAGTGGCCTCCTGTCCCCCGCGGGCAAGTCCAAGGACTCGGTCTCACCAGGGCGGGATTCTGAAGTAGCGAAGGAACCAGCAGGAACAGCTTCTGAGGGCGAGGCCACCAAATTGGGAGTGCTGTCGTTCTTTACGCTGGCCCTCCTGGCAGACTCCACGCTCTCCTGGGGCTTGGACGCTCCGCTCGGAAACCAGTTCCTGGGCTGCCGGCCCACTTTCGAGGAGTCGCCGTTGGCGGAGGCGAACTTGGACGACGAAGCAACAGCAGGGGCGGAAGCGGCATTCTCCTCCGTGGCCTGCTGCTTTTGCTGGAAAGACAGCCTCCTGGACTTGACGAGCCCCGTAGTTCCCGACAATCCGTTCTGAGCGGAAGTCTTGGGGGCCGGTGAGGGAGCTTCCTCCGTTAGAGCGGCGGAGATTTCTGTTTCGTGGCCGTTCACCACCTTCCCCGGGGAGGTGGAGGATACCGAAGTCCGCGACGGTCTCTGGCTGCTGTCCCCCTTGGGCGATCCGGAGAAGGGACTGCTCGACCGGGAGCGGAAGTAGGAAGACCCCGCTGCGGTCGTGCTGTTGGCTGCCGCCTTGCTCGACGCAAGGTCTTTCTGGCCGTTCTCCTCCGGCGCCCTCCCCACGCTCGCCGCCCTAGCGGTGGGACTCGTCCCTCGTCCCCGGCCGGAGGAAGCGCTGGCCGTTGCCGGAGGGGTAGCGGGCGCGTCAAGCTCCTCCGCGCTTCCAAGTTTCTCGAAAAGGGCCCGCGCATTGTTGAACCTAGTGTGGTGGCTCTCTGTTCGTGACACCGGTCGCCTGGCGCGCTCCTCCTCCTTCCTGGCCTCGGCCGCCGACACGGAAGAGAACCGTCGCGAGGGGGATGTGGTTGGCGAGGGGCTGTCGAGGCTGATGCGCTCCGGCCGCTTGGTTGCGGCCGCCGGGGCAGCGTTGGTGGACGTGGAGGAGGTCTCCTGCCGCTGAAACTTGCTTGCGATCTGCGACACGAGGCCCTCCTTCACCCTCTTTCCAACGATGGGATTCCCCTCCGCGAGGGAAAGGGTTCTCGGAGGAGGCTGCTTCATCTGAGAATAAACGTTCGAATACAAACTGAACACCACACAAAAATGCTCAAGATAAGTAAGAATTCGTACCTCTTTGGCCTCAAAGGTAGATTTTCTCTCCAAAACAGAGGTCTTCCGCGGAGCGTCCGAGCCCCTTTTGCCAAGCCCCACAGTCCGTACAGGACTGTACTCTGCCTGCACCGACATTACTCCGAGGGAACGACCTGGAATAAAAAGGAGAGATAAGGTTGGGTCTACGCACGCTTCAATGATTCAGACTACTCTCTAAATTAAACTTTTTGGGAGAACACGCGTAGTACAGTATGTTTGCAAATTTGCCACTTTGAACTTTAGTGGGAAAATATTAGTGGTGAAAACTTTTTATGACAAAAATGGACTTATTTCTCGGCGACCATGAATGGGAAGAAGCGCATCTTTGTTCGCTGCACAACAAGTCTGGCCTGGACCAAACAGTCTTCCTAAAGGTAAGAAACCCATACGGAGGCATTCCAGAAATGGTGCTGCTGAACCTTCTGATGGCCGCTTCTCTGGTGATGACCTACCTAGGAGTCAGAACGTACGTGAAATACATGCAAGTGAAGACTGGATGTTGCTACATGATGCGCGGATCCTCCGAAAGAGATGCTCAAGGAGGCGGCGACATATCGCTATCTACCACGTTCGGCCTCGAATGGCTTCGGCTCGACCGGACCTGGTTTGAGAGGGTTTACGGTAAAAACGCCATGCAGTTTCTCATGTTTGAGCGCTACCTGCTTATCCTGCTCGTTCTCTATCTGTGCCTTGTTTGTGGAGCAATACTACCTATCAACATAAACTTTGGCGAGCTACGAGACGGAAACGAGTTCAGTAGCACCACCCTGGCCAACATGAAATCCAGCTCGCCCTATCTTTGGGTCCACGTCGTACTGGGATGGAGTTTTGCGCCGATTTCAGCCATTGTCATGAGGCGCTTTGCCACTCAGGTTCTCTCCCAGTATCATTACACTACCCAAGGGCGCGCCCTTGTGCTGGAAGGACTACCCAGGGATCTCCGTAACAGAACTGTGCTCAAGAAGTGGTTTCAACTCCGCTATCCTTGGTGTGAGGTCTCAGAAGTGTTTCTCACATTCTTTACTGGGCGGATACACAAGTTGGAGAAAATGCAGAAACTGTATCACGCCACACTGAGAGAATGCCGCCCCTGGTCCAAAATTTTGAAGCTACGGGGAAGTTGTCTCTGTGCAGGAAGTGGTTGCTGCACGGCCAGGCACACACCTGCGTTGGAATACTATAATGACAAGATTGAAGCAACGGAAGCTCACATGAGGAGCCAAAAAATAATCGCTCTCATGAAGCCCTTGGACACGGCATTTGTCGTGCTACGCAAGGAAGCTATGGCGAAGAGAATTCTGAAGTACGAGATGAACGAGAAAATAGAATCTACGGAATTCTCAATCAACTTCGCTCCGCCAGTGGACGGTAAAAAGAACAATCGCAAGGTCCAAAAAGGAGCAAATAATTTCAAGCATAAACGCTTTTTCTCTTTCAGATATCGAGTGGAAGAACATGAGACATTCGAAACGGCTGCAATGGAAAGCCTTTGTCATATATCCGATCCTACTCATCTTTCTTATATTCTGCACTACCCCAGAGTACATTACTACCCAGTTCGAAAATTTAGTTCAAGAAATTTCTCAAAACGAAAAACTACGAGTACCAATGATAGTCAAAGACTACTTGCCTGCTGTCGTGCTAATTATTGTGAGCCAACTTTGCCCGTATCTTCTTGCCTACGTCGTAATATTCCTCGGATACTGGAGACAGAGTATCATCAACTACAAGATTCTACAGCAGTCTGCTCTTTACCTTATACTAGTTGTGTTGGTTCTACCTACATTCAGTTTTCTCACGCTGAGAGCTTTCCTTGAATTTTCCTGGCATCTCGGAAGCCACGCAATGGTTTATGACTTCAAGCAGCACTGGGAATGGTGAGATGAAAAGTCATTAATCAAACTTTAATCGCTACGATGTGAAGACGGCGATTTTTCTTTCAGCATTTTTCTTCCAGAGGGAGGCGTGTTTTTCAGTAGGAGCGAACAAACTACCGCGTTTTACTTTTGTTACTAACTCTACTTCTCCCCCTTATAGTAAATTATCTCATTGCCAGCGGTATATTTGGAAATGCCTTCGAAGCTATTGACGGCCCCGAGTGTCTGCCATTCTTGTGGGACTTGTGCAAGTCCAATTCTTGGGCAGAAATTCGCGCCAGGAGTCGCATGAAAAACCCAATGTGGTTCGGGGACGAATACGCCTACATTCTGCTGCACTTCACCGTGACGGTGGCCCTGGGCATTTCAAGCCCCCTGATTGCGCCCTTCGGGGTGCTCTACCTGGCCATCAAGCACGCAGTGGACTCTTACCGCTTGCGGACCCGCGCTGTGGCCACCTCCGTCAGCATCGAGCTGCACGTGCTGGCCATCGGCTTCGTGCTGGGCGCCGCCGTCCTGCTGCAGTTCTACAACATGCTCTTCTTCAACATCCGCGTGGAGGCGGGCAGGAAGGAGGCGACGGCGCTCACCTCGGGATTTCTGGCCATCCTCAGCGGGGCAATCTTTCAGCTGCAAGTAGACAGCGGCTGGACGTGGCCCATGCCGGTCCTGCCCAGGCAGGCCAAGAAGATGGAGAGGCTGGCGGCGGCCAACGACGCCAGGGTCAACGCTATCTACAAGCCCGACATCTACGTCACCAAGGAGGACGTGGCGCGGTGGGGAAACGAGGAGGAGGAGGACACGGAGGAGGAGCACCAGGAACAATTCCAACAGGTCAAGAGGCGCAGGAGGCCAATGAGAAAAAGGGTCACTTTCTTCACGCCAAGGAAAAAAGACAACACAAAGTAGTGGAGATCTTGTGGGTGAATGGCGGGCCTACCTTGCGAGTGGTGTGTCGTCCAGCACCCACAAACGGGCGAGTTGGTTTAGGCAAATGAGGGTTCCCCGCCCGGCCTCCGGGAAGAGAGAGAGGAGGACGGCTCGTCCGGGAGACGAACCGGAGGGGTTTTCCACTTGCACATTTTTTCACAGACACATAGCACTGCGGCGGCCCCGGCCCCACACTCCGGGCTGCCGCCGGACGTCTTGGAGGCGTGCGTGGTGCCTTGCTAGTCACGGAGGCGACGGTTCCTTGCTGCTCCGCCCTTCCGACCGATCGGGCCGCACCAGAGAGACTTTGGAGTCAGGACGGGGAGGCACCAGCAGGAAGGAAGCCGCCCCAAGAAGCCCTCTTCCTCGGTTCCTCCCTCTCCGCCCTGGGTGGCCTGGGAGCAGAGAGAGAGAGAGGCCCCGACATCCAGTCTCCACTCCGCCGGCGAACGAAGGGGGCACCCAGGAAGTAACGGCGAGGGGGGCGGAGGGGGAGGGGGAGGGGGAGGGGGACCGCTGCCAGGGGCACTTGACACCCCGCCGCACTCACTCGCACGGCGCAGGAAAAGGCGCCGCCGCCTGTCAGAGGGGCGCCCAAGGAAGAGAGAGTCTCCTCCGGAGGCTGCTGTGTGAGGCCGCGGAGGGGACCCCGGCGCCGGGGGGGACGGGGACGGGGCAGAGGAGGCCGGCCACGGGGCGGGCGAGGACGGGGACGGACGCCGGCGGGAGGAATACACTTTTTTGGCAGCTTTTTCTCGCTCTGTTTTCTTTCTCTCTCTTTTTCTGCTGCTGCTGCTGCTGCGGAGTCTCTCGCCTGCTCCGCTCCCTTTCTCTCTCTCTCCCTCTCCCCCTCGCCTTTCTCTTCCTGCGCAAGAAATCCATAGAGGAACACGTGGGAAGACCATAGAGGCGCCGCCAGGATGCCCTCCTCTCTTCTCTCTCCCTTTCTCCTCCGCCTTCGCCTCCAGGAAAGAAGAAAGTGGAGGGGGGGGAGGAAGGAGGAAGAAGGAAGGGGCCCAAAGAGAAAAGGAGGAATGACAAGAAAACGGACACTAGAAACTTCGCCAAAATTCGACCAAACTTTTTTACCATTTGGCACAATTTATTTGGAAGGAATATATATATATATAAAACAGAATTGTCTGTTTGTGATGTCGGTTATATTCAACTCCATTCCAAAACGGCTTTGCTCGCTTAAAATGGGGTGGGCGCTTGGAAGGGTGTGGTGGTTGGGTGGTAGGGGGCATGGAGGAATTACGTGGAGGGAGGGGCCCATGACGAGGAACTTTGCTTAAGGATGATGGGGAGTGAGTGAGTGTGTGGCGGTGGCGCAAGTGTCGAGGGGGCCACAAAACAGTCCGAGGGAGGGAGGGAGGGAGGCGGACGCAGTCAATCAGACCGCCTCCGATCCACCCTGGTCTGGGAAACGGCGACACATACAGTAATTACCCATCTCTGCACTGCGGGGAAAAACTTTTTTTCCCGGCGCACAGGCAATCTTTGATGGAAATTGGGGAAGCGAGAAGGGTTCACTCTCGTCGGTGGCGGAGGAGGGGGAAGAGACCAAATGAGTAGTTGACTCCACTTTTCTTTCCCTTCCGAAGATGAGGAGACGCCTTCGCCCGACGAATGCGGGGAGGATGGGAGACGCCCGAAGAAGAAGAAGAACTCTCTTTTTTCCCCGCGGGCATCATTCCGCATATTCTTCTTGAAGGGGAGACGAAAGAGGAGAAAATATTCAACAGCTTCAAGGTTTCGCCATTCTCAGATAAATGGGCCTGACTGTGGGGAAGCGAGTATTGCATTGCGCTAGAGATTGAAATTAACAAGCCCATAAAAGGCGGGCGAAGAGAAAGAGAAACGCTGCACTACCGGTCCTCCGCCCAGATCTTCCTCTCTCGTTCCTCTACCGAACATTTTTCCGAACCGGCGGCGGCCAAATGACGCATTTCCAACCACGTAGAGAGAGGGAATGAGGGGATCATTCCTATATCGTGAGATTCCCCTTTTCTCCTCCTGCTCCAACTGTAGCAAACGGACATACTTCACCTCTTCCAATTCAGCGCCCGGGCTAGAAGCAAAAGGGGAAGAAAAAGATCTTATGACGTCTGGCCCTTTCGGTAGCGGACAGGAGATTCCCTTTCCTGCGTGCGTGCTCCTAGGGATAATGCAAGACAAGACCCCCTGTCCCATGCTGAGGTGCACCCGTTTAGATGAATGCACACAGGCAAGAGCTGTGGAACTTGCGGCAGGTCCTGCTCCCTCTGTTCATCGGAAAAAGTATTCGGTCGCCGAAAAAGTTTTGACAGAGGACCGAGACCTAGCTGAATCATATAAAAATAGTTGACAGGTGGGCGGTATAACTATAAGGCGACACACGATGGCTGCATTTTTTACATGTACCGCGAGAACATCAGCAGAAAAAATGAAACAACACAGTTTAACCAATGCAACAGAAAAAATATTATACATTACCATAAAGGGTTCTAATGCATCCAAGAGTCCGAAAAATCAAACCCGCCACCCTCCATGATATATACGATAGTACCGTAGCGTCAAAATATCTTTTAAAGATAAAAGGGGTCATATATTTTTTCCTGGCTACATTTCACTCAAGTGCGCAGCATTGCTGTTCAAAAGAGTACGTATATTACAGTATAGCCATGTAATAACTACAGTACAATATAATATTTTTTTGGATAGGAATGCCCTCAGCATTTCTTTACGAGGGTGTGGGCGAGGAAAGTGGCGCTCTTGCTCCTGGGTCTCCCCTGTCGCCTGCCCTGCTTCCCCCCAGCCGCCCCGTCCTCCTCCTCGTCGCAGCTGGCCTGTCCTGACCCGGAGGCTGACCCCGAGCCCGGACGGTGCACCGCCAGACCCAGTAGCTGGTGAAGCGAGCTCCTCCGCTGCTTCTTCTCCGCCGCCCTGGCCTCAGCCGCTGCCGCGTTGGCGTTCAGCAGCAGAGCCGACTTTACCCCTGCGCCCGTGCCCACGATCCCCACCTCCGAGGGGGAGAGCAGGAACTTGGGGCTGTTGGTGGCGGAGGAGGAGGAGACCCTGCGGTTGTTGCCGCCGCCGCCGGAGGTGCGGAGGTAGTGCGGGCGGGCCAGGTCCACGTCGCTCCTGCTCGGGTGGAGGCCGCCGCGGGTGACGCCCCCGCCGGCAAAGGCGGAGGAGGAAAAGAGTGGCTTGGCCCGAATCTGCTGCTGTGGAACGTTTTGAGGAGATCCCCGTCCGTTCTCTGCTCCAGCGCCATCGTTGGCGATTGAGATTGCGCTGCCGGAGATACGGCGGCGATTGGCGGCAGCGGCGGCGGCAGCAGCTCCGGCTAAGTTGCTAGTGTATCTTGGATTACGAACCTGTCGACCTGAAATTGTGGAAAATATCCGAATTTATTATTGAAGCATCAACAAACAATCATTTCACATTCGGTTTTTTTGGATACTTGGCTGGAACAGATGGCAGTGCTGGCCCTGAAGCCGCACTCTCCTGTCCGGCCCGCCCACCGAGGGCCCGCTGCCATTCTTCCCGACCGCCTTGCTCCTGGCCCCTCCCCCTCCCCCAGCCAGCATGTCGTCAGCCGAGTACCTCCTGTCCGACCCTCCTCCTCCTCCTCCTTCGCCGCAGATATCAGACGACACCACCACGATCCTGTCAGGCGGGGACGGCAGCTGCTGAGATTCGCCGTTGTTCCCCACCAGCGATCTCCTCACCGGGGTGCTGTGCTCGCTGTGAGCCATCCTCTCCTCGCCGTTGCCGTCGAAGGTGCCGGCGGCGTGACCGTTGGAGTGCCTGTGGTGGTGGTGGTGGCGATGCTTATGGTGGTGCTTGTGGTGACGGTGCTTCTTGTTGTGGTGGCGTTTGTTCTCGCCTTTTGAGGAATACCTGAAAATGTTGCAAATGCGTAAAGTTATTTAGTCCTTCGGCCGTTAGGTCAAGTAAAGTCTACGTACGTTGTGTTGTTGATACTACTGCTGCTATACTAGTATGCTACTTCTTCTGGATTAAAACACCACTTGGAGTACACACCCTTTCTTCATGTTGAAGCAAATTAGCCTGAAAAGCCTCAACCAAGCCTCTCTGACGTCGTCGCCCCAAAGTCCTCTGCGGGAAAAATTAAAGTTGTAGTCGTTTTTTCCCTTATTTTTTCCTGTCCTTCCCTTACCTTGCTTGCAGCACGTGCCTGACGGACTGGCAGAATACCGGCCCCATTGCGTCCAGGAACTGCGATCTCACCCCGGCCTCCTCGTGGGCCCGCCCCATCTCCCGCAGCCTCTCCTCCAGCAAGTCCCTCCTGCCGGGCTGCTCCAGGTCCCGTAAGGTCTCTTCCGCCACCTGGAAGAGCAGAACCCCATGGCCGTCGATGGCCGCCGCCAGCGCCTCCTCTTCCTGCGGCGTGGCGTCGCGCGCCAGCACCTGCGCCAGCCCGCATGCGCCGCCCACCACGCCGCGGGACATCATGAAGAGGTCGTCCTCGTCAGCGCCAGAGCATTCAACCTCGTCCCTCAGGGCGGAGGCAGACTCGCGCAGGAGCCTGCGTATAAGAAAAATTAATGACTTTGTTTAAAATGTACGGTATTTAAATTCTAGAAATATTCACCATCTCTCTTGCGGCGTCACCTCCAGAGCCACCTCAGGGTATCCTCGGCGCATCAGTTCAGCACAAGCGGCAAATAAAGCCAGCCAACTTTCCTGCACGGACGTACGGACGTGATTTTTTAAAATGAAAAACCCGTCATCACCTTTATCCATACCTGATGTCTCCTTTCTCTCAGGTGGCTCGGAAGGTGGGTGAGAGAACTGCTGACGAAGTGGGGACCCAAAAGGCCAAGATCCCGACTCTTGAAAAAAGACAAAAGATTTTTTGCTGAAAAATGTTGAAAAAGACAATTAAAAAAGGATTGCCGTAAAGTGGTCTTAAATATAGTATGTAGTTACTTCGTGTTCTCAATAGTCTTGGAAAAAATTATTCCCCCATTGCTAGAATTAATATTGCCACTATATTTTTATGAATAAGCCGGGATAAGGGCACTGCAATCCCGTTGAAGAGATAAGAACATGAGACAGCCATTATGGTATTATTGCTCTACCGGGAGCCAGATACGACGGAGGGAAAACAGAATTGCATTTCGTAGACCATTTTCCTTGCCCTATCTGTTTTTTTGTTCGCAGATGTATGAGAAGGTCTCTTGCGTTCCGACAAAGATGGAGCATGGCAGAATGTACGTCTGCCATCGCATCAATCATACATACACATACCGGGAACACCTCGCACGGGGGAAAGCTAGGGAAGGAGGGCTGTTCCCCTACAATACATCTCCAGGCCCGTGCAGTACAAAACTTTCCGTTTTCTATGGACATTTTCA
>JAAUXV010060092.1_pt1 | contig 18678 bp, 20 predicted proteins | sample 7278181 | NCBI WGS metagenome assembly JAAUXV01 (sample SAMN14350114, study PRJNA611818) | marine sediment metagenome | isolation source: surface marine sediment (2.1m) | place: French Polynesia: Moorea | collected 2018-08
TAACATTTGTTAATAAAAATGCAATAAAAAGTGAAAAATAGGGTTTAGCGACTTCTCTTGGAAAAATTGGCGATTTTTTTAAAAAGCCAAAAAATCAAGGCGATTTTGATACCCAAAGACGGCGATTTTTAAAAAAATCTTCTGGTCACACTGGCGGTCAACTTCTGAATCTGATTTTATTTCTTCCTTCAGGGCGAGCGCAAGCAGCAGGAGTGGATCGAGAACCTCCAGTCGCTCATCGCCGAGAAGAGCTCCACCGGTATGTCCCCAGAGGTCCGGCGTGTGCTGGACGCAGTCATGTGTCACGAGAACATCCCCAGAAAGAGGCAGAAGTTCATCAACTTCGTCAAGAACATTGCGCGCGGCGTCAGGCCCGCAGCAATAGAGGAGACCTGGGAGATATTCGAGGAGGCGCTCAGGAAGAAGGCCAATCCTACTCCTACTCCGGCCGAAGCGCCGAAGCAGGAGATGCCGAAGCCAAAGGAGTCCCCTAATAAGGAGGAGGAGGACGATGACATGGGCGGGTCCAGTCAGGAGGAAGAAGTGGAGGAAAGACTGGGAGTCAGGATGTTCACGGGGGTGAAGGAGAACGGAACTGCTAGCGGAACCGCTGCTCAAGACGACGATGACGATGAAGAAGAACCCGGAGAAAAGAAAAGCAAGAAGAGCAAAAAGAAGGAGAAGAGGAAGAAGATTGCCCTAGCCGAGGAGAATGGACATGGGGCAGAAGAGGAGGACGAGGAGGACGAGGAACCCGGAAGAAAGAAGAGAAAGAAGAAGGATAAGAAAAAGCCTGCCTTGTTAGAAGAGAATGGGCATGGCCCAGCAGAGGAGGGGGAGGAAAAGTCCAGGAAGAAAAAGTCAAAGAAGTCTGGCAAGAAGCGGAAGAGGGACGAGGAAGGGGACGACGAAGAGGAAGTGAAAAAAGACATTGTCGACGATGAGCCCAAGAGGAAGAAGAAGAAGAGGAAGAACGAGAACGAGGAGAACGAGGTTGTCGAGAACAACAGCCACGCCGACGAAGACACTCCTGAAGAAACCGCGTCCAAGTTCGTCTGGGAGGACGTCATCGAGAGTCTCCTGCGTAAGGAGGGGGAGATGAAGGTGAAGAGACTGAAGAAGAAGGTAGTGTCCGAGTACCTGTCCTCTCACGGCGACACCCACCTGACGCCGGAGGAGCTGTCGGTCAAGGTGGACAAGAAGCTGGCCAAGAACAAGAGGTTCAGGGTGCTCAAAGAGTGCGTCAGGCTGAAAGATTAAATTTGATTTTGTATGAAATGGCGGGACTAGTTTTGCATTATGTTTTTTTGGGAATAGATAAATGATAAACGCTGAAATCGACGACGCCTGGCCGTGAAATTATATGTCACTCACATGGAAATATAATTTAAAACTCCGAAAGGAATAGAGGGGTTGTGTGGAAAATGGCCTTGGCTATTTTGGAATGCTTTCCGCCGTTCTGCGACGACGACGCTCTGCCGCTCGCCGCCGCTGAGCACTAAATGAAACAGCTGAAAAAAAGAGAAAGGGAATCGGGCCGCCGAGGAGCAAAGAGAGCCCGGGTCTTTGTCCGGGTCAAATCCGGGCTCGGTTGTCCCGGAGAGCTTAGTTTCAGTGACTGTTTTCGGGTTCCGGGGTTGTAGGCACTTTTACGAGTCGATAGGAACCTCCTGGATTCCTCGGTAAAGTCTCCCTCCGCCGCAGACGGAAGGTAAGTGTTCAGTACGGTATGCAGCGATCATGGCGTCTTTCCTCACTAACTTGATTTGCCCCCATTTATAGGTACTCTAATATGCCGTCATATTGGCAACTTTTCTTGTTCATCCTTCGCCGCCCTGCTTCGAAAGCTCATCTCATCCCCGTGCTCAAGGGCGACCTCGTCTTGATGTTTCTTCTTTCCGGCTGCTTTTCTTTCAGGTGTCATCGACTGGCGCTCCCGCGCTCTTCCTCTGTCCCAGGACTGGCCCCAGGTCTTCTCTTTTAGGTGCCAGGCAGTGGGAATACAGACGTCCTGCCCTGCGGATGTCTCCTGCACCAGCGACCCTGATTTTTTTCCAGGTTTATCGACGTTGGCCGACTCCGATAGAGCAATTTTGGGTTTACAGGTTTCTGACATTCTGGTTGCTTTCATCGATCCTCCTCAAGTCTAGTTTGTGAGCTGCCTGATGGCACTTGAGAAACGCTGGTTTCATTTGGATTGGCTGGTCAATATTTCATGATTTTCTGGTATTGGGGAAAAAACTGCCGATCAAAGTCTCCAAAAACCGGCATTGCTCGTATCCATTTCGAAAGAGAAAATCAGAGTTGGCAAAGATGTTATCTTTTGTTCACTTCCTGCCATTCCTCGAAGAGGCCTTTGAAGGATTAGATCGCATAATTTGTTGAATTTGTTTAGCACAGTTTTCGTGCTGGACTTGATTATTTTTGGTGCAGATCTGACACACTTCTGTATTTTTTTGCAGAGGTCTAGGCCAGATCACACAGCCAAATCAGTCCAACCTTGAGAGCAAGAAGAAGTCCTAGTTTCCGTGACAGTAAGTTGAGCGACAAGATTGAGACTGCAAATTGTCCCTAATTACATACGCTAATATTGTCGCTTTCCCTATCCCCAAACTTTCTCAGCAAGTCTAGGACTTATCCAACCATGGCGACGACCAAGACCGACTGCCGCGGCGTCATCTTCCAGTTCAACGCCGAGAGCGTCCTCTTCGAGTTCATGAACGACGGTGTCGAGTCAATCGGCTCCGTCAGCCCCTTCAAAATCAGTCTCAACGCCGAGGGCAAGAAGATCCCCCAGCCGACCGAAGGGACCGTCGTCACCTCAGAGGACATCGCCAAGCACGTACAGGTGGGCGACGAGATCATATGCGACGTGGCCAAGAAGTCCGACCTGCCTAAGTTCACCTACGTGGAAGAGGAGGAGGAGGTGACAGAGTTCGGGGACGTCATCAACAGATCCAACAAGGTGGAGATCACTCCTGAGTGGCAGGCGGAGGAGGCGGTGGTGGTCGGGTGGTCCGCGCTCGTCACAGAGTCAGGAGAAAAAGAGTTCAAGGACGAGGAGCTGGAAGACCTGGAGGGCCAGCTGGACACCCAGTTCGACAAGGAGTCCAAGACAAAGAAGGATGAAAAGGAGAGCAAGAAAGACGATGACCAGGCCGAGTTCAAGCCGAGAAAGAAGGAGAAAAGGTCAGTCACACCTCCCCCTCAGCCGGCAGCCGCGGCAGGGAAGGGACTGGAGCTCACCAACGCGAAGGTAGTCAGCCTGAAGCCGCCGGTGGGCAAGGTAGGCAGGCAGAAGATCAAGGTGACAAGCGGGGTCATGGAGATCCTGGACGGGAGGCTGGCGGGGAAGAAGGCGCACTTCCAGAACAACGTACTCATCTTCTGGGGGCAGCCCATGGCAAAGGCCGACCTCAGCTACAACATCAAGGCCGGGGACGAGTTCCAGGTACGCAAAAAGGCCAGAAATCTCTCCAAATAGAAATGCTTTTTAAATCGGTGTTTTGTCCAGTCTTGGCTAATTTGTCCGACGGGCTCCCGCCATCTTTTCCCTCCGCCAAATATTTAGGTCTCCGTGGCAGAGATGGGTGGCAACCAGCAGGGTTCTTACACGGTCAAGACGGCCTCTATGGGCGCCAGCACCCGGGAGCCCCACAAGTGTCAAGAGATGCTCAAGTGGCTGGCCCAGCGCGGTCTGGACTACGCTGCCTTCAAGCGCTGGCAGAACGACGACCTGCCCAGGAAGTTTTATTTTCCCCTGGTGACCGAGGTGAGGGAGGCCAGGCTGGTCAGGCTCCTGGTGGACAAGGGCCAGGTGCTGGGTGGGCTGCTCAGGCTAGAGCCCAAGGACGCTCCGCCCGGAGAAGACGAGGACAAGGCTGTCGCGAAGGAGGAGGAGTTGGTATGTTTGTTTGAGGGCCCGATGGGTGATGTATTTTCTTATCGGTAAGACTAGTTGGAGATTAAGGGGAAATTCGATTTCCAGGTTGTGTTTGACCGCGATGACTTCTACGCCCACGAGGTGTGGTCCGGCTGCCTGGACCTCCGCATCCTGCTCCGCCCGGGAGATTCTTTGAGCGCCATGATCACGGACCTCGGCGGGAGGAGGTTCTCGGCGCTGAGGTCCAAGCTGACGGAGGCGGAGAAGGGCGGAGGCCGCGAAGTGAAGACGGCCTCGCTGGCCTTCGTAGGGGAGAGGAGGCCGAGGAACGGGAACCTGCGCCCGGCGGAGTCGCCACCGCTCAAGGCCTTCCTAGAGAGGTGGGGGGTGACGGTAGAGGAGCTGGAACAGCGGACGCTGGAGGAGGAGCGGGCGGCGGGGTGGGGAGCCACAGACGCCAAGCAGGGCGTGGCCAAGACCTCAGGGGGCAGCAGGTTCTCTTCCGACACTTCGGTGATGGGTCAGAAGAACCCTTGGGCCTGGGCCGTGCAGCCGGCGGGCGCCAACCCTGGCATCTACGGCGGGGGGATCGGCAGCGGGGCAGCCGCTCCTCCCTCCCCCGCAGCTGCGGCGGCCACGTCCGGGGATCCCGCCGCCCTGCTCGCCCACCCTGGGATATCACTGGCAGCCAGGACAATCAAGTTGCAGTCGGCGGAAGATCCGAAAGTAAGGGGGAATTTAATTTGCACTGGAAAAATTGCTGTATTCGTTTTGATGCATCCACTGATATTGCTTTTCTCTTTTAATCTACCGGTAGGTCAAAAACCTCCTCTTCTCCGACGACGACGTGGATTACGCCGTGTTCTTCTCCAAGATCTTCACTCAGGCACTGTTACACAAGATGCAGACCGACATGCGAAGCAAGATCATGAACAAGTACGGTGCCGGCTTTCAGCACAGCCTGGACGCCCAGGCTCTGCAGAGCAAGGCCGCCATCAAGGGTCTCAAGAACGTCAACTACCCACCCAAGAAGCTGGACACCATCCAGCAGACGATCGCCCACCGCGCAAGGGAGATCGCCCTCATGACGAACGCGGCCACCGCGGCGGGCGGCGCCCCCGCGGCCGCCTCTGCCCTCCCCGGCGCCCCCGTCGGCATCACGGACATCGCCAACAAGTTCCAGGAGGTGGAAGCCAAGATGAAGCAGGCGGAAGCGCAAAAGCAGCAGGAGCTCTCCAAGGCCAGGGAGCTGCAGAAGCAGGACGCCAGCAAGAGCAAGATGAAGAGCATGCTGCAGCAGTACAAGGCCAAGAAGCAGGGGCAGCTCGGCGCAGCCAAGGCTGACTCCAAGGAGAAGGACGACAAGGAGCTGACCCCAATCGAGCTCCTGCGCCGCTACCACAGTCGCAGCCTCGACATCCAGGTGGACGGAAAACTCATCTGGTTCGGGGACATATCCTACCCGAAGGACTGCAAGACCAACTTCCTGGTGACGGGCGGCGGCGGGGACCAGGAGTACTACGACATGGGCACCCTTCACTACTTCCTAAAGAACATGACCCGCGACCACGAAGTCTACATTCGCTGGGCGCGCGAAGATGGCAAGAAGACGGTGAAGAGGCAGGACAGGAACAACCTGCTCAGCTACCTGTCAGGCAACAGGTCCAGCGTGGTCAACCTGGTCAACAAGACCCATAGGGAGCTCAACCCTCACCTCTTCAGGAGCAGCAACGGGTCGTCAAGAAGCGACTCCTCCGAGAGCTCCTCCGCTCAGAAGAGGCAGCTCGATCCGTGGACCGGGCAGCCGGCTAACAAGAGGAAGAGCAGGTTCGACGAGCCAGCCAAGGTGGGGCCGGGATTCCCCGCCGCCGCGGCGGCCAACAAGCCGTCGCCCTGGTCGAGCGGGCAGCCAGGCGCGGCTGCTCCGCCGCAGGCCCAAGTCTGGTCCTCTGGGGCCGGCGGCGGTGTTGTGGCCAGCAATGCTGCGGCGGAACTAGACAGGGCCATCATCCAGGAGAAGGTGAAGCAGGCCACCGGGCTCTTCGACGCCTACGCGGCTGCCGCCACAGCTGGTGCCGCTGCAACAACAGCCACGTCCATGACCGTACAGCCGGCAGTGTCCCAAGGGGCCTCCAGGGGCAGCGCCAGCATGGGCAGGGACCGCTCCTCTTCGGAGCGGCAGAGGGAATATGACCAGCGAAGGAGCATGGAAAGGAACGAATACGGCGGCGGGGGCAGCAGCAGGAGGTCCTCTGACCGCGACAGGGACCGTGGCAGCTCCAGGGGCAGGGCAGCCTCCCCGCCCAGGCGATCCACGGAGAGGAGCAGGAGCAGGGAGAGGAGCGGCCACGACGACAGGCGCTCGTACGACAACAGAAAGACCGATATCGTGGACAGGGAGCGGTCACAGTACCTCCAGTCGGCCGGGGAGGTGTTTGACTACACCAGGGGCGCCTCCTCAGCCTCCTCTTCCAGGGAATACGGCGGCAGCAGGAAGAGCAGTAGCCCAGGGAGAAGCAGGGGAGAGTACGGCGGGAGCGAGAGGTCAGAGTACGGAGGAGCAGATACCAAGAAGGAGTATGGAGGCGGAAGCAGTTTCGACTTTGGCAAAGTTGGTGGAGGGGGAGGGGGATGGGAGCAGAGTAAGCAGTCCTCCACCTCCGGCTCCGGCTCCTCCTACGACCCCTTGCAGCCGACGCCCTCCTCGCCAACACGAGGCCTTCCTCCGCCGACCTCCTCGGCGGCTGCTCCAGCCATACCCGGGCAGTGGGACATGCAGCAGAGGGCGGCAGTCGCTCCTCCAGCAGCCCCCTCTTGGGGAGGCCCTCCTCCTACCACTGCGCCACCGGCCACTGCTCCCCCGTCCGCTCCTAGGAGCATCCCCGCCGCGCCGGAGCCGCCAAAGCTGGGCGGGTTCTCGTCCTCCTTCAGCTTCTCCTCCCCGGGCGGGAGCGCAGGAGGGGTGGGAGGCGGCAGCGCGGCGGGGCCGGGAGGCGGGTTCTGGCAGGGCGCGCCTCCCTCGACTTCGGCTCCTCCGCCGCAGCAGGGGGCGCCACCGCAGAGGCCTCCACAGCAGGTAGCTTCGTCTATGGCACCGCCAACTTCGCAGGTCGGAGGTGGTTTTTCGCAGCCTGTCGTACCTGGCTACCCGCCTCAAGCTCCACCTCAGATGCAGCAACAACATCTGCAGCCCCCTCCCCAGATGCAGCCTCCTCCTCAGATGCAGCCTCAGGCCGGAGCATACTACCACAGCTCAGAAACGACTACGTACAATGCCGGAAGGTGGTAAGATCGGGGTATTTGTGTCAAAGGGATGGTGTAAAAAGGTAAGTTACGATTTTTTTCGCCTTTTAAAGTTGTTGAGTTTTCTAGAAGTAATGTAAAATAAATAGTGAGTATCATGCAATCCGTTTGCTTAAGCATTATTTTTTGTGCTGCGTATTCCTTTCTGTTTCTTACATGTACCCGAGAAACCCAAATAAAACTAGTTGAAGGTACCTATTATTCCTGTGGACGAGAACATTCACTCATTCGGAAACTGTCGTCGCTGAGTATAGAAGCTACAAGGGTATATCTTTGTCGGTTCGTTGGTTCATTTGTTCGCAATATTTAGGGAAGGTTTCTTCCTTTATTCTTTGCAATTTTTAATTAATAAAGTTAGTGCCTTTTGTTGCGTTTAATCGTCCATCGGAACTTTCGGAAGTTGAAATGTGAGGTTTCTCATTAAATGCTTCGGGAGAGAAAGCACGCAGGCCGAGAAAGTGTACTTGGCGCATGCGCAATGCAAATTTCATTCACGTGAAAAATAAACAAGAAAATTAGTGACTGACTGACCCACTGGGCCACTGACCGACAGTGACCGTACGACTCGGTCATCATTTTTTCATTGTTGACCTCATCCTCGAGGTTGTTCACGGTGTCAAGTTCACCATGGCCATCATGCCATGTTGTGAATAGCACGTGAAATTTCTGACCGTGATGCACCTGCTTCCCGTTTCCGGCCTGTGCCGGAGGTCCTCCGTCGTGCCTCTGTTGCCTCCCGCGAAGAGCCTGTCTTCCTCGACCCGGCGGGCCGGTCACTTCGGGCAGCCACACCCGGATACGCACCCGCACTTGCTTAGAAAGGATCAAGTGAGCTACTGCGTTTTAAATTTAAATTTTAAAATTCAAATAATAAACTATGTATGACGCCCTTATATGTAAAACGTCAGTAGTTCCAATGTAAAACTTGTATCGAGTGGTCTGCGTTGAAGTGTCTTTCTCTCTCCTTGGCCGTCCTTCCTGTTCGCCCGCCGCCATGCCCATCAAGTCCCGGCCCATCACCAAGATCTCCTGCGAGTCCGGCTGCCCGTGCTACCAGAACGCCGCTTGCTACTCGGACAAGAGGCTCCTGCAAGAGGCAGGGCTGCTGGAGGATCTCAAGTTGCAGGAGGGCGCCCTGGCATTCCTCTTCGGCGGCGACCAACAGGAGGGCGGAGAGCCGCGGAAGAAACAGTCCAAGAACCGGAGGAGGGAGGAGGATGCCGTGGCGCGCCGCAAGTCGGATGACGAGCTGATGGACCGCTACAGCGCCCGCGCCAGACTCAGGAACCCAATGAGCCTGGAAAGGCAGGCTGAGCTGGCGGCTAGGGCCTACGCCACCTCGCGCTTCCTCTTCCACCTGGACTTGTCGACGCCGGAACCGCAGGCAAAGTTCTCCACTGTGTACGCCGACACCATAGAGTGGGAGAAGACCAAGGCCAAAAGGAGGGCCAGGGGCGGCGGAAGGAAGAACAAGAAGAACAGCAAAAAGAAACGTTAGAAGAGCCTGTGCTCGTTCTTGGTCAGATTTTCTCCACTCCAATGTTGCTGACGAATAGTATTGCCTCTCTCGTTGCGTGGTATCATCGAGGTTTTTTTTCTTTTCTTGCCCCTAAAGGTCAATTATGGTCTTCCCCGGTCAGAATTCTCCGATCGCAGGAGTCGCTTGGCCGAGGCAGTACGTAAGGCCACCTTCGAGTCCTCGCCCAAGTCCTCCATCCCCTTCGTCAGCGCCGATGTGGGCCACCTGGTGGTGGTGCCGGCGGCGCAGAGGGCGTTCATGTACGACAGCATACCCTACCCGTTCAGGCAGAACTCAGATTACAGGTGGCAAACCAGACATCCAATCCAACCATGTTTCTTGGTGTCTGAACAATGTGAACGACCGACGTGGATTACCAACAGCCATCTGCTTCCCCTCTAGATATCTCACCGGTGGTCTGGAGCCTGACTGCGCGCTGGTGATGGAGGTGAAGAAGGACTCTCACTCCTCACACCTATTCGTGCGAGACCCAGATCCGAAGGAGGAGCTGTGGGAGGGGCCGAGGACGAAGGCTGGCGGAGAGGCAGAGAGGTTCTTCGGGGTGGAGCGGTGCCGCTCCATTTGTGAGTTGCCCGGCTTCCTCAAGGGGTACGAGGGCAGCGCCAGGGGAAACTTCGTGCTGTGGTACGAGTACCTGAGTCCCAAGAACGACAAGATCCACAAGGTCATGATGAACTTCATCCAGAACATTTCCTCCAATCATGGAATCCAAACTCCCAAGTGAGTCCAGCCCGTATACATTTCCCTGGAACGACAATCACCTTTAGGTCACACGTTTGTTTCTGCCAGGAAAGAAATTCACAATCTCCGCCTGATCAAGTCAGCCAGAGAGGCCGAGCTCATGCGGCGCTCCTGCCAGATATCTTCGGAGGCAATCAAGGACGCCATGAAAAAGACAAAGTACAGTATTATTTGTAGTACTCTTGTTCTATCTTTAATACATTTTTCTCCTCCAAGACAGATGTCCTCCGAGCTGGAACTCCACGCCTTCATCGACTACCGCTGCCGGGCCCTTGGGGCCCAGCACCTCGCGTACCCGCCCGTGGTGGCGGCGGGCCCCAACGCCACCATAGTGCACTACACCCACTCGGCGCAGGCGCTGGACCGGCGCTCGCTCGTGTTGGTCGACGCCGGGTGCGAGCTGCACGGGTACACCAGCGACATCACGAGGGCGTGGCCTGGTGGAGGAGCAAAGTTCTCGGATCCGCAGCGGGCGATATACGAGGTGAGCAATAAGATGATGCAGTTTAGTACACAATACATTTTTAATTCTATTGTAGGCAACTTTGGCGACCCAAGAGGAGCTGCTGGGGATAATTGCCAACCGGGACTCTCGTAGGGCCAGCCTGGACACCCTGTACTACGACATGCAGACCATCCTGGCCAAGAACCTGGAAGAGGCCGGAGTCGTCAAGCAGGGTGAACTGCAGTGCGCCGACAGACGCATGAAGGTAAGACCAACTTCCCAAAAATTTTAGAAAATAGTTGTTTTAAAAGAAAAACTTGTTCTTAGGTTCGCGACTTTTGCCCGCACCACGTGAGCCACTACCTGGGCATGGACGTGCACGACTGCGCCACCTGCAGCCGGGACCTGGAGCTGCGGCCGGGGATGGTCCTCACCGTGGAGCCCGGCATCTACGTTCCGCCGGAAGAGAGCGGCAAGGTCCCGCCCGGGTTCAGGGGAGGGGTGACATCTTTGAGGGAAGAATTCCGCGGGGTGGGCGTCCGGGTGGAGGACGACATCCTGATCACGGAGACGGGCTTCGAAGTCCTGACGAAAGAATGCCCAAAGGCGGTGGACGAGATCGAAGCCTTGTGTGCCTCAGCCGACGCGGAGGAGTGAACTTTCTTGTGAAAAAAGTTTACATTCAGTGCCAAATCAATTAGACCCCTGCAGTGCCTGTATAAGGAGGAAGAAATTCATACAGAAGCAAAAGTCAAACTTGTTAAAGATTGGTCCGTCTCTTTACACCCTGAGTCTCAAAGTCAATTTCGTTCCGATTGTTGTTTTTTCAGGTATGCAGGTGGCGTCGCGCGCCTGCCCGGCCATGGTGGCTCAGCTCCGGTGCGCGGCGGCGGCGGCCCCGACAGCAGCGACGGCAACGTCCAAGTACTTCCTGGCCTCCCTCCTCCACTCCTCTTCGCCGCCCCTGGGCCAGGCCGCCAAGACCAAGTCCGCCCTGGCCAAGCTGCGCAAGAAGACCGGCTACTCGCTGTCGCTCTGCAAGCAGGCCCTGGAGGCAAACGAGCAGGACGTCGCCAGGGCGCAAGAGTGGCTCAAGGTAGGCTTTCGCAATAAGGAGCTCAAGCATCTACGCTTCTAAAGTTCAAATTTCAGTTCATATTTGCTACGTTTTGTATACTGTTATTGTAAACCGGTAAGGGTAACTGTTTCGGGGAAAATGTTTTTTTTTGTTTAGAACTTGCGATGGCTAATTTGATCCTGTGTCTACGTATGTTTCAGGACCAAGCCCTAAAGCAGGGCTGGGCCAAGGCCAACAAGCTCGAGGGCCGCAACGCCGCGCAGGGCCTGGTGGGGCTGCTGGTCCGCGACGGCGTAGCCTCAATGGTGGAGGTCAACAGCGAGACAGACTTTGTTGCCAGGAACGCTCAGTTCCACGACCTGCTGAGGGAGGTCACGACGGCCAACCTGCGCGCGGCCAAGACCTCTGCAGACCAAGAGTCCGGCTCCGTCTCCCGCCGGCGCGAGTTGGGTCAGCAGGAGATGTCTTCGCTGCAGGACGCCAAGGGCCGCTCGCTGGCCGACGTGCTGGCGCTCAACATTGGCCAGATCGGGGAGAACCTTGTTGCGCGGCGCGGTGTCTGTCTGTCCGGGGCGAGGGTGGCCGGAGTGACTCACCCCTCGGCCTCCATCCACAGCAAGGAGGTGCAGTACGGGAGGTACGGGGCGGCGATGGCATACACGGTGGAGGAAGGGGGGGTCATGCCGGAGGGGCAGGATATAAGTATGAAATCTTAGATTCGTAACTTTCCTGGGCCCTAAACAAACAATTTTATGCTCTCTAGATTCCATGGCCCGCCAGCTCTGCCAGCACATCATCGGCATGAATCCTACCCGCGTTGGCGACCTCGGCACCTTCGGCCCGGCGGACGAGGGAAACGTCGCCGCAGCGGCCAAAGAGGAAGAGCAAGAGTCGAAGGCACCGTCCTCGGGAGATGAGGATGAGAAAACCCTGGAGGAGCGCGAGGACGAAGCCACGAGAGAGGCCGACAGGAAGGCCGCGCTGGCCAGCCACGAGGAGCTCGTCAGGCAGGACTTCCTGCTAAACCCGGAGGTCAAGGTCGGGAGGGTGCTCCTGGACACTGGAATCAGGTGGAAATTTTCTTTGCCAGCTCATATTTCCCAGATTTGATTTTGCCTTCCGATTGCAGGGTGGTCGATTTCGTCAGATACGAGGTCGGGCAAGACCAGGAGTGAAACGGCGAAGCAATTTCTTGGACGCAATTTTATCGCTTGTGTCGCGCGTCTACGAGTCGGGTTTTCATCTCGTCCACTCAATCAATAAAACGGAGAAATAAGTTTTCCCACCGTGATCTAAAAGTCGACCGGCTTGTTTTTCTAGGCTTGCAAATTTTATTGAAATTTAAAAGTTTACACTTTCCAACAATATGCTCTTCAATAGAATGGCTCTCTACTTGGCTACTTTTTTCTTTCTGTTTCTTCCATCTTTTTCATCCTCGACATCTTTCGCAGCAGCATCGTCAATCTTCCTGTTGTCTACGGTCACGCTCACAGCAACGTTTTTCTATGAACCTCCTCCTCGTCTTCCGCTTCTACTACTGTCGCAAAATGTGGACAAAAAAACATTTTTCTTGTTTCTCCAAAAGTGGAGGAGGGACATTCAGAAGTACTTTAGTACACACTCAAAAAGGACTGCGATGGGATAAGGAACCTATATCAGTTTTTCTTTGCTGTTGGTGGCTTTGAAAGCAGGGCGGGATTGCACGGTAAAAGACGGTCTAAAAGGCTAATTTCGTCCTCTTGTCTTTTCCCTAGTTTTCCTCCCGTGCTGAGCTTAAATGTGGGGGAAGGGGGATGTCGTGTGTGTATGGATATTGTTGGGGCGAGGTTAGAACTGGAGCACAGCTTTGGTGATACCCAAAGAAAAAAGTGTTGTTGCAGTTGCTAAGGAATGTTTAAAACGAACTATCTTGTCGCTTCTGTTGCATGAAACCGTGGGATGAGAAAACAAGCTACCGGGTGGTTGAATAGAAAAAGAGATTTTTCTAAAAATGAAGAGAGCACAGGTAGCGATAGGGTGCTATCTCCGAAACATTCCATGAAAAGGGTTTTTTTCTCGTGCTGTTGCTGTTAACTGTTCTATTGGGGGGGTCTAATTATTAGCACTAGCGGGGGGAGGAGGATGAGAGGGGAGTTGAAAACACACATCTCATTCGTACAAAAACTCAGCCCGTGCATAAACTAGAAATATTGTTCTCTTGTGTTCTCTTCTGCCGTACAATATATATAATAGTAATAATATTATATATATACTCGCATGCTTGCTTGCCATCGGAACGAAAAAAATCTCTTGTTTATCTTTGAGTCTCAGCATACTTTTGCAGCAGCTTGGATATTGCTTCGCGCCCAAAAAACGGTGGCGGCGGCGAAACAACAAACACACTTTCAATTCGCTTATACTTCTTTTCTTCTCTTCAACGGCTTTTTTGTAGAATAATTTGACGACTTTCTTGAAAGCTAACAACATCCCGCTTAGGAGAAGAGGAGGAGGAGGTCTTTCGGGAATTCGATTTCTTGTAGGAGAAGAAAATATTTCCAAGAAGGGCAGAGAGGTGGTGGTGGAAAGAAAGGTTGCGAAACTTGTTCGATGCCCACGTCTGAAAATACAAGTTTCAGAATTCTGGTCCTTGGCTTTTCCCGCAAGTGTCTTTGATGTTTTTCGAGCTTTACTGGGCAAAATTGCCCAAAGATTGTTTCCTCCCAAATAAGATTGGCGAAAAAAAGTTTTTCTTTTGCCGTGAAGGTTTGAGAGAGAAGGAGATAACCTTTTCGGTGTTCTTTCCCCGGATATTGGACGAACGGTTGGAGCTCAGATTTCGCTTTTTTCGATCCTTCCTGCTTTCCCTTTTCCAGTTTGGGGGGAAACGGGGGCTTTGGTTTGCAACGTTGAAATATAGGAAATCGAGAAAACAGAACGGGGGCTCTCTTGCTGATTTTTTCTCAAGTATGATATGTACACTTTTTTCCAGTTTTTTTTCTTTGAGGGGTTTGGGGCCGACGTGTCGTCTTTTGTTTCTTCTCTTTTTTGCAGCAGCAATAATAGTACTTTAAAAGGGCACTTTGTAGCAATGTGTACTGGTAGTAATAATAATAGTTGTATATATAGACCTTTGTCGGGGGATGGAACAGCTAACGTGGTGTGTATGTGGTACGCAATTAAAGGGATTGACGCTTTGATTCTCCGAAAAAAAAGGAATTTTTTTTACCCTACCACTAAAGATTTTTTTCAGAGCAAGTTCAACATTACATTATTTTGTTTTTTTGCTGTTGTTTTGTGGTAGTTCATAATAGTGTAGTTATGAGCGCTAGGAAGAAGAGCTCTTTTAACATCCTGTGGCGGGAGGAGGAGGAATCAGAGGAAGAAGACTCGTTTCTTCCTCCTTTGCTTTGCAGTATTTTTTTTCTTTGGAGAGTTGTTCTTTTGTGTGCATGTGTGTGTTTTTTGCTTTTATTATCTTCCTCTATTTTTTCGAACTCGTAGTCTTGACTCGTAACTTGCTCTCTTCTTTTCCCACCTCAATCTCCTTAGGACAGCTTCTATTGCTTCCAACAAGAAAAGCGCGGAGAGTCAATTTCGTTCTTCCTTATATGCCTCTTCTCCCCTTGAATTTGTGGATCACCGCCAGACAATAAATTCTATTATTTATAATTATTCTTCCGTCAAACTCGCTTTCTTTCTTGGTTTTTTGAAATGCCTTCTTGCACCTTGTGATCAGTTCTAATATTTTGTCCGTTTTTCACCGCCGTCGCTCATAGCTGCACCATGAAACACGGCGCCGCCGGAGTCCTCTCCTTCAGCACCACTCTCTTGGCCACCTTGGGCTGCTGCTGCTGCTGTTGTTGTTGTTGCTGCTGCTGCTGGGCAGAGGAGGAGGCGATGAGGTTGGCCACGATTCTTTCCGCGCTTCTGGCGACCTCGTCGCTGTCCTCCTCTCTCCGTTCAAGGGTTGTTGCTGCTGCAGCTGCTGTTGTCGCCTGCTGCAGCACCTGTCTCGGCAGCGGCATGGCGGAGGCCAGCAGCGCAGGAAGCTGCAGCTGCAGCTGCGGCTGTCCCGACGCCGGCGCTGCCTGCGCCACCGGCGTCAACAGTGCCGCCAGCGGGATCGGCGTCGCCGCGGCCGACGGCACCGTCAATTGCTGCTGCTGCTGCAGCGGCGGTGACCCGCTGGCGGAGGGCGCTGACCCCACCGAGGAGGCTGAGGACGCCGGCGAGGAGGAGGAGGAGGAGGAGGAGGAGAGCATGAACACGTGGTCTGGAGGAGTGGCGATGACAAAGTTTGTGGTGGTGGTCGTTGCGGCTGCCGCAGGGGGAGGAGCCGCCGAAACCGCCATTTCTTTACTTGAGTCTTTTTCTCCGTCAAAGTCGTCGTTGGCTTGTTGTTGATGTTGCTGCTGCTGCAGTTGAGGAGGTGCCGCGGCGGCGGCGGCGGCGGCGGCGGGCTGTCAGGCGGCCAGGTCCATTGAGTCCGCTGGCGATAGAGCGTCGGAATAGTGTGAGGAGGACGCCGGGGAAGACATTACCCCGTAGGGCGAGAGGTGCGGAGAGGAGAGCATTGGGTCTCCGTTCGAGACTGGCCCGCCGCAGTCGTCGTCCATCAGGTCCTCAAGCTGCTTGGAGGAGAGGTGCACGGCCGCCTCCATCATGGGGTCAACCACTGGCGGGGCGGGGGAGGAAGGGGCCCTGAGGCGGGAGTTGACCGTGGTGGTGGTGGTAGCGGCGGTTGCTGCGGCGGCGAGTTTGGCCGCGCGGCCGCTGGCCACCACGTTGAGGCCGTTGGCGGCGGCGGCGGCCACAGTGATGCCGCGGATGGTGGTGGCGACGGCTGGCGCGGCCGCCGCGGCGACCGTAGGTACGGCGGCGGCCGGTGCCTTAGGGGCGGCGGCGGCGGCGGCCGCTCCGTTGAGCAGTGGCGACGCGGCGGTGGCCGGCTTCCAAGCGAAGGTGGAGGGCTGCACAGGGATCCCGTACGCCTTCATCTGGTTCTCGTATTCCTGGAAAACGAAGATTAGAAAGATTTTTTTCCCTCTGGCGTACTTTGGTTTCCCCTAGGAGAAGGCTTTAATTTGAATATGCGCAGAATTTATGGGACTTCTTCCGTTGAACGAACGAACCAACAGCCGGCGGCGGCGAAGGCAAGGGAAAAGGAAGTGTCGGGAGAGGACAGGGAAGGAGTAATATGGCTTCACGAAATTAAATCATGAAGTGGATTCATGTAGAGGGGGGGAGGGTAAGAAAAAAGACATTTGGCCCAACTGTCGCGCTCCCCCATATTTCTTTTTTAGAGTACGTACCTGGAGCTTGAGGAGGAGCTTCCTGTTTGTGACCTCTTGCTCCCTGACCTTTTCCTCTAGCTGCCTCCGCTTGGCCTGGTCAGCCTTCAGCTTCCTGATGTAGTCCACGGAGGCCTTCAGGATGGAGCCCTTGTTCTGCCGAACGTCGCGGACAATGTCGTAATACCTGGAAATTCCAATAAAGTTCAATTATTTATTTAATAATTTATTTTGAAAAGGACTTACTGATCCTGCTGTTTTGGCAGCAGCGTCCCGAGCTCCTTGATCCGGTCGTTGATGTTGAATCGCCTCCTCCTCTCGACTGCAAAAAAAGAGATTTTTTAAAATTCTGTGCGGAGAAGGAAGGCTTTCAAATCCTCACTCATGTTGTGGTTGTCCTTCTTCTGCCTGTCCTTCTGCAGCGCCCTCAGATCTTCCTCCGAGAGCGGCTCCTCCTTGACCTTGGCGACGAGGACCCCACCTCCGGACCCCGACCCCTGGGGCGAGGCCGCGGCAGAGGTCGAAGGGGAGGCCGCGCCGCCCTCGGAGGACCTCGTGTTGGGGCCGTTGGTCTTGGCGGCGGCCGCGGCGGCGGCGTTGTTGGGGGCCACGGCGGAGGACTTGCCCAGCTGGTTGAAGAAGTCCAAAAGGGTGTTGGCGTTCACCTGGAGGGGAAAAGGAAATGTTAAGAAACCATTCATTCTTTTCAAACATCTCTCGGGGATATCGTGTGTGTGGGACTGCGGCTTAAAAAGAGTTCTCTTTCTCCTTCTCCTTTTTTCTCGGCCCTCCCCCTAGGGAAGCTCCCCTTTCTATCCCGGGCCGCCGCAAAAGGAATCGCGGAGACATAGATTTGCCAAATCTATTTCACTCGCAGTTTAAATAAAGAAAGAATTTTGAAAGTAGGCAAATATCTATCTTGCTATTTTAACAAGACCCGCAGAGGGTAAAAAGTGAGAAGCAAGTTAGCCGCAAAAAAGGAGAAAAAGCTAGCGAGATAAATTGCTTCGAGTTTTCGCCGAGGCCTCCTTCTCCACAAACCACCTGTGTGGCTGTGTAAAATTGCATTTTTGCGCCTGTATCAGAATATCCGCTAAAACGCTAGAGAGGCGCGATATGGGATTTTTTTTCTCTTTCCGCGAGAAAAAAAGTTGTACCAGAGCAGGGAATTTAGCGGCGCGGTTTCGTATGGTGGAAGAAGAAGGTTAATCAAAAGTTTCCGCTCTAATGAAGAGTGGGGAGATAGGAGGAAGGAGGAAGATGGGGGGGGGGAGGTTTTTAAGGGGGAAATTGGATGGCGTGTAAGTGTGCTTCATGCTTGCTGTAGGCATGTGTACGGGTTCGGCCCGAATTGCCTTGAAGCCCGAAAAAAATAACGAATCTGAGCTACTGCTGAAAAGAGAAATCCCGGCCCATACATGTCCTTCAATAGCCCGGCCATGGCACACGAAACCCTGTTCGCGCCCACCCCTAGCGCGAACGAGACGTAGACTTTTTGCGTCGCAGCCTCAGCACAGCATCCTCATCACCATATTATTAAGCCTCTCCCTCTCCTTTCCCTCAACGGATTATTCCTCCCTTGCGAGCGGCCGTTGGGCACATCGGGTGTGGCGACGAGATACCAGTTACGCAAGAAAAGGAGGAGAGAGAGTCTCAATTTGCAAGTCTGGCGAAAAGACCTCTTTCCGACGTCGTCGCTGGTGCGGCGGCGGAGAAAGACCACAAAGGAACTTTGGAAAATCCTCCCCCCTTCCTTTCACGGAAGTAAATCCCTAATCCCTTCTTCCCTGTACCGTCCGACCGACCGACCGACCGACCGCGGCGGCGGCGGCGGCGGCCAGTGTAGCACAGTGTAAGCCACTGAGGATTCGACAATGTTGTGGCGGGGGGTGGTCACGCTGCCTTTGGAGGAGGAGGAGGAGGAGGCAGTTCCTGCACCTCTTTGTGGGACCGGGAAATGTATTGCTTTTGGAGTTGGTGTATGGGGGAGCCCTCACAATGGGGCACAATACAAACTGTATATCTTTGCCCGGTGCTCCTGGGAATAAAAGTACAACTTGAAACACGACTTTTTTTCCTTCTTATATCTGGCCATTGCATGAATGGTTATGTGCTGTACTTTCTTTGTACTCCACATAGGACCATTCACGATTACACAGTGATTGCAATGAGCACCCCCACTATCACATACCCAAAGGGGAGGGAAAAGTTTCCCTATGATCCCCCAACCCACCAACTTTTATGGGAAAGAGTATAAGATTTCCTCCTATCTATTTTACGGCGCAAGAGCTTTCGCGAGGGGAGGGAGGATTTTGACGTGTTGGGAGGAATTAGCGAAGGGAGTTTCTTACGGTCGGTTGGGTGAAAAAGAAGTTGGCGCAAAAGGTTTTCTTTCTTGGTTGGAAAGAACTGGTCTGA
>JAAUXV010055203.1_pt1 | contig 18602 bp, 15 predicted proteins | sample 7278181 | NCBI WGS metagenome assembly JAAUXV01 (sample SAMN14350114, study PRJNA611818) | marine sediment metagenome | isolation source: surface marine sediment (2.1m) | place: French Polynesia: Moorea | collected 2018-08
CTGAGAGAGGGGGCAGGCTGCCTGAAGCCTCAGACAAGTCAGATGTGGACTTCTCTGTGGCCAGGAGAAGAGCCATCAAAAACCCCAAGCGATATGAGAAAATGTAAGCTTTTTTCCCAATTTGATAAAACTACATGTAAATTACTTTACTTCCACCAGGGTGGATCAACAATACTGGCTCGACATGGCCAAAGCCCGCAAGGAAAGGGGAGAAAAGAGGGCCGCCAAGGGAGAAATCATCTACTGATCCTTTCCCACTGAAATGTGTCCTTCCCCTCATGTGACTATTGATAAAAATTAAGAGCACATGCTGACATTCTAGCAATAAAGAACCAAACAACATACGTAAATGTCGACCAGAGTACTTTTTGACCCGTTCGATATATAGAGGGTTCGTTTATTCGAAGCAGGCCAGTCCAACACATAATAGAAGGAAATTCTCTACAGCATTCTCAAGAAAAAAAATAAACGCATGTTTTCATTTAAACGACAAACTCAGACAATTTCAATGTCAAAGCGGTTTTTTCCCTAGGGAATTTTGGAGCGTCTCCGCAATGGGGAAGTGATCATCGGGGATGGGAGCTACGTCATCACACTGGAAAAGCGAGGCTACGTCAAGATCGGAGACTGGACCCCACAGGTTCGCAATAATAGGGATATTAATTACGGTGTACGTAGTTAAAAAAAACCTTGCCAATTGACTTTATATTTCAGGCAACTTGTGAGAATCCAGATGGGATAAGGCAGCTTGCCTTGGAGTACGCTCGAGCTGGGGCAGACGTCACTCAGACATTCACTATAAATTCTACTGACGATCAACTTCCTGACACCTGCAAGAACACGGCAAGGAATATTTGCTAACCTTGATCACTTGATGAACCGGTCTCTGAACATTCTTTTGTCTCATTTAGTGTACAGAGATTAATCAGAGTGCCTGCGACATTGCCAAGGAGGTATCAAAGAAGTATGGCACAATCCTGGCTGGGGGCATATCCCAAACCGATATATTCCAAATGGGCCAAAGAGATGAAGCTGCCGTGAAGGAGGAACTCAAACGGGGCCTCAAGGTCCTAATTGAAAACGACATTGACCTCATCATTGTGGAGGTAAGTTAGACAGTACTCAGAAAGTTGGTGTATTTCTTTGGGTAACTAATGGAACTTTTCTAGTACTTTCACTGGGTGCAAGAAGTTGAGTGGGCTATCCAACTTGCACGGGGGTATGGCAAGCCCGTTGCAGCCACCATGTGCATAGGGAAATTTGGTGATGGAGACGGTGTTAGCACTGGTGAATGTGCAGTTCGGATGGCAAAAGCTGGGGCTGATTTAGTGGGAGTGAACTGCCTCTTTGACCCCTATGGAACAGTAGAAGCAATGAAGCTGGTAAAAGTAGCTCTTGACAAGGAGGGTCTCAAGCCATTTTTAATGTGTCAAACTCTTGGATATATGACTCCTGATGCAATTACTCCCTATGGATGGGTTGACCTTGCTGATTTTGCATATGGTAAGTACCAGGGTACATATGTTGAGATAACCTGAATATTTTACTGCAGCAGCAAGTTCTATGACACTAAAAACACAAGTCAATCACTACTGAATTGAAACATATTATCCTTTAGCAATGGAACCTCGCATTATTACAAGGTGGAATGCCAGAGTGTATGCCAGGGAAGCCTACAACCTAGGAGTCCGATACATTGGAGGCTGTTGTGGAGTTGAGCCCTACCACATCAGAGCCATGGCTGAGGAGCTCTCTGCTGAGAGAGGGGGCAGGCTGCCTGAAGCATCAGACAAGTCAGATGTGGACTTCTCTGTGGCCAGGAGAAGAGCCATCAAAAATCCCAAGCGATATGAGAAAATGTAAGCAAAAACATAGAAGCAAAAACATTTTATCATTACCAAAAAAACTGTTTATAGGGGCAACATGAAGTACTGGTTCGACATGGCCAAAGAGAGGAAAGAGAGGGGGGAAAGGCGAGCTGCAAATGGAGAAGACGTGTACTGAAACGAACGCAAAAGGAAAATTCGGCTACCATAAGGTACAATTCATACGACATGAAATTGTATCTGAAAACGTATCCGTATAGTCTAAAAATAGTTAAAATACCATCCAATAAAACCGCTACCCTGATCAACAAAGCTCATGGAATTGATATCTATTTATTGTAGAGTTGTTCACTTGGTATGCAGATACAACAGTAAACTGCAACGAGAGTTATACGTATCATGTTCGGTACAGCGTATTCCAGGTCTTAATGTCGCTGCCGTCGTCTTTTTTTTGTTCTGCCATCCATTACTTTGGCAGCCCAGCCACGACGGAAGACTCGATGCCGCAGTGGTCCTGCCCGCGCAGGATCTTGAAGGTGCCGTTCTCGCCCCAGTCGTAGTTCCAGGAGTTGGCCACCAGCCAGTAAGGGGTGCCGTTCTCCACGCCCCAGCCGAGAAGGCGGATGGCGTGCCCGCCTAGCATAGACCCCTTGACGTGCTGGTAGACGCCGCTCTTGTAGCTCATGAAGTCGGCGTAGACTGAGAAGGCCGCCTCCACCGGGCCGTTGTGCATGATCTCCAGCTGGATCTCGCCCACGTCCTGGCCGATGGAGTAGGAGGAGCGGCCACGGGTCTTGTCCTGGTCGTAGGGCACGGTGTAGCCAGACTCGCAGCTGCGCTGGCACTTTGGAGTGGTACCGCCCTCTTCGCAGGGGCCGCGGGTACCGTTCACGTGGTGCTCGCAGGGTTTGATCTCGTAGGGCTGGCAGCCCTTGTGAGAGCCGTAGGTGCCGCCGCTCACCAGACCGGTGTCCTTCCAGAACTTCCAAGCCGCACCGGGGAAGCCGCCGTTGCAACCGAAGCCGCAAGAGTAGCAGCAGGACAGCTATACGAATTAGACGAAATTCAATTACGCTCCCGAATGAGAAAAATACGTGAAAGCTTTTCAATTACCAAGTTCTCCGCGGAGACGTGTGCCTGCTTCATATCCTTGTGGATGCAGAGCCTGTCGGTCATGGCGGTGACAGCTCCCATGGCCCAACAGGATCCGCATCCGCCCTGGTCCCTGATCTCCTGGATGGAGGGGCACTGCGGCCACTTCTGCCTCGAGTCGAACTGGTCCGGGACGGCCTCCGCCTCAGGGGTGCCCATCAGGCGGCGCTTGACCGGCGGGAGGAACTTCTTGTGTCCGGGGTGGACTCCCATCAGGGTGCGGAGGAAGTTGGTGGAGGTCTCGGGGTGGAAGTTTGGTCCCGCCCTCCAGGTCATCCCTTCGCGGGCGTTCAAGTCCTCTATGAAGGCATCGGAGAGGACATGGTTGTGGTGCCGCTTGGCGAAGACGGAGGTGGCCACCACCGCCAGCAGGAGGGCGGCCAGGAGAGACCTCATCTTGGACGTAGTAGCAGTGATCGTTCTGAACAAGGGTTTCAGCAAAACTGGGGGAAATCGCTGGGAGAGGAAGGCTATACTCCTCGTCTTCCTGATCCTTACTGCGCACTTGTTTTCCCCCCTTTTGCTGTCCAGATGCCGGAGGGGGAGTAGGATTTTCCCGTGATCGTCGGACAAAGACAAGAAGAAAGAGGAAGAAGACGGCTGCCCGATCGTCCGATGGTGGACACTTCACTTGGCAGAAGAGCTTGGGCAGTGAAAAACCTGGAAGCTGGGGAAAGAGCGGCGCGTCATCATCCTCCCCCTCCTCGTCGGCCGTCGGACTTGTTTCACTGCTGGCTCCCGTTCTTCTTACCCGACATCTTCCCTGATCTGGTCTGCCCGCGCCGGTGCCCGTCCGTCCGTCAGTGTAAAAAGCCGGTCCCCGGTCCTCCCCTTTTCATCTCTCTCGTCCAATGGCGCCGCGCGAATTTCTCCTCATCCCATCCCACTGTCAAAATGCTGCTCAGACTGTTGGGCGGCGATGGCTGCTCTTTGTTGGTAGCAAATATCGTACCTTTTCTCTTCTTCTCTTTTTGCATTTGATGCTGCCTTTTCGTCCCAAGCAGATATGGATGATGGATGTTTCAACGGCCAAACATGTTGCTCCTTTGCAGAAGTAATCGTCTCGTCTCGTAAACCTTTATTGTTCGCATAGTCAGAAGTAATATTAGGATAATTAATGAATTGTTGGCCTAGTGACAGGCCATACTTTTCAATCGGGCGACAAATAGACAACTACATCTCATTTTCAAAGTACGGTTCTTTCCGGGCACGTGCTCCAGAGGGAACGAGGAAGCATCACAAAACAACAATTCGACTTGGCAACGTCCTTTCGATACAATTTCCTACGATTTCTCTTCCTACCGCATGGCAACGGAACCGACGACAAAGAGTGGAAAGTGCGGGTTCAAGGAGGAGACCTGTTTCGGCCATAGAGAGGAAGAGGGACCCACTGAGCTTTTTCGACCATGACTGCCGACTGCCTGACGACGACTCTTAACTGTCATTCACTTCCTCATTTCTCCCTCGCCGGAGAACACTTCCTTTTTGCACCGCATTCGGAAAAGAAAGAAAAGCCGGTCAAGAATGGAAAACGATGCCAAAGAGAACACCCCGCTCCTTTCAGTGGCGCTGCCGTCTCCCAACAACAATTTATCAGTGGTAATTTCGTTTTTGACGTAATTTAAAAACAATCGTTAATTTATTCCATTTTTTGTTCGCAGAATTCCATACCAAACTGCAATCACGCACCAAGAAGGGATTGCTACAATCAAGCAGAATGGCGCTGCGGCCTGCTGCTGGCGCTCCTCTCCGGAGTCCTCTTCACCGCCAACAACCTCTTCATCCAGATCCTTGAGGTGGACCCGCTTGAGATGCTCCTCGTGCGGTCCATCGTGCAGTCGCTCGTCCTCGGCATCGTCGCGGCAGATTACAGCCAAAGCCTGGGAGAAGACGGCCGCGAAAAGCCCTCAATGACCTCCCGATTTTGCGCGGGCTTCCAGGTATTTTTAGTTCTTGGCGAATGCATCAAGCACTTCTCTTCACGACTTCGAACACTATTCTTCTATTTCTTGCAGGGATTGCTGGGCGGCCTCCGCCTCCTCCTCAACTTTGCTTGCCTCTCCCGCCTCCCCTTGGGCGACGCCCTCACGCTCATTTTCTCCGAGCCGCTCTTCACCGTCGTCCTCTCCGCGCTCTTCCACCGAGGAAGCGGCGGCGGGTTGGGAGTGACAAAGGTGGCCTTCTGCGTCAGCCTCGTCACCGGGATGCTCCTGTGCGTGCAGCCCCCTTCACTCTTCGGAGAGTTTGGGGAGCAGCGCTACAATCACACTGACGATGATAGCGTGAAGAAGGCTCCAGAGTACGGATCCGACGACTACTTTGCTGGCGCGGCAATGGCAGTGGCCTGCGCCCTCTGCGGAGCGCTGTGCAACGTGTTCATTAGCAGGTAGATATTCCAGAACTCCGTCGCCTCGCGGGCACTGTCATTCAATGTTTTTTTTTCTGCAGATGCCAGGGCTTCCGCTCAACCGTGTTGGTGTTCTACACCGGTCTTGCCGGCGTGGCCATCAGCGTGGCCGGATGCCTGGTGGCAAACTACGGCGGTCTGGGCGTCGCCATAGACCAAACCGCAGTGGCCACGGAGGCCGACGGAGAAGTCGAGCTCATCCTTGAGAACATGGAGTCCCTCAACTGGCCAGGGTGGGCTTCTCTCTTGGCCCTCAGCGCGCTGGGGGTGACGGCATACTTCTCCATGACGGAGGCACTGCGATGCGTCTCGCCCACCTCCGTGTCCGTTGTAAGGGCACTTGAGATCATCATGGCATACGGGTGCCAGGTGCATTTTTTAGGATATCCCCTATTTGGCTATTTCCCCCAAATTCGCAATGCTTCTAAATTCTTTTCTAGATAGCCTTTTTGGGCGAATGGCCCAACATTCTCTGCGCTGGAGGGGCGGCACTCGTCATGGCCAGCGTGGTGGGTATCGCTTTGGACGAGAAGAACAGGAGAGACGAAAGGACGGGAGGAGACCCCTACGAAGGCCTTCCCTAGTTATGTCCCCCAAAAATATTTACCACCGGCATTAAACAGAAGTGCAAATATTTCTTTTCCGTCCTACCTGACGCCCAATGCACGGCGGAGTGCCCCTCGTTGTCCACCGCGTCCACGTCCGCCCCTCGGCCGATGAGGTACTTGACTACCTCCGCGTTGCCGGCGATCACGGCCAGGTGCAGAGGGGTGTAGCCCTCCTCGTCGCGGCCGTTCAGCAGACTCGGCTCGGCCTCCAGGATCTAAGGGGTGCAACATAGGAAAAATACATTACGAATGACAACGCAAGCAAGAATGATCTGTATCACCTGGTCGATGCATGCTAAGTTCTGGTTCTCTGCGCAGTAGTGGAGGGCGGTCTTGCCTGACCCGTCACGCGCGGCGGCGGAGTGGGGCTAATTGAAAAAAGAAAAAAATATTTTTTTCTTTACGTCAAAGTTTTAGATATATTGACTATCTTTCTGTGGCAAAGAAAAACTTGAAAAGTAAGCATCAGAAGGGATTGGATGTGTCTGTGTCACGAGCATGGAAGAGGTGTACGTTTGAGTATAGAGAGGAAAAGCATGTCATGCAATCGTGTGACTGAACTTGTACGGTAAACGCTTTAACACTGCTCAATGCGGGCATTCATTTTAGTTTCATTAGGAAGTCTACGTACGTACACAATCTCTACTTCTGCAGTGATCGCGCAGGACTTGGTTGGAGGAAGCCGAACCCAGCCGCCGTTTGCTCGTTCTTCCACCCGGGCCTCCGTTTCTTTTCGACTTCTTTCCTCCGCCTCCAAGTCTCCAGCCCAGGCAACCGACTTGGCTCGCGTCGAATTCTTCTTCACCCTCTTCTGAGCCGCCGTCCTGCCCTTCAGCGGCGGTAGCAGGGACGTGGCCATTGTCCGGTCCTCCCCCACCGTCATCCTGCCCGTCGTTTGCCAACTGTTCCGAGGGCCGCTGGTTCGGGTAGTGTCGCGGCGAAGCGCTCGGGTTGGCTGGGACCCCGGCGGAGGAGGACTCCTCCTTGCCGCTGTCCTTATCCACCTCCTTGGCGGAGGAAAGGTCAAAACTGACCGTAGGAGTGGCGGCTTTGGATCTCGCGCTCTTTGGGGGCGATAGCAGCACGGAGGTAGTCTTTGCCTCCTCTTCCGTTTGCTCTTCTCCCTCGTGGAGAAGGCTGACTTTGCTCAGTTCTTCCAAGTCCCCTTCCGTCAGCTTGGTTCCTTCACCAAGGACGACCTCCGCCTCAAAGATTTTTTCCTGGTCCAGGCTCAGCGGGTTGGATGAAGGCTCGCCGTTCAACTTGGTGGAAGCTGGGACGGCAGAGGTGGAGGCGACTTCGTTGCCGCCTCTCCCGTTCTGCTGTTGCTGCTGCTGTCGGCGGCGCTGTTGCTGCGGCGGGGCGGGAGGGGCGGGGGCCTCCGTGGTCAAAACCTGGGATTCTTGGACTAGCAAAATGGTCGGTTCCACCTTTGCTTTTTCGTCCTCCAGGGGTTTCTCTTCTCCAACGTCAGACCTAGAGTCGACACTTTTCACAAGGGCCTGATACACTTGAAGGTCGCTGTCTGCGGAGGCGGCTGCTCCTCCCCTGGCCTGCCCACGCAACAGATTCCTTCCTCCTCCGGTCTCGTCCCTCTCGTAGGCGAGGTCCCTGAGTGCCTCGCTGGTGCAAGCCCTGTCGACCTCCTCGCCTTCGTGGAGAAACTCTTTCGAGAAGCTGTCCTGAGACTTTGACAGCGCACTGGTCGTTCCGAGCTCGGCTCGGCTTCCTCCTCCGTGGACCAGGACCTGAAAAACTTTTTCGTCGCTGTTTTGAGTCGTCGACCTGGAGAAAGACGACGAAGGGGCGTTGAGCACCAGCTCTTGGAAAACTTTTTCGTCGCTGTCTTGTGACTTGCACCCTCCGCCAAACACTAGCTCACGGAACACTTTCTCGTCGCTGCTTTGAGACTTCAAGCTCCCTCCGACAAGTTCCTGGTACACTCTGAAGTCGCTGCTGTCTTGGGACTTGGATTGGTACCTCAGCAGTTCTTTACAAATCTCGATGCTCCCTTGGGACCTCAATCCGGGCTCCAGCTCGAGGAAACTCTCTTGCGAGGCGGCGTTGGGTACGTTTTCCAAGAGGGCGTTGCACACGATGCTGTCGCTGTCCTGTGATCGCTGCCCCAGACTCGAATTTTGGGGAACGAGCTCCCTGAACACCTTCAGGTCGCTGTCCTGTGACTGGCCCCGAACTGAGGAGGGATCTTGGCCTTGCGGGACGAGCAGAGTCCTGAGGACTTTGGCGTCTCCGTCAGTGGAATCGTAACGTTGGACCTCCCCAGATTGGAGGCCGTCAGTCCTGTTGGGTATGTCCTGGCCGCCCCTGGAGAGTCTGAGCGAGTCTCCGTCCAGTTCGCTCCCTCCAGCGTTCAAGACCGCTTGAGAGGAGGAGATGTACCTGGCCTCTTCTCCGTCGTCCTCCTCCCCCAGGTGGACGTCGTAGTGACGCAGGTCGCTGTCCCTGGAGGCGGAGAGAGGTCGAGAGGCAGCCTCTGAGTCCGCCCTCGTCCTATCAACCTGGCACTCCTCCTTCTCCAGCCCCAGCCCCTCCTCTTCGTCGTCCTCCCCCGGCGGCCCCGACCCCAGGGCGATGGTGGTGACCCCGTCCTGCGTGACCACCACCCTCAGCGTCTCGTCCGGCGGGTCGGAGTAGTAGTCGTCGTCCAGAGGAGTCACGTCCCCGAGCCCGCCCACGCTGTCCCCTCCCCGGCGGCTTCCGTGGCTGCCCAACGCGCCCCCCAGGCTGCTGCCCCCGCTGCGGTAATCCTCCTCGTCCTCCTCGGCGTAGGGGTCCAGGGGAGACCCCCCGGAGAGCGGGCTGGAGATGGCCTCGGACGCAGGAGCCACGGGGGTCACCAAGAAGTCCACGTCACGGGCGGAGAGATCCTCCGCGTTGGCATCGGGAGGAGTGTCGGTGGGGGGCGCCGCCATGGCCAAGGAGGCGGCGGCGGCGGCGGCGCCCGGCGGCGGAGGGAATGGGCGCGACCACCGGGTCCGCGGAGAGGAACACCATGACACACACTCTTACACGTAGGACGAGGACGGGGAATAACACAACGGCGACGGCGAAACGGCCTCAAAGGGCGGCACCGCTTTTTTTTCAGTTTGCTAGTAATGCTTCTCGGTCAGACTTGAGCTTGAATTCCAAAGCACAGATGGTCCATCTCGGCCTCAACCTTTCTTTGAAGATATTTTGGAGTCTCTTCTAATCCGAGGAGTTCAGGTAGATCAGGTATTTCCTTAGGACATCTATCAAAAAGAACTTGCCTCTTTGTCATCCTTTTTTAGAGAAGTTATCCTGTCTCGAACACCCTTTACTATTGTTGACACTCTCACTATTTTCTTTTCTCAGCTGATTTCGCTGATTTCCTGTCGGGAGAAGAAAGGACAAAAGTCACTTCCGCTTTCAATTATCTCCAAGACTCCAACGCCCTGCGTGATTTATTAGTAGTCACTAATTCTGGTCCTATCTTAATATGCCAATTTTCCTCTTCACGCTGCACATTCAACTTGCAACTAAGGCGGCGCACCAATCACTTTGCCAGACTATCTGAAAAGGCCGCTACCGACCGACTGAATGCAGCTTTAGATTTGGAGGGAGGCCCAGGGCGAAGGTCGGCCTCTTTCTATTTATAAAACTTTTTTTCCTATTCACACCCTCCTCCCTTGTCGCTTCGTTCGTTCGCCGCCCACAATGGCCAGACATGCAAAAGGACTTCTTTTGATCGGGTCTTCTTCTTCCTCCTCGATCCTCCGTCTTTGGCGACGTTACTGAGGGTTGGAGAAATTGGCCGGGGAAGAAAGAAGGAAGGAGAGAGGAGAGGGAAGGGAGAAAAGGGGCACAAAAGTTTCCGATGAAAGGAGGAGAGAAAAGAGGGAAAAGTCGGTTGGTTGGTTGGTTGGTTGGCCGGGGAAACGCCACTCTCTCTCCTCCTCCTCCTCCCTACCTTTTCTCTTTCCGCCCCCGGGACCCCTTCTCTCTCGCAGGGCGGAGAGGAAAGGGAGGGGGCACATCCAGGTGGGAGGGGGAATAGGTAAGAAAGTATGGAGCCGTGGCAGGAAGAGGTGGAAGGAGAGTTGGAGTTAGGAGGGAGTAAAACAAGGGAAACTGCCAAGGCCGCCCCCCTTCCCGCTTTTACTTCCTCCTCCTCCTCCATTCCATCCAGCCCCTTCTCGGGGAAGTTGGTTGACGGAAAGGAGGGGGAGGGCGAGAACCTTGCTGCTTGGTTACCTGTCTCCAGAGGAGAGGGGGAAGGGGAGTGGAATGGGAACGGCACAAGCCAGGTCCGACCGCCTCCCCCCCGCTCCTCCTTCTGGGATTGCCCCTATTTCTCCGCCCACCGGCCTTTCTCCAGGTGTTTGTGTGCAATATCCCGCCTCTGGAAGAGGGTGCTGGGATCGACACAAAGACAGGGGGGAAAGAGAAACGGGTTGCCCTCGTTTCTTTTCCCCCTATCGCGCGGAGGACGAAATTGTTTGGTGGGCTGTGGAGGTAGGCCGCAGCTGGGCATTTCGGCTCCAAGTGCGGAAAATTCATTTGGATGATGGACTAGAAAGGCCTCCTCTCCTTTTTGGAGGTTTAAGACAAGTTAAGATAAGCTTAAATTTGGAAGAGCACCGGGGCTTTAAGTCCGGCGGGTCTTTCCTCTGCTTTTTGCATGAAGCATTCAAGGCTCCAATTTTTTTCATCCTTCTTATCCCCACTTTACGTTTAGGAGGGCTCTCCATCCCTCCATCAAGGCCCCCCGTTTCCCCGCTCTCCCCCAATTGCGTGTCAGTTAAAAATAGCAAACATGGCACGAGGAGAGGAAGAGGAACGGTTGGGATAGGAAGTGAGGGCTGTATGCTGCTCCAGAAACTGTCAGGGGAAATGCGAGGAAGAGGAAGGGGAAAGTGGAAGCGTGATTTGCCTTCCCTCTCCCCCCTTCGTCCCTCAAGCTTTGATTGCTCCTTTCCCTCCTCTTTCCCTTCCGCGTTGTGTAATGGTGAGAATTAGAAAGCAAAAGCCCTGCTTTTTCCCCTCCTCCATCCTCCCTCGGCGGCGGCGGACCCCTGGCGGTATTGGTTCGTGCGAATCGGCTCCCCCACCTCGGTTCGGCGTGAGTAGGAGTTCCTTTGCCCCTTTTCGGACGGTGGACGTGGAAATCTCGGGTGCTCCAATCCTCTATATCCATCGCGGGAGCTCCTCCCTCTATCACGATGTCAAATCCCGCCCCCCCCTTCAGACTACCACTGTTTTCCTGTTTGGAACCTTCAGAAGAGGAGGGGCCGGGAACACACAGCAGCAAAAGTGGGTCACGGAAATGAATTTTCTGGTAGGCGGGCTTCTTTTCCCTTTCTTTCTTTTTCGAGGCGCGTGAGGCAATTTCCCTCCAGATTACTTTCCGTGCCATACGTGATTTCTTTTTTCTTTGTTTTACACGCGGGGAGGAGGGGGAAATGACGGCTGTTTTGCTGTCAACGCGCGTATTACATGCATGCGCTTTGTGTTGTATATCCTCGCACTTAATTATGGGATTCCTTCCCGAGATGTAGTAGGTAGCTATGAAACATTGACACGAGGGGACCTTCAAGAGAAAAATGATAAGGCCCTCCGATATGCCACTGTAATAAGTTACTTGGGTTTCTCCCACATTCTGGAATAACGAAAAGAAACGTGATAGAAAACCCTATCAAGGAGGTTTTTTTTGTTGGTATACGTATTATTTTGATACACAAGCCAACAAAAGGCAATGTATGCAAATTTTCCTGGCCGTGCTCTCATGCGACTTTTGGGCAATAAATGTCTGCTGTATACAGCACCAGGAAGAAATATCATGAGGTTATTCTGCCGACATTGCCTCGCTATGGCTGAACCTTGTTTACAACGGGGGTTACAATTCTCTGCGCATGAAAGGAAAAGGTGGGGGTGGGGGTAGTTGAGAGCAGAAGAAATCCACCACCGCTATTTGGAAGTTGGGGAGTGGGAGGAGGAGGGGGCAAAACAACGAATCCAATTCCGGCGACACCCTCCACCATTGCGACTTCTTTTTTGCCCGCGATACAACAACCACACGCGACAAGCACAGTAAAAAGAGACGAAGTACTTTCTTCAGATGTGTCAATGCATATGAATGTCCTGTGACGATAAAAAAGGGGCCTCTCTCGCTAAGGACCTCTTGGATCACGAGATAACACCGTTACTTCTGCGTAAATGGAGTGTCCTGAGGGCATCTCGCTTCTTCCACAGAATCGCAGGTGCTACTACTCCCCCCCGACGTACCCCGACGCCTTTGGCGCCCGACGTCTGTACGATCGGCTCGGAGACTGAGACGGATAAGGAGACTGGAATTGCTTTGCCAGGTGCTGTATCAAACCGTTGCTGTATGAAAGCCTTGGCAGACACCTTTTCAAGAGTGTACATTAGCGAAGGCATTCGCCTTATTTCGTCCCCCTATTCGGAAATCACATACTGTCAAGACACACCCGATATAATCTCTCGAGAAACCCTAGACTGTGGACTGACCGGGTGCTACTTTCACTTAGCTACATTGGAAAACGCCCTACTTGTACTTTTTGCTCAACGCAAGTACAGGCAAAAAAGAAAAGTTGTTACGGCTTTTTTGCTACCCCGTACTAGATGGGAAACAAGGCAGCATTTCCTTCTCTCGAGCTGGTCATGAAAGTGGAAGGTGCAAAATGCTGTGGACTTTGGACCCTTGTCGAAGACCCTCCCTGTCCGGTGATTTAGGGCAGCCGGTTTGGGCTGTCAAAAGGCAGAGGGAAAGGGAGAGAAAAACCCGCTCTACTACATTACTGTATACGTATGTAAAGATATTTCGTCCGCCCGCACTTACGTAGTCGTTCGAGCGACAGTCACTTGTGCCCTCACAACTTTCACCAACTGTTTCTTATATGTGTGCACCATAACAAGGGGGCATGGTGTCCAGCGCCTTGCTCCGCTTAGGTAAGGAGGAAAGGTCCGCGAGAAAGAAGACAAAGGCGCTGTCAGTCGAGGCTGGAGCTGACCAAGACACACTCGAGAAACAAAGAAAGTAGCACGATACCAAACACCTTGTGGCGACCTTTGTGAAATCCTGCTGCCTCCGTCGAATTCGTCGAAATGGAATTCGGAGAGGAGGCGCCGCGGGTGGCGGCGGGGTGGAGGACTCTACAGCCGCCGCCGACATTGACCGAAAAGAGGCAGGAGGAGGCTTACATCTCCTCCTCTGAGGAAGAAGAAGAAGACCAACCTGCAGAAGTCGAAAATGCCACCCGCAAAGAAGAGGCAGCTACGAACTTGGCAGTACTAGGAAGCATAGAATCGCCATCAACGCCTAGGTTCAAGTAAGGGGATTGAAAGATAAATAATACTAGACTCCAACAAAGATATTTCTTCCAGAAAGAGCAACTCAACCCTGAACATCCTCCGCGAGAGCAAGAGAATCCTCATCGGACTGCAGGTAGACGACTTACGGTACATATGCGATTGTTCGTTCGCAACAAAGAACGACCCTCTTCTATTTTTGTTTTTGCGCTGACAAGCCGTTGTCAGTCACATGTTCAGGAAATACGTTTCCTCCCCCTCATGATAAGTGACTCAGGAGGGGCAAAGAGTGATTCAGTCCTTCCGAGAAAAAACACCTTTTTTAAAAAAAATCCGGCGATTCCTTAACCTCAGGATGACCACCGAAACATCTCCTCCAAGGGCGAGAACAACTCCCTCCCGGTCCATTTCTTCTCGACCCCCCTCGGAGAGGAGCAGGAAGATCTGGAAGAGAACAAAGGCAACCACCCGCTCTATCGGCGGCGCCCGTCCAAGAGCCTCAGCCACAGATTGGACAAGGTGGGACTGGCCATGGAGGAGGGGGAGAGGGAGCAGGAGAAGGACCTACTCGTCGTGTCCAAAGCGGCCGAGGAAGCGAAATCGCCGTTGAAAGACCCTGATTGCGATGCCGCCGTGGTCGTCGTCGGGTTGGCCGGCACAAAAAAGAAGCGGAGGCAGGAGCAGCAGCGAAGCAAGAAAAAATCTCAAAAGGAATTGCTAGAGGAGGAAGAGTTACGGTATGAACAAAAACTGTGTACTTTTGCATGATGATCTATACTAATTTTTGTCTGCTGCTTCTGCCAGAGTTGTTGTTTCTGTTGTTGTTGTTTTTCTTGTCGTTGCTGATGATGATGGTGGTGGTGGTGATGATGATGATGATGCTCTTTTTTCTTTCCTAGTCGTTGGTGGTACTACAGTATTTTCATTGTCACCAGATCTCTGACTGAGAACGAGCGCCTGATGGAGCTTTCCGACGACCCTGTGGAGTTCATGCGCCACGTGCGCCACATCAGGAGGAAGAAGACAAGCGACCCGACGCCGTTCTTACTCGTAGGACAGGACTCCAGCTCAAGGCCAAGGAAGCGAAGGAGGACTCTGGAGGGATCGATGGAGGCGTCGCCGCAAATACTGTCCCCTCGCCAAGCCGCCATAGCCGCCGCGGACGAACTCTCTCTGCTGCTGGGCGGCGGCGGTGGCTCCGGGGCGGCCAAGGCAGAAGAGGAGATAGAGAGGAACAGGAGCTACTACAGGATAAGGCGGAGGAGGACGTCGCGGTGGCCTCGGAGAGGGGGAGGAGAGGAGGAGATCGAGCTGGCAGAGTTCCCCACCTCGAGATGCCCCTTTTCGCCTCCCCTGAAGCCTTCAGTTTCAGCCCCGCCCACGGCTAGAGCCGCAAGGTAATCCTTCGGCAATTCCAGTGTTTCACGCAATTACGCGTTGCATGAAAATAAAATTGCATTTTCCCCAAAGGAGGCGACTCTTCTCTAGAGCCAGCTCCGACGACGCCAGCCGAACAGAAGCTGTGATGGGCGAGGACGACGAGGAAGTTCTGGAGACCCTCCGCGCGGTGCGGTCCAGGGTCAGCCAGCTCAACGCAATGGCCACGGCCAGCAACAGGGCCAGCAGGGGGGCAGCATCAAGCAGCCAGGAGGAGGACAGGATCAACAGGGACTTCCAGAGGAGGCTCAGGAAGAAGAGCTTCCTGAGGAGGATGCTGGAGAGGTTCCTATGCGGGTGCTATAGGTCCAATGACACATTCTACTGAATCAATGAGCCAAAAAGAGCATGCGCCGTCACTTGAGCTGTGAAAAACAAACCATTTCAAAACCCGTGTGCAATCGTGTGGTATCCACTGTGTTGGCCAACTCAGGAAAACAGAAAAAGAAATATGTACCTGCGCGTAAGTTCAGTACGTGCACCATTTCGTTCGCCATACCTTTTTGTCTAGTATTTCCCTGACGTCGTGCTCCAGGTTGTTGATGCAGGCCGTCATCAACGCGGTGGACGCCGAGGCCGTCGGAGAAGAGGCGGACAGCTCCTCCTCTTCCAGCGGCACTGGATGTTCTCTAATTTGTTTGTTCCTTGCCGCCGCCACAACTTCCTGAGATTCCACCGTGCGGCGGTGCGACGAAGAAGACATTAGTCCAAACATGACTGGATGAGAAAAGATCTTCTCCTATTTGGCGCTGACTTTCACTTTTCTTTTCTCTTTTTGCCACTCCTGTCAGACGTTGAGTGTTGTCTTGTCTCGGCGGATATTCAAGGCCAATCGATCGCTTTTTGGGCCTTCTTCCTCTTCCTCCTCCTCACCCTCTTCGCTAATGATCAATCAGTGCCTCGCCATAAAAAAGGGCCTCAGAGAGAATAATACTTGAGGCAGTAAAATGTCAGTAGATGGTCGGCGATCAATGAACAATAATCGGCGTGGATTGAACACTGAACAGGTTATTCCAACTTTGATTTCATTCCCTCACTTTTCCGACATTTCACGTACTTCGGCTTTTCCTAGCTCCCGTCCCCCCTTCGCAAATTGGAGGAGTGTCGGTGGCGGCCCCTTTTTCTCTTGCATGTCTTCCGTACAGCCTCACTTTTACGGTGCACAAGACTTTTCGGTTGTGTGCGGATGAGTTTCTTGGGAATAGGCAGAACACTGCACGTTTAAGGGAGGTAGACACGCAAAAGTCCCACCTTACCTAAGCAGTAAGGCTTTTTTGTAAATCCCAAGGTAAAGAAGACTGTAGTATGTACTTTGCCGGAACTTACCGGTAGACTGATTTTTGGTACGGTATTTTCCTTTCTAAAATCACTTCTCCGACTGTACTATTCACCGGTGTACCTATCTCCAAGTTCTCTGCTGTTTTCGTCTGTCCTTTCCCCACCCTGCGCTGGATTGGGCATACGTAGAGAGCAGGGGGGATTGGATTCTCGGTGTTGCCTAGTTACCCCACATGGCTGGTACGTAGGTCAATGGTACGGACGGGGGAAATTTCGTCATTTCGGCATCTAATGCTTTCTTAGAAATCTGAAAGTGCAGAATAGTGTACTACCTACAGTGCAATTGATGTTCGCTTTGTCTAGCTGTGATAAAACAAGGAGCAACAAAAGAGGCACTAATTTTATTTTGTTTTAAAATGCTGAGGGAAATGTGGGCAAGTTGGACAAATAAAATATTAAGCTTTTTCTTAACTAAGGCAAGACGAAACAGCAACTGCAGCCAGCGCCTGCCATGACGGATGCAAAGAAATTATCGACCATGTCCAAAGAAAGACAGCGGAAGGGCGGCAAATTTCCCGAGTACGAGAGCGATGGCGACACTTCCGAAGAGGAGAGGGAGGCTGCAGCGGGGGAAGACTCTGACGACGGCGGATACGACGTGGACGACCCCGCGGTGATGAGCGAGGCTTCGAGGGACCGGCAGCGGGCCAAGGAGGAGCCGAAGGGGACCAGGGCCAAGAGGTTCGCAGCCGAGGACAGGACCGACAATGAAGAAGAAGAACAGGCTTCAGTTAAAAAAAGCTCTGAAAAGACAATCGAGGGCGAGAAGAGCAAAAATTCCCCCCCTCCTGCTGCTGCTTCGTCGCCCGCACAGCACATGCCCCCTCGCTTCAGCCGCACGGCGCTGGTTCTCTCCGTGGCCTCCATCGTCTGCTTCGCGGCGTCGCTCGCCCTATTCCTCACCTGGCACCACCACCTCGGCAGCGACGACAACGGCAACAACAACAACAAAGGCAGGAGCAAGCTCCGACAGGCCGCCATCCTGGCCTCCTTGGTGCTGCTGACGGCGGCTGGCGCCTCCTTCTTCCTTGCTGAGCGTCGGCAGTGCCACGACGAGAGGCGCTACCAGAGGTACCTGGCAGACAGGAGGAGGGAGGAGAAGGCGGAGGAGGCGGGGAAGAAGAGGGAGGCAGCTTCGGACAAGGGCGTGCAGGTCGGGGAGGGGGACATCAGAATCGGGAGCGGAAGAGGGAGAGGCGATTGAAAGACGAAGCCATAATATTTTTGCTTAATTCCCGTGGAGTTTTCAATGCATAATAGAAATACTAACTCAGTGCTCAACTCTTCATGTGTCAAAAAAGCCTGCTTTCTAGAAATTCATCATGACATCAATGCAAGACATTATACGAGGGACAAGGTTAGCTTTTGCTGAGTGATAAGATTGTTTTTTTTTTGTTAGAACGTCATTTTACAAGCTACATACAGTACTGTTACCACTGTATAACCTAGATTTCAGTAAAAGAAAAAAAATATTTATCCTATTGGCGTGAAAAGTTACTGATATGGTACCAAAGTTTACGACCCAAAAATGTTCTTCAAAGCAGGAGACGGAAGAACATTTCTTTACTTATTGCACTGTATTTGAAGTACCGTGTTTCTTGCGAAGCAAGAAGTGAACTGGAAAGAGGAAAATTTCCTTTATATCGATCAAGTGGTCTTAAGCGAAATTGAGCACAGAAACGATAAAATTCGCAAATACGATGTAGTAAACGACACGTCAGTGGTATCTGGCGGTATACCAAAAAATATCGTTCGTACATACAGTACAATACCAATACTTTCCCTTTCCCTACTCATATCACAGTAAACCTCCTTTACCTTCCCTGTGCCTTCAGAATACAGCCGAAAGCATAAGCGTATCGTACGAATCAGTTATGCAATCATGACGAAGGGAATTAGAAATGAAACAAAGTTGATTTTCATGAGGCAAACCTTTCGTAGTATTACGAACGCATGATGCCAACAGAACAGGAGGGGATCGCGGCAGCACGCCCATTGCACAGTTTGCACTGTGTTCGCCTCGATGTGGCGCTGTGCGGCTGTAAAAAAGGGAAGTAGACATACCTGAGCTGAGCTGAATCGAGACAACAAACATCGTTCGGGCTGTTGTAAGCTTTACTTTAATTTCTTATTTCTCATGCAAGATGTCCTCCAACGGGTCCAAAAGCTTTCGAAAAGATCAAACTATGAGAACTTGCACCAGGCTTGAAAGCTTCTTATTGACCTATATGCATCCCTAGCTAAAATGTGGGTGAGTAAGTCGCTCGAACTGCTTGGACCACTATGGGGTGTATCCGTGATTCTTATATGCTTGTCTTGCCTGAGCAGCAGCAAGGCTTGATTTGGTTGCAAAAGATGCTCATGCTCACAGAAATATTTTTGGCGTCGTCGTTGGATGGTCTGGATGAAATTCCCTCCCTTCCAGCCCCTCTATAATCGTTGCTTCCAGCCCGCCTGGCATTGGCGTCGTCGCCATTTGGCAGTATAAATTTCCCCCCTCTGCTGCTGCATAGGCTACGCAAGGTA
>JAAUXV010132343.1_pt1 | contig 18559 bp, 14 predicted proteins | sample 7278181 | NCBI WGS metagenome assembly JAAUXV01 (sample SAMN14350114, study PRJNA611818) | marine sediment metagenome | isolation source: surface marine sediment (2.1m) | place: French Polynesia: Moorea | collected 2018-08
CCGAAGGTTTTTTCCTCCACTTTCACTGCTCAAAATTTGGGTTCTAACGAACGGAAAGCAGAAACATTTTCTTGCGATTTTTTCATGATTGCCGCTGGTGCAACAGCTCCTTATCTCATTGCAAACAATTTGAACGGTAGTTGCAGCAAAAGATACGAAAGCGCGGGAGGAGAAAGGAGAGCATTTCAAGTAGAAGGGAAAAGTCTCATAGCGGTAGGCAGAAATAGGAAGAAGGACGGGAAACGTCGCTTGCGTGCAGATAGACACACATGCTGTTGTTGCGACACTGACTTTGCTGACGGCTCTCCTCTCGGTACTGTTTATTACAGGGGGAACCCTATACAGTAGGGTGGTGACGAAAAACGAGGGGGAGGAGAAGAAGGAGCGGCAACAATCGGCGTCAGTGGGTGGACAGGAGAGGGTAGAGCCAAGAGGGCTACTAGACTGAGTCATTAATTGCCAGGAAGAAAAAGGTAATTTTAGAATTCATTCCATCTCCGTGCATAACGTGAGTCCGTTTCGAGAGAACTGAAAGCTGGAGGGAGAAATAGAGCAGCAGCAAAAGTCCCCTTTCGGAGCAGACAAGAATCCTGTGTTTATGATCGCACGGTCCATTTCAGATGAGAGAGAGATAGCCAGTGCTGAAAAAGGAGAAGCCTTCAAGATGCACAACTATCCCACCGGCGTCGACGACCAGTACGAGCTGGTGGGGACGAGGGACTGGAGCGCCATGAGGCAACAACAGCCCGCAACTGCAACAAACATGGAGAACGGCAACAACAGCAACGGCCACGAGCAGCAGCAGCAGCCGTTCAACCACGAATACTCGCTGCCGAGCCTGGACGCGGAGTGGTTCCCGGTGGTGGCGCGGAGGCTGCTCAAGGGCGGCGGAAACAAGTCGCTCCTCCCCTCGTCCAAGTCGCTGGACGAACCGGACTTCTCTCCCTCTGAGGCCGCGCGCAAGCTGCTCCGCTCTCGTTCCCGCGCCGACGCCATGGACGAGATCGACGGGAGGGGCACCTTCGACGCCAGGGAGATGGAGGACGAGCTCAGGAGCATGCACAGGGAGGAGCTGGAGGACCAGCTGGGTGAGGACAGGAGCAGCAACAATTGCTCCTAAATAATTGCCATTAGTAACAGCAGCTGCTACAACTTCGCCAACATCAGTAGCAGTGATAGCAGCAACTATTCACTACCAGCAGCAGCAGCAGATAATTCGTTGTCTTCAGCAGCAGGTGTAGCAGCAATATTTTCACTATCTTCAACAGCAGCAGCAGAAGATAATTAGTTGTCTTTAGTAGTAGGTGTAGCAACAACATTATCACTATCTTCATCAGCAACACTACAGTACAGTTAAGCAATAAAAGCAGCAACAGCAATTTGTCTACTTAAAAACACTGTAGATTTATTGATTGACGATTTTCCCCTTCTACAGGAATCTCGCTGCACAAGGTCAAGGACATCCTACGGAGAGCAGACATTCACCGAAATGGTCAGATCGAATACAGAGTAAGGAGGATGGAGCTCTAGTAACTTTCGGTTCAACAAATAAATTGTTTTTGCTTCTGCAGGTCTTCCTGGAGGTGGTCCAGCAGTACCGCCTGTCCACGGAGCAGGCCTCCACCCTGGCCTCCCTGGGCAAGGCCTTCGCCTATGCAGAGGAGTTCAGCTGCTGGCCGCCCACCGTCTTCATGCTGCTCATCACCCTGGTGGAGACGGGCTTTTTCGTCTACGTCTCCTGGCACCTCTCAGCCAAGCACGGCCTGCAAATCACCTGGGACGGGCCAGTGCCATTCTGTTCCGCTCTTATTTACAACCCGTACAGGAGGTACGAGGCGTGGAGGTTCATCACCTACATGTGAGTGGCTGCAAGACATGCGTTCCACAGAGAAAGATCAATATTTATTACCCAATAATTTCTCTCCCGCAGGTTGATCCACATAGGGATTGGGCACTTCGTCTTCAACATGATAATGCAAATTCTGGTCGGCGTCTTCCTGGAGATGGAGCAGGAGGGCTGGCTGGGGTCAGTCAGGGTGGCGGCAGTGTACCTGACAGGGGTCCTGGCCGGATCTCTAGGGACGTCTTTATCAGGTGCTTCGATTAATTTAAATGAGAAAAACATCTTTTTCAAGTTTTCCTTCCTCTTCAGATCCCGACACTTACATCGCCGGTGCGTCCGGCGGCGTGTACGCTCTCATCGCCGCCCACCTGGCCACCATGGCCCTGAACTGGCAGGAGGACAGCGCCATCAAGATCCGAAAGGTGGTGCAGCGGCCGCTGACGAGGATCGTCCGCATCGTCTTCATCGGGCTGCTGACCGTACACGACGTGGCCCTCGCCGTCTACGTCCGATTCTTCTCGGACGGCTCTAATCGAACTGGCTTCATGGGCCACCTGTGCGGCGCCATGGCCGGGCTCCTCGTCGGCATCTTTGCCCTAGACAACCGACGCGTCCGCTCCTGGGAGCCTTGCGTGCAATGGGCATCGCTCTCACTCTTCGCAGCCTTCGTCACGCTGGCGGTTGTGTGGAATATCTTCGCGGATTCTTGGACGGAGGGCGGGTTCTACCCGGAGCAGGACCACGCCGACAACAGCGACGAAAGCGGCAACTGCAAGCACTACGACTACTACTGATGTAGCGAGCAAAATGCGTGATATGTGATTCCAAGGAAACCGTCATTCCTTCCCTCAAGTGCCTAAGCCTTCAAGTTACAACCATGCGCTTTACTCTACTTTGTAGTTTTGTAGCAAACATTACTTGTGCTATTAAAAGGGTCAATACATAGTCTTTTGCTCTCTACTCTGTCTCCCACGTCAGGTTACCTTGCTTTTACTTTTGGTGCCGGCGATCTTGGATTTCTGTGCTCCTGTCCTAGCTCCTGAAGCGGACGCGGATGTCGGCTCCTTGAGCGGCCTGAGGAAAAGGTAATAGCGTATGGTGGACACGACAAGGAAGTATCCCACGATCTCGTGGCAAATTACCGCCACAAAAAAATAAGGCGACCACATGGGGCGGTTCTCCTGCGAGGCCAGGCCAACCAACCACGCCACCATGCAGATGGAGACGAATACGCGCCCGGGCGCGATGAAGAGCCATGCTGGGAGGATGGGCGCGGCACGGCGATAGTGAGCACAGAATGCCACTAGCACCTCCACCGGGGCCAGCATCAGCATGACCACAATGGTCGAGTAGTGGAACCCCTTAGCGTTGAGGGTGGTGTCGACGAGGAAGCCGAAGGTGTTCTCCTCCTTGGTCAGGACGGGCTCGAGGAGGTACCACACGGCTCCCCAGGCGTCGACGGCCAACCCCACGTAGAAGGCCAGGAAGAGGGTGCTGACGCGCAGGTTGAGCACCAGGCACTTGGGGATGCCCTTATCCTTCCAGTGGTCGCGGTTGGCCACCCGGTAAACAGTGGGAGGCATCTTGCTTGAGCTTATGGCGGCTCCGCTGCCGGCTCCGGCACCTGCTTCGGCTCCGTGTTGCTTGGCACCAGAGGCAGCGGGCGCACGGGCACGAGGAGGAAGCCTTTGTGCCGGTTGCATTGCTGGTTTCCTCGCCGGGGTGCGCCTGGCCGTACGCGGAGGAGGTCTCCGTGGCGCTGCTTTGGGTGCGGCCGCCGGGGGAACACGTTTTTGCATCACACTTACACCGACACCACGAAATTAATTTAATATCAATCGGTACACTAACAATTTCCCGAACTTACCGTATAATAAAAATCTTAATAAAGTCTGAACTTACGTAATTTTCCCCCGCTATGGGAAAAGGACAAGGTTTGTAACTTCGTACATTCAGAGAAAAATATTGTTTCCAAGTAAACAGAAATAGTGACATACGTTAGATTGGCCGGAAGCCCGCATCAGCAAAACTATTTTAGTTTGGCTAGTTTACTAATGCTAATAAAAGTTTTTTGATAAAAGAGCTACCAGATTCAGAATTCACCAACTTATCTTCAACCGTCTTCAAAAGTCTCCGTCTATACCTTTTTCCACCCACGAATATCAATTATCGTTCTCGGCCGAGAGAACAAAGAGAAGAGGAGATCCGTCCGACTCCAAGATTCGCCAACGTTTTCTTCGGGATGGAGAAAAGAAAAGAAACGTCTAGATAAGCGTGTCGCGACGCAACCGGAGCCCATCGGAGCCGCTCCCGCTACTTAAGTCTGCCATCCTTACTTTTTCGGGTCGATTTCCCTCGGTCGCTCTCGGAACGGTTTTGTTGCACGCCGACAGATGGCGGCACAAACTCACCGGAGAGAAGACAAGTCGGGAAAAGAGGCGAGAGAAGAGAGGAAGGAAAGAAGAGGCGAAGGAGGCGAAAGAGGCGACGCCGCCGACGCTGCTGCCGTCAAAAAAGAGAGAGGAGGCAGAGCGACCAGGCAAGGAGATGGCTTGTTCAAAACGAGGTTTCATGATAGAAACTTTCAAGTTACACGTTTTTTTGCAGTTTGTATTTAAATAGAAAGTTAAGTATATCAAAGTTTGTTCTTGATTTGTCTGACACAAAGCTTATTGATACGCTTTGTCAGTTTAGTTTAGTGAATTTGAATACTTTTTTACTGATATTTGTGTGCTTTCTTTGTGGTCTCGCTGGCTCCACCGTGAAGAAAAAGCGAAAAGTGGAGCTCCTCTTCTCTTCTCTTCTCTCTCTTCCTTCTTCTTCTTCCTGAAGCGGCTGAAAAAAAAAGGAAAAGAAAAGAAAAATAAAGAAAGAAGCTGAAGAAGTGGAAGAGGAGGGAGACGGGTGACCTCAAGTGCGACCTCGCCGTGACCTCAGACAGAGTGGAGGTCAACGCGGAGGTCAAACCGTGCCTCAGTGCGTGAACGAGTGTTTCGATCGGTGTCTGTGTCGGTGCCGCCGCCTTGTCCTCCGCCGGCCGCCCACTGCTTGACCAACCACAACCACCGCCGGGAGGGCCTCCCCGGGTCGGGGTGCGCCGGAGACCGATTGCTCCGGGCGAAGAGGGAGAGCCCCGGAGGACGGAGGGCGCCTTCGGTTCCGCCGGGCGCCGCCGGCAGCATCTTCCATGGATCAGAGTAAGTTCTCATTGTGACCAGTTTATCAGACACTCGTCCCAGGGGTCATTGTCCCAGGGTCCTTGCTTTGGGTCCTGTTAGGTTAAAAGAAATGCATCTAAGAGTCCCTGGCTCGCTAGCTTCATTATTTTGATCACATGGCGTGGCCCTATCATGCAAAAGTTTTCCTCTTGACATTGTTGACATTGTCCCAACTGCGGCAGTTCCTGGGATCAAGCATCTTAGACTCATAGCAGAGCAATCGGGTGTAAAGCTGACGGTAATCTATAGGTTTGAAAAATGGATTAGGAACCCTCTTTTTATAATTTGTGGCCTAAATATGCCTTTTGAACGGGCCTTTTTGTGCTGTTAGGCCTATCCAATGATATCTCTTGCTCGCCTTTCTTTCTCGCAACCTTGTATACCTGTACCTGTCAGGGCCTGCTTTCGGTCCAAACATGCAATTGCAGACATTGTCAGTTGCTATGTACTACTTTACTAAAGTAGTAACTTTAGCCACCTTATCCCTTATCCCCGACCTGCTCCGGAGATAATTCCATTTTCCAACACCCTTCTGTTTCAGATGGTTACTACCATTCTGGCGTGCCCAACAACCTATCCGCGGCGGACGTGGCCGCAAACTTGGGCTCGACCACAGGTACCAGCAACAACAACGCCGCCAGAATGAACGGCGAGATTCCCAGCGTCCCCATCACCACGCTCGCCGGGATTGCGAGTCTCACCGACTGTGAGTATCGAAGGACTGGTATCCATTCATTCACTCATTGTCTGCAATTTGCGGCAAATATTAGTTACAAATAGTATTTAACATCTAAACTTTATTTTTCCAATGCTCAATGTCAAAATTCGAATTTAAATATTTTCCATTAATTTAGTTATGGGAACTTTCATTGTTAGGCCAGTTTTAAAATAATGATGTGACGTGAAAGTTTACCATGTCCCCATGGGTTGTTTTGGATCTAAGAAGAAAAGCTCGAGGCCCCCTAAAATAGGAAACCCAAAACAGCCCCCGTCCAGGAAGGAGAAAAACAAGAGCTCGCTTGGATTTACTGATCCAGAGATGGTTCAAGAAGAGCCTGGTGATCAATTGCCTGCACAAGAATTAGTGGCCCAAGATGACAATCCCCCCCAAGACGACTCAGATCATGTGTCCGTGAATCCTGGTAGTCCGAAACTTGGATATGCAGGCCCAAGCGACGACGACACAAGTGTACCTGCTCCCGAACCCGTCGAGGTCAAGCCCGGAGATCCAGTCGACGGCAAAATTGGCGAAAGTCCAGGGCCCAAAAGAAAGATGTCCAGGAACCTCGACCAGTTTGGCAGCAGAAGATTTCCCGCCCCCAATTCCTCCGATATTCCTGAAGGAGACAGTACAGGGCAAGTACCTCCACATGCGGAGCCCCCGTCTGACTCGGAAGAGCTGGTTTCAGCCGTAGCTGACCCTCAGATTGAGAAGCCCGCTTCTGTACCTCAAGTGGCAAGTGATTCCAGCGCTGCCAAGAAGGTTGGAGGAATGGGTGGCGGTCAGTCAACCGTGGGAGGCGCGGGGCTCATGGGAAATAGTCCTGCTCAAAAGTCTGCCCCTTCTGTTCTCGAAGATGGAGTAGAGGGCTCTTTCATTGAACACGGAAACACTGTGCTTCCCAGCATTGTGCAGCATCGGTTGTATTATAGGAGACGTCCCGGGGCCAGAAACCAGGAGAAACCTGATATTGTGGCTCCTGGCCCATCTTTGGGTGAGGCGGATCAAGAAGACTTTCGAACAAGTGTGCAAAGAGATGCCAGTGCGACCAAGCGTGTTGCCTCTCACTTTGCAGAATCTCCTGCTGGTAGCGCAGAGAATCGTCTCACGAAAGATTCTCCGTTTCCCAAGACGAATGTGTCCATTGCTCCCTCCTCTCCCTCACGCATGGCGATTCCAGGTCGAGCCAGTTCTGCAGATTATGTGTCGTTGCCGTCTTCTCCATCGCGAATGGCGTTTCCTGGAAGGGCCAGCTCTGTGTCTCTGAGCCGAAAAGTCATACCTAGTCAATCGACAAAAGATGTACCCTTGAAAAGTACTGGTCCAGTGGAAATGACAACAGAGCAGTCATTTACTGATGTTCCAACTCAACCAAATCCAAAATGGGAAGCCAGGAATGAAGAGTGGCCTCAAGGAGCACAGCAGGAGCTCATGTCTGCAGGACAATCCACTCCCTTACCAAGTAAACCTATTAATGCGCCCGCCAAAGCCAAGGTTCCAAGCCCACCCGCTCCTTCTGCCCAAGAAAACTTTCAACCTCCCGTTGGAAATGCACCTACAGAAGACATTGTGGCAGAAATCCGTTTCCAGAGCAAGAAACAGGGAGCACCCTTCAAAAATGTAGAACGCCCCCAAGAGCCTGTTTCATCCCCTCCACCGGCAGATGCACCAATGTTGTCTCCTCACGTGGAGCTATCTGCAAAAATTGTACCTCCAGGTGAGCGCCCCCCCACGCCTTTTCAACATGATCCGAATTTGGCTGAACCTGAAATGTCAAGAAAGGCTGTTCCCGGCACCTTTTCTCCACCCACCCAAGACCAGAAGATTTCGCGAAGAATTGTCCCAGTTGATACAAGAACTCAAGAGCTACAAATACCTCAGGTCCGTATTCCTCCACTTCCGGCGCAAAACATTGAATCACACCCTCGTAACGCAGGTGCTCAAACAGATTTGAGAGAGATCACTCCTGTTACCCGCGATATGTTTCCTCAAGGTGAAAACAAAGCAATTGTGCCATTGTCAACTGTTTCGCCTTCGACTCATAGACACGATAAAACACTGCCACATCCGCATTTCGGTGGTTTGCCAAACACACCTGAAGAACCAAGAAATATTCAGCAGCACGGAAGGGTACCGAGGGGTCGCATCTATCCAAACAAAGATCGTTTAAGAAACATGCTGGTTAAAAAGGATCCCAACAAGGTTCCAGGCCAACCGGTAGCAAAACAGCGGGACGAACGTATAATGTTGATACCTACGAACAAGGGTGAGAATATGGGAAAACGAAACAGAAAGCGAACTACAAGTGTAGAGACAGAAATTGATATAAAGATTCATCAAAAGTATGACGATTCCTTGAAAACAGCCAAGGATGTGTCTTACGACGTAAATGAAACCTATAAACAAACCGATCAACGACGCTAATAAATATAGTGTAACGGCAGTAAGAAAGCTCATTTTTGGCGTTCTGGCGAATGGTCAGAAAATATATTTGCGTAATCAATTCTTCTCTTGTATTTCATGATTTTTTTCTTTTCTGTATTTCCAGTGCTTCCTGAGCTACCGGTGCCAGGACCCGCTCCCCATGCCAACCCAAACCCAGGTTCCAACCTGTTGTACCACAGATCGCTAGTGGCGGAGGCTTCTCAGCTCCTCAACGCACCCTCCGACGCTTTGGCGAATCAGGTCACCACGCTGCTAGCCAACACGTCGGTCGACTACATCCAGCTGAATGAAAAGAACACGGCGAACCCGCCGCAGGCTATCCCGCAAAACAACCTGGCCAATGTGATATACCGGAGGAACCCTGCTCTTCTCGGGCATCTCCACCAACCAGAGCAACAGCAACAATGGAGCGGCCACAACAGCTACCACCAGTCCCAAGGGAACAACTACGCTGAGGGAAGCTACCCGAACCAGTCTGGAGACTACATGCAGCAGCAGCAACAGTATCATTCTCATCAGCAGCAGCAGGGCTTCGACTCCAGGTTTGGGAACAACTCTCTCCCGCAAAATTCCTTTTCCGACTCCAACGCGCAAGATGCGCAGCAGCAGTCGACCGGCGCCGACCGGTTGCAGGCCGACGCCGCAAACGGCCGCCAGAGCCAATCCCAGCCCTCCAACCACCAGGCCGCCGAGGTTAGCAACGGAGCTGCGCCGGCCGCGACCGAAGCCACGCAAAACAACGGTGACCTCAACAAGAACGATGTCACGGCGGCGGCGGCGGGAACGGCGCCAAGCGAAGAAATCAAGGCTGAGTCGAAGTCCAACCTCAAGCAGGGCTCCCAACCCATGCTCAAGCTCAGCATCACGAAGCTGTCTAAGGAGGCACAGGATCTCATGCTGAAGAGCGGGGTAAAGGCCGGCCTTAAGGAGCTGAACACCGACCAGGTGAAGGCCGAGGAGATGGGGCTGTACGACAACTGCACTCCCAGGTCGAGAAAGACGAAGGTGGAGGACCCCGGCGCCATCTCAGACGAGTCCGACGGGGACGAGCCCAAGAAGGCCAGGAACAAGTTCTTCAAGGACACGGAGAAGAAGAGGGAGGAGGAGAGGAAGAAGCTCAGGGAGATGCGGCGTAAAAGGATGCTGGAGGACGGGGGTCAAGACCCGGAGGAGTATTACGCCAAGCGTCGAAAGAAGGAGCCCACGCCAGAGCCCCCTTCGCCCGAGCCCTTCGTTCCGAAGAAGGTTACCCGAAAGGTGGAGAGGAACCTCATCCCCGTTATCCCCATGGTCTCCATCGACGAGCTCATGGAGCAGCAGAACACCTTCAAGAAGTTTAACCAGATCCTGGAGGTCATCTTCGACAACCTGGAGGACATCAACCTGCAGAACTTCGAGCAGATGGAGGAGGGGACGGAAATCCCGCCCGAAATACTCATTCCCAAGTACCAACTAGCCGACCTTGCCTCGGAAACGGCCAAGCTCAAGTCCAGGGGCGCCATGGAGAGCATCTCTTCCGACAAGCTCGTCAAGTTGCTTAACATCCTGGAGCTGAACATCCGTGACGGCTCTAAGGTCGTCCCCTTGGTGAACGACGACGACCAAGACGATGAGCTGTACCTGGAGACGGCGCAGGAGCGGGTGGCCCGGGCCTCGGACGCCTCCCTCACAGTCCTCAACATTCTGACGTCAAAAAAGATGTCCAAGCGCGTCTACATCGACGACGTCATCGACCGGGTGGCCCTCTTCCTCCGCTTCCAGCTCTCCAACACCATCTACCCCTCCTACGATCCCGTCTATAAGGAGATCTCCAAGAGCAAGACCGGTTACGTGGGGTCGATGAAGAAGAAGCGCTCGTACGCCAACCACGTGCGGGACCGCTACGTCCTCGGCCTGTATAACAAGATGCGGGAGCTGACCACCATGACCGCGGACCTGGTTCGGATGCAGCTGCTGACGGACACCACCATTCTGCACATCTCCAACCTCGGGGTGACGCCATTCTTCGTCGAGAACATTCCAGAGCTCCAGCTGGCCGCCCTCAAGCTGGTGACCAACCTGTTCAGCAAGTACGAGAAGCACCGGAAGCTCCTGCTGGACGACATCCTGGCCTCCATAGCCCGGCTGCCCAGCTCCAAGCGCTCCCTGCGCTCGTACCAGCTCAACCCCACGACGCACATCCAGATGTTGACGGCGCTGGTGCTGCAGCTCATCCAGTGCGTCGTGGTGTTGCCGAAGCGGCTGGCCGACCCTCAGGCGCAGGCGAAGCAAAAGCAAAGGGCCGAAGAGAAGGAGAAAGAGAAAGAGAAGGACGAGGATGTGGTCGACCTGGAGGATGAGGAGGAGCGGGACAGGGACGTCCTGGTGAACGACAGGTACACAACGGCCATGGCCACCGCCCATCAATTCCTCGTCGTCTTTCTGAGGAAGTGCGGCTCCAAGAACGAGGACGTCGACTACCGGCCGCTGTTCGAAAACTTCGTGCAGGACCTCCTCACCACCGTCAACACCCCCGAGTGGCCGGCGGCGGAACTGCTGCTTTCCCTCCTGGGCAGGGTGCTAAGAGACAAGTTCAGAGAGCGTGGCACCGAGATGGCGCTGAGGATCTCCTCCCTCGAGTACCTGGGCGTGGTGGCCGCGAGGCTGCGGAAGGACGCCGTGCAGTCCAAGCTCAAGATCGACTACATCGACTCGATAGTCAAGCTCATCAAGGAGGAGGAAGACAAGGACGAGTCGGGGGCCGGCAGTAGCACCTCCAAGGGTAAAAAGTCCAAGTCGTCGAAGGCGGCCAACGACTTTGAGAACGACCCGGAAGAGGAGCGCAACAAGTTCCTCCAGCGGGTGCTGCTCGACTTCTTGGCGGTGAGCGGCGGCGAGGAGGAGTCTTCGGAAGACGCCAGCCCAGCCATGAACGCCAGGCATTTCTACATTTGTCAGTGGTACCGGGATGTTAACGCCCTCGGTCGCAAGCCCAAGAAGAAGAAGCGGCGGCCGAACGACAACCGGCGGAAGGGGGGAAGGAAGGGAGAGACGTCGAGCGAGGAGGAGAGCAGCGAGGAAGAGGAGGACGAGGACGAGGAAGATATGCCAGACTCCCAGAAGAGCGAGTTGTACCGCGCCAAGGAGAGGCGGAAGGACCTTCTCCTGTCCAAGATCCCCCCGTTCGGCATCAGCAAGGGCCACAAGGCCCAGGTGCTCTCCACCCACATCGACCACTCCAGCGCCCACCTCATAGTCAAGTACCTGTCCTCCAAGCGGCCCTTCTTCAACTCCTTTAACTACTATCTGCAAGACATACTGAACGTGCTGACGGAGCAGTCTACGCACATCCGGACCAAGGCCCTCAAGTGCATGACCATGATCGTGACGGAGGACCCGGAGGTGCTGCTCAGGGAGAACATGCGGCGGGGAGTCAACTACTCCTTCACCGACTCCTCCACCATGGTCAGGGAGGCGGCGGTGGACCTGGTGGGCAAGTTCATCTTGCACAAGCAGGAGCTCATCGATCAGTATTACAAAGTCATCACCGACAGAATCCTCGTAAGACCTCGGAATTTGTTGTCGATCTCCATTCAATACCGGTAGCATTAACCTTTGTTATTTTCTTTTTTATTAAGGACACCGGCGTGAGCGTGCGGAAGCGAGTTATCAAGATCATGCGCGACATTTGCCTCGAGTATCCGGGTTACACCAAAATCCCCGAGATGTGCGTCAAGATGATCCGGCGGGTCAACGACGAGGAGGGGATTCGGAAACTGGTAATGGACGTCTTCCAGAATATGTGGTTCGAGCCCCTCAAGGAGCAGGACCTCCGGGAGGAGGAGCACCTGCTGCTCACCAGGTGCAGGAACATTACGGACGTCGTCGTCGCCTGTACCTCCGGCTCCAGCGGCGCCAGCGGACTCGACTGGTTCGAGCAACTGTTGCAAACGGTAAGCTTCAAGGACGAAGATTTTAGCTGAATTGTCGATAACGACTTATTTTATATCACGATGTTCTATAAACCGTGTTTAACGTTCATATTTCCTTCTGCAGTTGTTCCGGCCGCGGGAAGACAAGGACGACGCAACAAAAAAGAACACCGAGCCTCCTCCCCAGCTGGTGTACGCCTGCCAGCAGATCGTGGACTGCCTGGTTGAGAGCGTTCTCAGCATCGAGGAGAACTCGATACGGAACACGGCCAACGGCGGTGAGACGCTGGGCAGCTCCAGCCGCATCGTGGCCTGCCTCACCACCCTCTTCCTCTTCGCCAAGATCCGGCCGCAGCTGCTGGTGGAGCACGTGCAGACGATACAGCCGTACCTGCAGGTCCAGTGCAAGACGCCGGGGGACTACCAGATCATCTCCAACGTGGCGCGGACGCTGGAGTTGGCGGTGCCGCTGATCAAGCACCCCAGCGAGATCTTCCTCTCGCAGCTGGAGGAGGACTCGGTCAAGCTCATCCTCCGGCACGACAAGAAGGTCATCTCCTCATGCGTCTCCTGCCTCGGCTCCATCGTCAACAGCGTCACCCGCAATTTCAAGCTAATCCGCGACTGCTTCTACCAGTACTACTCCCTCATGCGCAAGTTCCGCCGCATCTACGAGGAGAACGAGACGGACCCTCGCCTACCCAAGGCCACCCCGAGTTTCCGGCGGGCCATGTTCACCGTCTCCCTCCTGCTGCGCCACTTTGACTTCTCGTCCCCGCGGCTGCACGACGGCCTGCAGAGCGGCGCCGACACCGTGGAGGAGGTCTTCGAGACCGTTTTCTTCTTCATGAGGCACGACGACGACGCCATCCAGCTGGACACGCTGCACGCACTCGGGACCATCTGCATCCGGCACTACACCTTCATGCTGGAGACAAAGCTCAAGCAGGTGTACCTCGACATCCTGCAGGAGGACTTCTACTCGGTGGAACACAAAATAAAGGTAGGTGTTTGATCTAGTCCCTTTAAAAAAATGCTTTAATCGCACGGTTTCCCCCCTTTTGCAGGTGCTTCAAAATCTGGAATTCTACCTATCGGAGGAGGAGATTCGAATGCGGAAACAAGACGAGCACTGTGAGTTTTGGAATTAATTTATGCACAAGCTGAAAACCATATCTACGATTGCTTTTCCCATTCCTCAGGGGAGGAGTACTCCAAGTCCGAGAATCTGAAGGAGATGGGCGACGTGACCTCCGGCATGGCCTCCACGGTCATCCAGGTGTACCTGAAGCACGTCCTCAACTCCTTCATCCACCCCGAGGTGAAGGCGCGCCACGCCGCCCTCAAGGTCATCAATCTCATCCTGCAGCAGGGCCTGGTGCACCCGGTGCAGATCGTCCCCTACCTCATCTGCATGTCCACCGACTCGCAGAGCGTGGTCGCCCACTCGGCCGACGTCCAGCTGCAGGACATCGAGAAGAAGTACCCTGGGTTCATCCACATGAAGCTGCTGCAGGGTATCCGACTGTCGCACCGACTGCAGGAGATCACCACCGACCCTAGGAGCTACTCTGCCGGGGACGGAGAGCGGTCGGAGGGCGAGCCCGTGGTCATCGTCAGGGGGTGTAGGACTTACAAGGAGGGCGACATGCCCACCGCGCTCAACGGGTTCCTTTACTCCATCATGAAGACCACCAAGAGCACGCGGAGGGCAATCCTCAACAGTCTGCTCAAGCAATTCGACGACTCGGCCGTACGATAATTGCATGTTTAGAATATGGCATTTTCCCACATTTACACGATTTTCCCATTGCAGAAATCCTCCTTGACCATGATGCTGTACCTTGCCGACAACCTGGCCTACATCCCGTTCACCGTGCTGGACGAGCCCCTCTTTGTGATACACCAGATCGACATCATGATCTCCGTCTCGGGCTCAAACCTGCTGCAGACCTTCAAGGAAGGGCTGAGGCCGCCGCCGTCGGCCGAGGCCAGGCACAACCTGGAGACCGGCAAGACGGAGTACATCTACGACGAGGACCTCGACGACGAGTTCGACTCGGTCTTCTCCCGCCTGCCGGAGGACTCCAGGCCGCTGCAGCAGGCCATCACCTCGGCGCAAGGCTGCATGCTCCTGCTGGTGCTCAAGGAGCACCTCAAGGAGTTCTACGGACTCACCAGCGCGTAAGAGCAATCACAAACATCTCCCACACAATCTTACTTCATAACGCGTCTCTCCTTTCTTTATTTGCAGTAAAATCCAACAGTATTCCCCCACCGACTCTTCCAAGGCCTTCGACCGTCAGGTGAACCGACGAAACCACGTCCGGTTCAGCCCCAAGGCAACTATCGAGATCCTGGAGAAGGGAGACCCGCCGGCGGTCCTCTCCGATGAGGAGAAGCAGGAGCTCGTCAAAAAGTACCTGGAGGTGGGTTCATTCAATGACATTAATATGCTGTTCAACATTCACATCACATTCATACTTTTGATTCCATCTCCAGTTCAAAGAACTCATGAACAAGATCGACCCCGACGAGGAGGAGGAAGAGGACGAAGGGGAGGGAGGAGCCGAGGGCGGAGGTTCCAAGCGGACTTCTTCCGTCAACCCTACCTCCATGCCCGGTGCCGGCGGCGCCCAGAACAACACTGGAAACAACCAGCGCGGCCAAAACCTGAAGGAGGGCGCCGGCGGCGCGGCTGTCTCCTACCACCAGCCGCACCAGCAGGCCTACCTCAGACAGCAGCTCAACCAGACGCGGCAGGCTCTCAACCAGCAGTTTGGCCGGCAAAACAGCGGCGGATCGAGCACCGGTCCGTCTCCTAGCAAGCGCCCCTCCCGGTCTACGGCCGGGGTCGTCAATTACGCCGGCGGAGACTCTTCAACCGAGGCGGGAATGGTGCTCGACCCCTCCACGGGCATGATGGTCCCCTCGGGCGGTGGAGGAGGTGACGACGACGACGTACTATACGATGGTCAGTCCTCCGGCGCAATCTCGCGGGGTCGTGATGGTTCTAATTGCACTACTAAGGTTTGTGTGTGACAAGAGAGAGAGGAGTAACAGCCGTAACACAGGCAGATCGAGGGAGGGGAAATGGCTCCAGGACCCCACACCAACATGTGGGGAAAAGGTGCCACCCTTCCAGAGGCCGAGGGGTGGGGACATCGGAGGCGACGCAGGCTTTTATTCCAGAGCCATATTAAAGAGAACTTTAAAAAACTTAAGCCCGGCGTCGCCTCCACCCCGCCTGTCCTGAGTGTCGTCGTCTGCTTGTGATTAGTTTGTTGCTCGTTCGTCCGTCCTTTCCACCTTACTTCCGAGCACACCTTTTACTTCATCCATACAATGATTGCCTTCTTTCCCCCTTTCCTGCTACTTTACAGTCTCTTGGGTTTATAGAAACCTTATTCTTTTTGGTCTTGTCTAGCAGGTCGTCCAATGTTTTCGTAGGTTTTTTCATGTCTTTTTTGCATGCCGCATGTTGAAATGCTGTGTAAGTTCTTCATTTAATTCTCGTTACTTCATCTCTCAGGATACTACTAGCAGCCGTCTTCCGACCCTCAAGATCAACCTCGGGTCCAAGATCCGCGCCTCTGAGGAGTCCGGCGGTGGCCACCACCACCGGCACCACCACAAGAAGAAGAAAAAGAAGAAGAAGCGGCGGCGCCACTCCAGCGAGGAAGGCGGCGAGGACGGCGACGGGGGCGCGGGGGAGTCGACCGACGACGACTCAGGCGACCCGGACTTTGCCGCATAGAGAGATTATTTAGTTCAAAAAAAAGGAAGAAAGAACTTTTTTGCGTGGAAGACGAAGGTCGAGGTGTGAGGGACGCAAACTGCCATTCGCTACTCTGGTGTTTTGTTTTGACACAACTTGGAGAAAGAAGAGTTTTTAAAATTGAAGAAGGGACTACCAAATCAGTACACGTGGAGGCCAGGAAGACTCAATAATACGAAAAGAGCGCAGTTAGCAATTTACTAGTGTACCACCTTTCCCCTGCCCCACCCCCACTCCTTCAATCTATATTATGTAGCGCAGTAGTATAGTTTCTTTCCTATAGGCGGCAAAATCGCGGGGCCCGGCTTCGGCACAGCGCAAGTCTGAAGAAAGGGCGGAGGCCGGGCCCCCTATATTTAGATATTATAAGACTCTCTCCACGCCCCATGCGCAAAAAAATGAGAAGTTACGAATGTACTAGTGGTAGAAGACTCCTATTTTGAACGCCTCCCAAGAAAAATATGAAGTCGGAGAGAGAGCTGCTATTTCCCCCTCCTCTCACTCTCCCAAGAGACGCGCCTTTGTACCATACATATTTCGGAAAAGCGAACTTTCCTTCTCTCCTGTCGTCTCGAAGAAAAAAAGTTGTGTAAAAAAGGATGAGAAGGGATAAATTATGTAAGTAAGTGCATAATACCGTTGTCAAAGCGCATCGTTTATCCGAACCTCGAAAGAAAGAAAGGAAAAAAGCGATAGAAGCCTGTAGTGTACGGGTAGTCACTGTTTTTATTTACAAACGTTCATAAGCGGTTTTACCAAATTTCTGTGATTTTTTTCGCTTTTCTCCTCCGGGTTGAAATTTAGAATGCGCCGTTCTATTTGACACCAGGGAACCCACGAATTTTATTTGTTTGTGTACTCTTCACAACCAAGAAATCTGTGAATTCTTCCAGTGCCAAGGAGAACAACAGCAAACGCGGCGGGAGGAGGCGGCGTCGGTTTTTCTTCGTGTCTTCTGATGAACAGATCCCACTTTTGTTGTTCTTCCTTGGCGGCGTCTTCGTTTGTAGGTGGCCGGAGGGGTTCTAAGGACATAAAACAATCAACATTAACACACAAACATTGCTTCAAATCCAACATTTTTTTAAAAAAAAAAGAATTGCCAAAAAATTATTTCATGCTTTGCCTAATGCAAATTATCCCCGAATCCATTACGTAAAGTCAAGACTCATCCTTCTCCGAAAGTTTCATGCCCCGTTTTTGTGCCATATGCCTTTTTGCGTGTGCGCGCTAGTTTTTGCCCAGTTGTTGTACTCGCCTCTTCCCCGAAACCCAAAAACCGAAACGACCGAGGTGGGGCGATTGCTCTTCTTATTCCTCCCATTTCTTTGTTGCTCTTTGCGTGTGGAGACTTTTTTCCCTCTTTCCTCTCTCTCTCTTTCTCTCTTTCTCTGGGCGAGTAATTGGGCTCAGGGAAGTTGGATTGGGTTTTACCGACTGAAATGGTATAAACACCTTTAAAACGCGTACTCAGCTCCATTATCACTTTGGTAAAATCAGTTGAACCCTTTTGTCGGAGGAAATGATTGTCGAATCTCGCCCTCCAGAGTGAGAGAGGAAGGATGAACAATGGGGGCGACGGTGGTTGGGTATGGAAGACGAGGGGGGGGCTGCACCGGGGCAGCAACACTGTGGCTTTGGAAGCGACCGTTGTTGCTGCTGCCTCAGTCACCGGAAGCGCGGGGTCAAATCAGGGCACACCACCAAGGGGGAGAAGGGAAGGAGAGAAAAGAGAGAGACCTTTTTTCTCTCCTTCCTTCCTCCACCACCGTCGTCGATGATCTTCCCTCTCCATTGGTTTTTGTGTGCTTGGCTTGCGTGGATAATGGAGGCACCGACGACGATGGTGGTGGGCGGCGGAGAGATAATGCCTCCCATCCCAACAAAAAACCTCGATTTTTGCACCTTCGGCCATACCAACCCCACGGCCATGTATGCCTTCAGCCCACAGGAGACAAGATTTGGGTACCGAAACCTTATTGATATGGCACTGGCGGGATCAAATCTTCCAAAGATCTTTCTTTTAATGAGGCCAGGTAAAAAAAAGCCTGGTTCTGAAGTATGGGTGAGGAAAACTACCGAAAAGGGCTGCTGTTGTGAGATGGAGGCTGAGGCGGCGGTGGCAGAGACACAACACCAAGTTTTGTCGATAAAACCAGCGCTCGGCTGTCTTATTCTTCTCTTTCCACCTTGGTTCACGGCTGAAAGCTCCATTCAGTACAACACTTTTAGTTCAGAGGAGGTCACACCAGAGAGGATATATACCGCATAATTGCTTTTTCGGGGGAAATAGGTGCAGGGAAAAAGAGAAAGTATTTACGGCCCCTCATACTTTCCTGCTTTTCTGAAAAAAGAGGAGGGAAGGGTATCGATTTCGAAAGCTATTTATGAACCGTCCCCGCTGTACTAGTGGCCACCGCCGCTTGTAGGGCAGAATGCCAATCTCAGGACCGAAAAACACACACAGGAACGTCGACTCAAAAAAAAAGTTGACAGCACTATAAAGGGACAATTGCTTTTTCGCTGTTTTCCCCCCTGTCCTTTTTCCCTTGCTCCCCCCTTTTGCATGGCGGGGGAGGGAGAGGTATGAGGAATGGCTGATTGATCAGTATTGGTTTCTCTTCTGCTAATGGTCCAATTCCC
>JAAUXV010004068.1_pt1 | contig 18552 bp, 26 predicted proteins | sample 7278181 | NCBI WGS metagenome assembly JAAUXV01 (sample SAMN14350114, study PRJNA611818) | marine sediment metagenome | isolation source: surface marine sediment (2.1m) | place: French Polynesia: Moorea | collected 2018-08
AGCATGCGCGAATTTGTGACGCAATTCCTTCTCCTCCTCTCTCCCGGGCTTAATCGAGCGTGCGTTTTCCCATTTATAAAAGTGGGAGGGGGAGACACAAGAAACTTATTTTCCCCTTTTTCTTTTCTTTTCTTTCTCATAATCGCTGCCGGCGGGGGGTCGGCAACTTTTCAAGGCGGGGGGAATTGTATTTTTGCCACGTAAAAAAGTGCGAAAAGCAACTCCTACATATTTCCTTGGCCTCGGCGGGGTGAAAGTGCTCCTCCACGCAATCCGCTTTTTTTGTCCGCTCGATTTCGATTCCGGTCGGTCAAGCGACTTCGATTTCGCAAAAAAGAAAAGAATGGGAAACCCAATCCGAAAAACCGAGTTTGTCAGGGGAGATCGTGATTCCCCCCTCCTTCCCTCACGCCTCCTTTTCGCTCGACAAGCAAGACCGGTAGTGGAAGAGGAGGAAAGAGGGGTGGACATATAGGGACAGTCTGTATGTAGACATCGGCTTGTCTCTTTGGGGACAGCAGGACATTGCGAAGTCTCACGTACTACACGGGTATAGGTACACACGGAGGGGACATGGAACGAATTTCAACAATGTTTTTTCGACACAAACGTATTTCTTTATCGCTGGTTAGAATCTTTGGTCAATCTTTCTGGGCCTTCGGGGTTTGGGGGACAGGATGACAGCTTTTGGAGGTTTTTTAAAGCCCCGAGTTTGTGTAGCGGGGCGGGGCCCAAAGCGGCGGACGAGGGCTGAATGAGAAGCAGCTTATACTACTACGTACGCAGGGAAAACGTCCTGTCCAGAGGCCGTCGATTCCCTCCACTGATTTGACAAAAATGAGGAGAAAATAATGGGATATCCCTGAAAGGGGGGAAGGGGGAGAAATGATTGGTGTGGCTTAGAGGGGAAGTAGTAGGTGGGTTGGGCGTCAGGCCTTGGGGATATTGAGGCGGCGGGTACGTGGAAAAGGCGGCGCGAGCCTCGATCCGACTGATACATTTAATTTCCCAGACGGACGAAAAGAGAGAATTCCCCCTCTTTTTTTTGAAAATGTGGGGAAGGGATTTCGGGAGGGAGGGAGGGTGTTAAGAAACGACAGATGTTCTATTCCTCCTCCTCCTTGGCTAATCACGTTGCATTAGATTCCCCTTCCTTCTCAGGCGTCGGCGGCGGCGTCTCCTTTCCCACAAAAGGAAATACGAATGGGGAAGGAAGGGGATAAGGTTTGGTCACGCGAGGAATATATGGTCCACACACCACGCGAGGGTTTTTTACTTGCCCGGAGGCCATTGGAGCCGTGTCGGAACATCGGTCTTCTAGTTCGATAATGTATGCAAACAGATTCACGTCTATAAAACTAAATTTAATTGTTTCGAAAGAAACTTGAGTAAATTAATGTTTGCGTGTGTCAACTCGTGTTACGTGAGCAGAGGCGCCACCAGAGAGCCGCGGCCAGGTGCGAAAAATAAACGTCACCTCGAGACTACACAGGACAGTCAAGTCTTTGTCAAAGCAAATTTGCAAAAAAAGAAAAAGCCCTGTATGGGGCAAATGGAGGGAGGTGGGCGTGGACGACGGAGAGGGCGACACTAAAAATATTTTCGTTTCTTACCTTGTTCGTCCGTCTGTTCCTCCCCCTCGCTCTTTATCTGCTTTTCTTGCCTCGTCCCAAAATGGAGCCGCCGCCGTTTTAGGACCATCTATTAGGCAAAGAGGGGGTAAGGGTGCGAGAATCACCAAATATGAAATTAAAAGAATATCGGAGACCACAACTGTCCAGTGTCCAGGTACTATATTGTACACAATTCGGAGATTTCAATGACCGGTGCTGTAGTAGGTCTCGGTACCCTAGCTACCGGTTTCCTGCAGTTGTCAAAACCCTCCGAGCTCAAATGCTACTGCAGGTAGCAAGTCTCGATCGCAGCCAAGCAGCTGGTTTAGGCATCCCAGGCATCTCTTTGCCGAAAATTGAAGGCCCCCTCTCCTCACATGACCGAGGTAGCAGGGGGGCCAAACCGAGCATTCGGCCGTTTTCAAATTCCTGCAGAAGTTGACCACAGTAGCGAGTTTTAGGTGGGGAATCCGGGTGCGTGCGTGTGTCGCCAAAAATAAGCCTGAGTTGGAGGGGGGAAAGAAGGCACAGCAGCAGACAGCCGTGAAATTCGCCAAAAAAGAAAAAAAAGATAGCATCGTTTAGCTCCATTCTACCTTTGCTCTGTTGGAGAGAGAGGGTTGTTTTGGTTGGTAGCCTCCTTCTCCTCCTCCGCCTTTTTTGCCTTTTTGCACAAAGACCTTTTATTGGGGGAAGAGGGGAGAGGAGAGTGCCACCAAAAAACATTTCTCTTCCCTCCTCCTAGAGGAGCAATAAATCTGGGGGAGGTTTTTACCCCGGCCAGCTGTACGACTTACAGGATTGCCGAGCCGAGTTTTCCCCCTTTCCTTTCTGCATTTTCAACCCCTTTTTGTTAGGAGGGGAAATGGTGTTTGCTCTTACCCCCGCCTCCTCCTCCTCCTCCTCCTACACAACGGGCGATTGGGTACGGTTCGGAATGAGAGGGAGAAAAAAAGGCAAACAACCCTGAGTGAAATCATGGAAAACAAACTCCGCCGCCTTCGCCTCGGAACGAATGGAAAACTAAACTCCCCAAACTTTTTTGTATACGAGGTAGGTACGTATATCTATGAATTTAATCGTACGGTTGGTCGTTTGCTCGGGGACAACTGCCGTTGAGTTTTTCCGCCTTTTTCATTTCTTCTCTCTCGCTGAGTCCGAGATAGATGGGCACTTGATGGATGGCTTCTCGCTCGGTAGGACGACGATGTGTGTACAAAAGGGGTTTCGGGTCAGATGAATTCGACAACGATTCAACCACCATATTTAGCATCATTTATTGCGCAGTCGAAAACTCAACATGATTTCACGGTTAAGTGATAACAAAATACGGAGTATATATAAAAGGAAGTCACGAATGTGGGGAATGTCGCTCTTTCCGACAGGCTTTAATGAAAATCAGCACCACCGTCCTGTCGACCGGCGGCGGGGCAACAAAACCACACACACAACCACCACGCCACACCTCTCCCTCCCCGCATTGGTTGGTGTTGGAAGAGAGAGAGTTGTAAAATGGAGAGAAGAAAATGTTTGTTCTTAGAAGGGATGAAAAAATCTCTCTCGAGAAGAACTGAAACTTCGGTTGAGTAAGCGGTAGGTTTTGAAATTCGCGTTATCAGTCAGCAATAAAAACGCAGACCTGAGGCGCAAGCCACGCCGATTGAATTGATTATAAATCGTCTTTTTGCTGCTCGCCTGCGCTTGTGGCAGTAATTCCAGCTTTGGAAAAAAACTAGGCAAACTAATCCGACCCTCCCCTTCTTCTCTCTCCACTTTTTGCAATTTGCGTTTCTGAGAGAGTTTACACTGCGGGGACGAGCAAGCAACAGCAGTTTTGAGGCTTTTAGCTGCCCATTGAGTAGGTGAGTGTTTGGCTAACTGTGGCCGAAGCCGCAAACGAACGCAGCCACAATTGCTTGCTTGCCTGCCCCGCAAAAGCGAGGTCCAAACAAGACAGAGTGCGGGATTTCCCACATATTTCGCAAATAATGCTATGGTACGAATTTGACAAATAAATATTAATGTATTTGGTGTCTCCATTAATCTTAGCAAAAATATTGTTGTCCAATGTTGATCGAGTTGGGCAGTTAAGGACTCAAAAATAATCGTGGAAAAGGAGCTTGAGAAAGGGAGAGAAAAGAGAACGCCTTGTTTGCAAAACTGTTTACGGCGTGCTGTACTACTGTGTGCAAGCCCTTTCTAGCTTTCTTCTTCTCAACTATGCTAAACTTTGCTCTAATCGCATCATTCCTTTGCGGCGGAGAATGAACTGTTTTGAATGAAGAAAGACACATTTTCGCATTTTCGCCAGCCATACATTTTCTTCGAATTCAGCAAACATCTGAATGCGAAAAGACACGCAAATTTCTTGTCAAGTCAACGTCTTCTTTTTTCCCGTTTCTTCCCCAAATGGAGAAGGAGAATCCATTCATCAATCAAGACACGAAACATGTGCAAAAAAAATCCTCTCATGTCGCGAATATGTTCCTTCTTCTCCTAGGCCCCGGCCGAAGCAAAAGACACACTCACTCACAGAGGTTTGCCAAATCTTTAATAATTCCCACTCGTCATCTTTCTTTTTTCCCACTCCGGGATATGCGGGCGGGGAAGAGAGAGATGAAGACAAATAGCCCTTTCCCTCCCACATCATCCTACAACCCAACTCCGTGTTTCCCAAGATTGATCCCTGTTTGTTCGCCCCCCATATACTGCAATACACGAGGCGCTCGTCCTTGCCGGCCAATGATATTTTCGGAATAAACGGGTTTTTCTGCAACAGCACGCATACCCAATTTTCCCCGCACATTTCCCCCCTTTTCCGACAGCGTCAACCCTTGTAGATTCAATTTATCACTCTCTGCACACACGACGGAAATCGAGAGTTAGCAATGTATATTTTTGTGGGAAGGAAGGAGGAGGAAGTCACTATACTGCTCTTGACATTTTGGGCAAGAAGTGGCAAGCTAGCTATGGCTGCAGCAGTGGCCAAAAAGGAGTGGAATTCCTAGATTGCCCTTGTCCCCACCTCCTTCTTCCTTGGAAGCTACTGCCACTGCTGCACAACTTGTCCTGGAAGTCAAGTGGAGGAGGAATGGGCGATGGGGAATGGGGATGCCACTTTTAGGCCCCCCTTGTACGTTACATCCCCCCAAAAAATCGAGGAAGGAGGAAACGTCCTCGAGACAGAAGGGGAATGATTCTAACAAGCAAAAAAGTTTTTTAAAAGCATGTAAGTTTTTTGTACGTACATGGCAAGAACATAACTGTATTTCCTGAAATTATTCCTAAATTTTCCCTTGATGGTAAACATGTTCAGGGTCAAAATGTTGAGGAATCCTCTTCCATCCTTTTATTCTATTCTGGGACTCCCTCTTCCTCCCATCGAGAAGAGGGTAAAAAAGATACTTCCCTCCGCTTGAAACGAGAGGGCTTCTTCGCTTGTAGTAATTCCAAAAAGGAGGAGGGAAATTCTTCCCAACTCGGCTTGAGATTTGATGATGGCGAAATTAACCCCGGCGAACGAACGAACGCAGGTTTCCCCCATATTTCGGTCCTCTCTCCCTCCACGCATGCTGTGACAGCGGGTCGTATTTTACATTCTCTTCCTTTTTTCTTTTGGCATTATATGTGGGGAAGAAGGAAAGTGCCCATGGCGCGATTTTTTTATACATTCCCTTTTTCCTGGTAATCATATGCGAATAGAGACACTGCTGTTTCCTTCTAATGTTTTTTCCAGCGTTTTCTGACCACTTTCCTTGTCGCCTTTTCCGTTTTTCGTAATTTAGTGCCGACGTTAACTGCTTGATGAAGATCCCATCACATTTTCCTCCTCGTCTTTTCAAGAGGGTGGTGGTAGTGCCTCAAGTTGGGGAAGGGATCGAGAAAGGTGAAACCTCCCGTTTTCTCGTCAGGGGGGATCAAAGAGAGATTCCCCACTTTGAACAGAAAGAAGAAAGGAATATTTCTCTCTTTCAAATGACCCAAATGGTCGTAGTCGAAAATCTGGCAATTTTTTTTTCAGAATTTTGGTGAATATCTCTTTCTGAATGCCTTTTCTAAAGAGGCTATGGGAGACTTTCCTAAATGGCTTCATAGCATGGGACTTGGGACAGACAGGGATTCCCTTTAATGCCCAGAATTTCCATCCATCCTTTTCCGCCTCTGGTTTGGATCGTAAAAATTCTATCTGCACTTTCGCCCCCTCCCCCCCTTTCCCGAATGAAGTGCGTACTTTCGGTGAGAGAAAGGTTAAAGCAAAAAACTGCCCAATTTGGAGGCTCTGATGATGCTAAACGTTTTGACCAGAATAATCAGCTTTTCATCGGGCGAGGAAAAAAAGTTTGATCCTTAATATAGCGATCCACCGTGGTGTTGAAACCGTGAAAGAAGAGAGGGAAGGGAAACGAGGTGGGGGCAATTAAGTCAGGAGGAACGAAACGAATCCTTTTTTATCTCTCCTTTTTCTCTTCGAGGCTCCTCCAAGAGAGGTCATCCTTTTTTCGTGTCTGGCGGCGGCCGATGTGTTATGGGCAAGACACAAAAAACTTTTCTCTCTTTTTCTCTCGTTCGTTCGCTCGCGTGTCTCTGGTACCTACTACACGATGCTCTGTTCCGATGCCGCCGCTTCGCACTTACTTCCTTTTGGGCACCTGACCCGCGACGGGGAGGCCAAAAGTTTTTTTGTCGAAACAGGGTGAACCAGAAAAGTTTCCAAAATATTGGCAAGAGAAAAGTGAAAGCAAGTTACTAGCATAACTGCAAAAACAGGTAACATTGCCTCGAATATACCTATCTGGATCACCCTGTATATGGGCTGACCCCCTATCCCCCCTCTCCTGTGCGTACGTACCTACGCGCGTACAGCTTTTAGTACGCACTGCCTCTCCTCCTTTTCCCGAACTAATTGCCCTGCCCTCGGAAGGAACGTTTTTTGGACCCATAATCTCAGACTTGACGTTTTACGATTTTCTCTCTCCCTCCCGCTGCCAAGATCTCCAATCAAGTCTTCTTTATTTTTTTCGGATGCAGGTGCACTTTTCCCCTATAAACGGGAACAATAAAATTGGATGGGGTTTATGAAAAAAGGAGTGAGATGTTTGCTGTCAAACGGAGTGCAGTTCCCCTTTCTCTTTTTTAAAATGAAGTAGTAGAAGGACCCTCTTTTTATCGCCAAAAGGAAAACCAGAAATCCCTTTATGACTTATTCGGCGCGGACCCACTTCCTACGTTTCCCCCTCTTCCCCCTCCATAATTAGCGTGGAAATTTCCCCGAAACACGAATCTACTTTGCTGCTTTGACCGGACGGAGAAAAGTAAAAAAATGGAGCCGGAGGTGATTATGAACAAGGAGGAAGGAGGGAAACATTAACCCCCTACCCTCCTTCTCCCAACAAGCCTGGCAAAAAAATCTCTTCCTCCTCACCCCTCCTCCTCCTCCTAATTTTGGCCCTTTTAAAAGGAACGGGGCGCGGCGGACCGACCCCTCATCCCATCTCTCCCCTCCTTCTTTTCCTTTGCTTGACCAGGGAATTCCTTGGCGTGAAGGGGAGAGAAAGAGGAAAAGAGGGGAAGGAGCCAGAACGAGGTATGCATTCACCAATAATACTTTTAGAAATCGTTTTTAAAGTATTTTTTTGCCAAAAGCATGTGCCAAATCTATTGTTGCCCATTCTCCTTCCCGCCCCCCTTGCCAATCCCGTACCATTCTGGGCTATTGGGGATCCGTCGCCTTTGGGTATATAGGGGTGGGGGAGGGGAAGAGAAGGAGGTAATAATGCCGCTCGCTCCGGTCCAACCAAGAGGAGACGTCGATGGAAAGAGGTTTTTCTTTTTTTTGAAGAGAAACCTGTTTGACGGAAAAAGGAGATAGGTGGCTGTGGTGGGGGTTGCTTGCGTCTGTCTTTCAGCCGTCTCTCGCTAACCAATCTATCCCAAAGATAGTTTTACCTCCCCCTCCCCCTCCTGTCTACGGTAATGATAGTTTTCTCTCGGTGGCAGAAGAATGTCAAAGAATGGATTTTTTTTCGAAAAGGAGAAAGAGGAGAAAAAACCTGTCTCCTCGCCCGTATTTCCCACATTACTTACTTTCTCTGCTCATTTCGGTTTCTTTCAGCAGGCGCACAATTTCTTCGGAATTGTCGTCATATCTGGCCCTCCTGATAAGAAGCAGTCAAAATTGGTAGGGGGACTTTTTTCTCTCGTCCTGATGAGGGAAGCGAAGTGTGGTAGTGCGGACTGCGGAATAAGGAGGAATTGAGAAGAAGGTGATTGTGCCTCTCCTTCGATCCCCCAATGAAGCCGCCAGATGATGAAAAGGTCGATTGGAGGAGTGTGAGATTTGCCAAAAAAAACCTGTAAGCAAAAAAAGGAAGCACAGGAAATTCGCCGCTCCTTTGGCATATAATTGGCTGGAAAAGATTCAAAATTTGGTGAAATTCCTTCATGCTACTGCTTTGGTACCTGCCATTCCCAATCGAAAACATGTTCCTTCCCTCCCCTCTTTCTTTTTTGTGCGCCAGACGTCAAAATCCGAAATTGCATGGAACAAGGAAGAAATGGGCATGGGAAGAAGGAGGAATTGATGGATCCACCACAACTGTTGACTTCCCTGACACACACGCATCGTGATTCATAAATTGAAATACATGTTTCTCTCCGCGCCTCCCAGGGAAAGAAAACTGCATTCATTCCGCGGAAACGCCAGATAAAAAATACCGGTTTAGTATTTGGCAGAAATAATGAGGTGAGGGGGAGGGCCTTTCGCACAGCAAAAAGAAAAGGACCAAAATTGATGGGTCATGGAAGGAAAAGAAAGAAGAAAAGGGAAAATAGGGGACTTAACGAGAAATAGAAGCTGCTTTTGTATTCGGTTCGGCTGGGGTGACTGCCGCCACCTTCTAACTCCTCCGCCTCTGTTGGAAGCGGCGGGGGGCTTCTGTATACCGGAACGAAAAAACAGGAACTGTGGCGGCGCACATACAATTCAGGGGACGGGGAGAAAAATAATCGCCTTTTGGGAGAATGAAAAATCTCCTTTTCGGCTCTTTTCCTTCCTTCTTCTGCTTCTGCTTTTTCGGGGGATGCAGCGAGGGGGAGGGAGTCACCTTGAAAGCGGGGACGGAGGTAGAGAGATTGAGGCATAAATCTGCCACGGACTGAGGAGGAGGGGACCGCCACCCGCCACCGACTACCGGGGATGGTGTCCTGATTTGGGGGCGAAATTCACCGAAATATTGACGCATCCATTGTGATGTGGATTTGATGAAACATCTCCGTAGAATCGTATCAGTCAACAAGGCTGAAACTAGAAACTGGTGATTTTCTCTCTTTAGCTTCTAGCCTCCGTCTTTTTTCGCGGCTTCGCGAATGCGGCGCTTCTAATTCCGAGGCGAGATTTCCCCCCCGTCCCCTAATTTAGACCTCCTCAACCCGCTTTCCCTTTTTTCCGTCTGCGGAAAGAATAATTATAAATTCCGCGGAGGGACGGAGGGACAAGATATGGGAGGCGGGAGGAGAGCCGCTGATCACGCGCATATTTTGCACTCAGAAAAAAGAGAGAGAGGCAGAATTTTGCAACACACACACAAAGTCCCCCCTCCCAATTTTGGTCATTAGGCTGCTCCTAATATTCCTAATAAGTAGCCACTTGAACACACGCAAAGTTTTTTTTTGCATAAATTTACTTGACCACCTTTACTTTTGGAACAAAGAAAGCTGCAAAAACTTCCGGGAAAAGACCGTGACTCCAAAAAAAATTGCGAAAATAGGAGTAAGTTTTGCAAAAGCGATAGTAAGTCCTTCACGCTTCAAATAAAAACGGGGAATCCGGGGTGTGTGCGCAAACAGAATCGCAAAAGAAATAAAAGACCGATTTCCCCCTTTTTGAAGTTCCTTATCGTTTTTTGAGCGGCGGCGGCGGCCTTCGCGTTTCCCATATCAGCTTTGTGATACGATTTCGCTTTTTTAAAAAAAATCTCCGCTTTTGATGTGGCGTGGAAGAAAAGGAGGGAAAGAGGGAGGAGGAGGTCACACTTCCAACGCCGAGGGGAGAAGGAGGAGGAAGGAGGGGAATGATTTCTCGGGTCAAAATTGCTCCTGTCATGAAATCCATTTTCCTGCTGCAAGAAAGGGAAAAGAAGGAAGGAGGGAAGGGGGAGTTTTTCCGAGAAAATTAGCGGCACACGAGAGAAAACGGCTGCGGCGGGAAAACAAGGTCGAAATATTGCGAAAAAAAGAAGGGAATGAAAAAATCTCCTGGAAATCGCCCTCGGACACATTCGGAAAAAAACATGAAGGGTTTTTTCTTCCTTCCTCCACTTTTGGGTCGTCGGTCGCGTCGCCACCATTGCCCCGGGGGTTTCACCGCGGAGAGTGAAGCCATTTGAGACTCGCAAAAGATACAAGTGGTGGTAGGAGTGAAAATTGGCTCCGGGCTGCCGCCGCCCTGCCCTGCCCTGCCCTCGTTTTCCCTTCAAACGCCTCTTTTTTTCTTCATACGTGACGCAAAAAATGAGCCGAACGTGCTCGTTTTCCCATTTCTCGAGCATTTTCTTACGCTAGAGAGAAAAGGGGAATAGGGGGACAAATTGAGGTCAGGGGCGGGCGGAAGAGGAAGTGAAATCACACGGCGGTATTTCCTTATTTTATTTATGCAGGAAGTTTTTCCTCTCTGGGAAACAAAGATCAAGTCGCTTTGTATTCAGGCCATGCATGTCCGCTTTAATTTACAGACTTCTCACCTGTTATTCATGCCAATTGCTGTGGTCTAATTTTGGGAATCGACTTAAACTACTAATCGTAGAGTGCTTGAAGTTTCACTTCATGATTTTTTAAACAAAAATGCCATTTATATCTCTAATAAATATCGCCTGGTTCGTGCTCTTCCTCCGCGGGGTACATTGCCGTGATATTGACCAGCTTCTTCGTCCTCCCGCATGAGAACTCGCACAGGAACGATGCCACTGAAGCTGCCAGAAACCCGGCAAAGGCCATCGCCGGGTAGTAGAAGTGGTCGATCTTGATCGGGTCCTGCAAACATGCGACATTTGGGGAACACCAGGCTTTAAAAAAATGTCGAATTTTTCTCACGCTGGCCCTGGCTAGAGCGTCAAAGTCGTCCTTGATGTTCCTGTACGGCATGTATATGTTGTAAAGATGCTCGATGACCCCTGCCTCCTTGATGCGGGCGATGGGAGGGTTGAACAGGTCTGCCAGGGGAGAGCTGTAGGGGAAGACCAGGCCCTGCGGGAACTGCATACTGAAGAGGAAAAAGAGGTGCAAGGCTTGATTTCATCTCACTGGTATACAACAAAACTCTAAATCGCGGTTTCTGCCAGCAAAGTTGCGGCAAAAAAATATTATTATATTACGTGAGCTCAACCCTTTAGAATTTGCACATTCGTACCAGAAACCGTATAGCAAAAACCTGATTTGGGAAAACTGAAGTTTCAAACTTTTTTCTGAATTAATTACGTAATGGACGTTGTGACGATGGGTATGTGCAGCCCTTGGCTCATGTACACGCCCTTGACGAGGCTGTGCGACTCGTACATGCTGCCCATGGCGGCCTTGGCGTCGTTGGCCACAGGGTACATATCGAACAGGGGGATGTCGCTGTGGAGTAAATGTTGCTTCATCTTTGTTACGGACTTTTTTTGTTCTTTTGCACTACATCAGTTCGTATATTCCTCCAGTGGCCTCCGACTGCTTTGTGGCCTGGAGGAAGTTCCCGCCGATGCCAGAGGCGTGGATCAGGGAGGTGAAGAAGACGGGGAGGAAGATCGTCATGTTCCTGTACGTATATTATCGTATAATTTATTTATTGTTTTGGAAAACGTGTCCTCACCTCTTGACCATTTCGTCCACCGAGTCAACCTTGTCCTCGTACGAAGTGAGTATGAGTGCAGCGCGGAGGTTCCCGTTGTAGGCCACCACAAGGAGGAAGGAGCAGATGATCCAGGTCAGTCTCAAGACGATGCCGAACAAGGAGGTGAAGCGCAGGCGGTGCCACTCGAAATCAACGTGGAACTCCTGAGATTTTTTGTGAAAATCAGGTTGGGGAATTTTTTGTATTCAAAATGGTTCAATCTATACCTGGAATAGTATCCCCATGGGCATGAAGGCCGTATCGACCATCTGCACAAAAATAATCATACTAAAGCCCAATCCCAAGTTTGAAACTATTCCATCTTTGCCTTGGATGGTCCCGCCGGGTATGCCAGCATTGGCAGCACAACTGAGAGGAAGACGACTGAGAGGAGGGTGAAGACCCAAGTGCTGCCGTCGAAAGGGAGCAGCATGTTGATGGAGGGAGGGAGGAGACGAGGCCTAGAAAAAAATTATTTTACTTTTGTATAGTGTGGGAATTGATGTACCTGTATGTGCCGACAAAGTAGAGGTTGTTGTAAACTGGGTCGCTCCAGGTGTACCTTGGCCCAACCGGGTCTGAGTCGTCGCCAAAACTTTGTATCTGGTCCACGCACATGTCGGCTATCTCGTTCCAGACCTGCCGTAAAGTAATTTGAAAATGATGTGCTGTACTGGTTGGGTTTTCCTCCAGTACCATCCCCAGGGACCCCGCCGGAGTCCCGTCCGGCATCTTGTAGTCCCAGTGGTCGGCCAGGATCAGGTTCACCTCCGTGTCGAGGTACTTGGTCACCGCCGAGAGGCTGTCGAGGGCTACCCCACCAACGACCTGGGACAATAAAGTAGCTCAATTACGGCTTTCATCGGAGGGTTTAAAGTATCATACTGAAGTGAAGTCCTGGCTAAAGTATAGGAAAGGAGGGATTCCAAACACGGCCACGTTGATGGACCTGCCACTCATGGAGCCTCTTCCATTCCCCTGGCAAATTCTGAAGGACAGGGAAGAGCATTTTATCTAAGCAGCAGCGCGAATTGAATCAAAACTATTCCACTTTAACCTGTTCAGCGTTTGCAGATCGTGGCCGACGTTTGTCTTCCACGCCTTTTCGGAATTGCTGTACGAATCCAGATATTTCATTTCAACCTGTCCTCGTTTCTTCTGACAAGCCGCCTGGGAGACCAAGATCTCCTGGTTCAGCTCTTTCACTCTGACCACTGGGTTTGCAAAATTCTGTATGAAATAGACACTTATCAAAAAGCAAAAAAACTTTAAAGGCAATTTAAAAACTACCTTTCTTGTAGGCATGTAACCCTCCAGAGCGGCCGTCTCGTTTACGGATCTGGACAGCAGAACCAGGTGGTGCCTTGGGGTGTGGGTCAGCATAGATTCAAGCTCTTGCGCCTGGAAAATAGAAAATAGAAGCATCTTCTTGTATAAATCCATTCATGTACTCATATGCGGCACCTTTTCCGTGTATGCGACCCCTACTGTGCAAGTGCTTTGCTTTGGCACGGGCTTGAGGTGCCAGACCCAGTGGTCGGTCGAGGGGTCGTCGTGGACCAGGAGACCCTGGGTGCTGTCACGCTGAACGCCAACGTCGCTGTGGAAGTCCTGGACAAAAAGAGAAAAGGTTTGAACTTTCGAAAGAATGATGAGGGTGGCCTCAGATAGAACCATCAGCAGCATTTGCAATGTTCAAAGTTGATCAAAACACCTGGATGTCCTGTGTCGTCAGTCGGTAGAAGATGACGACGCATCTTGTGCTGGCGAGGAGGGAGACCAGGGCATGGAGCTGGAACATCTTCCTTCGGCTGGCCTGGCATCAGTGGTCCGTACATGAGCGGAGAACCTGAAAAAATCTCGGGTTAAAAAATGCTCCAATTTTTGGAGTGTCTAAATATTGGCAAAGTTACCTAAACTGTATAAACAGTACAAATGGAGCAAACAATAAACAAATTAGCACAATTGAGAACAGAAGCACAACCAACTTGGCTTTTTTGGCAAATTAAGTCGGGACACTCGTTTAAATGCTTCGAGGGAGGCCGTGTTTAATTGTTACAAATTGACAACCTACAGCCACAAATTATCAAAAAAAATCTGCAAAACCTGAAATGCCGTCATTTGAATCTGTGTACTTTCCTACATTTCGTGCCCTGTATGTCCTCACCAGTCCAACGTTGTTTGATGATAAGATGTTTTAAGATTTGATTGTCAAGGCGCTGCTTTGTCACGGTTCCCATATCTTATGATCTCTAAACTTAGCATTTCTCTGTTCATACGCGTCAGTTTATTTTCGGGAAAACTGAGCATTTCAATCTGGCATTTCATGTATGTACATTCAGTGGAAGCCCTTTTTGCCCTTTTCCGCATTTTCGTTCTAAAATCTCCAATTGCGCAACTTGGGGCGTTTTTTCATGTCTATAAACCGCAAGATTTAACACTAAATTTGGTCAGTTTTTTAAAAGAGAAAAAATTTAATCATGCTGAAACAAAACAGGTTGCTAGCTAAATATGTTTGAAAATATCTGTCTGTTTGTACGTATGTATAAATTGTATGTCTCATATTTTTTACCAGCACGAATCTTTTTGATACTCTCAGTGGCGTGAGCAACAAGTGGACTATTTATTTCAGAGATGGCATTCTCTCATTGTGGCGGGCGAGATTTACGCGGACGTCGATGGCAGAGCGACAATTTTTGCCCCCTGTAGGAGGCCAAGTACTTGAGATGGAATCCAAAAAGGGGCTGTGCGACAAAACGCATGCATACTTAAAACGCTTTCAACAAATCGCATTCAACCAAACGCCGTCGTACAAAAATGTATTGGCGCAATAGGCATTCAAAGAGAAATGTCGTCAAATGTCTAAATGGGGATAACATACCATATGTAAATCTTGACTTTCAAAATTTGAAGAGAAAAAGTTGAAAGAACCAACCTGTGGGATAAGAAAGCCTCTCTTTTGTGGATAAAATGCCCCTAAGTACAAAATAAATCATAAAAACAAATTGACAATGTGCTTCTCAAGTATGAGTGAAAAGTACATTGCAAGGTTGCTTGGTATGCAAAATTAGGACACAGTGACATGAACAGTCATGTTTACCAAAGGAAAAAAGGTATACATAGGCTTTGTAGATAAAAACTTATGAGGGAGGTGTACTTTTGGCCACCTTTGATAAGAACAGTGCAGATTCATCCCTATCCCCCACTTTTGAAAGAAAATGGAAAATATTACCCTGCTACTTACAAAACTTGTGAACACTTCTCCCCCTTCAGCAAAATAGTGCCCTGCAGACTGCCCTTTCCTAAGGCAGTTCATAGCACGGACTGCGTTATGTGCCTGATGGTGTTTTGTGATTATGACATTGTGGCTGACGTCCTTTTGTTGAAGGCGTTTTGTGAAAGGCGTTTTGACTACGGCGTTAAGACGCCCTCCCCCCTCAAAAGGGGTTTCATGTTCAGCACCAACCATTTTTCGAAAAAAACTCACTGAAGTACACTTATTACCAACGTGAAGTCTGAAGTCTATCAGCTTTGCCGCCAATCACAATCGTCCGTATTTTGCACTTTGCATCAACGGCAAGGAAAAGAATTTGTCCTATTTAATATTCGGGAGCAACCACATTTCCTTCCTATCCGTATCTTTTTTCCCTTTTGCGGCATTTCCCCGATCGTTCTCCGTGTAAGGATTATTCCGGCGGAACCGACCAACAAACAAGGAGTAGTAGTAGTAGTTCGGGCGGAGATCTGGAACGACCTTCGATTTGGTATCATGGATGGGTCTGTCGGCGATGGAGAAGGAGGAGGGGAAGGACGGAAAAGAATTCCTGGTCGAAATTTCGCAACAACAAGGTCTTTCTCTTCCTCTATCTTTTGAACCGCACTGCATGAAGGGGACAATAAATGGCCGGAGGAGGCGCGCGAGGAGGAGGAGGAGGAGGTGGTGGTGGTGGCCAATTAGCCACCGCACTTGCTGACTACAGGTCGGCAAAAAAGGAGCAAACTTTTAGACAAAAGGCCTGTTCTTCCACAATTCTTATACAAATGTTTGTCTGCTTCCAAATTAATTTTGTGGCACCCTGCCCCAATCTGCACTCTTTCCTCTCAAGAGCAAGACAGCCCCTGCGATGGTATCTGGACTTCCTCCCCTCACCCATGCTCTTTGCTTGCTGTCGAAGCCCATTAATTACCCGGTGGCGGTGGCGCAAAGTGGCCATTCTGTTGCAGGAAGAAATGATGATGATGGCCATCACGAAGAAATTCGGGAGCGGCGGTTGTGATGCAATCCTGGGGGAAAGGGGGATTGATCGCAGGCCATCAACCCGCAGTCACGACGCGGGAAAACAGAGCGGGGTACATACGTTCACATTCTGCGGAGGTAGAGTTGCCAGGTGGTACAACACATTAGATATACCTTGGGTGAAGCAGAAAAAACTGGATTAAGCTATTCTTGTTTCAATTTTAGGGATAAAGAAAGCATTTTGCATCTTGTACACAAAATGGCAGCACTGATCGGGTTCTTACTCTCGCTCTTCCCCTTGCAAGATGGATCGCCACTCATCATCTCGCAAAAATGGGGGGAGGAACTTGCCTTTTTCGCTGGACAAGGAAAATGAAAATGGGGGTGAGGAAAAGGAGAAGGAGAAGTCAGTTCTTGACAGATTACGAACAAGGAGGGGGAGAGGTTAGCGAAAAGTAGCCGGCTGCGTGCGGAAATTCGCCCAATTTCAATACTGTTGGCCTTGAATGGAGGAAGACGGTGGTCTGCTTTTGGGATGCAACGAAGACAACGTCTAGTCAATAAACAACCCTTTTTCCCATCCTACAACCTTAGCTATAAACATCCCATCCCCTACTTTGTTGACGGTATGCCCAAAAAAGGAACTGGGATATTTAGGTAGTCGTTTGCTGCTCCCAAAACGATCCTCTCACATCCCCCAAGGTAATGAAAGCATTTGTGGAGGGAAGGAAGTAGCCGAATTTTTCAAGTCTCCTGATAAGGGCTGGAGGAAGACTTTTATGTGCTGCTGACTCTCTTCCATACATGGCATGATACTACTAAGGCGATGCGGGTGATAAAAGTGGGGAAGGGGACAAAATGCCACAAGGAGTAGGGGAAACAAACAACCCCTTTTCGTAGTAGCAGCTACCGAGGAGACTTAACCCGGTGTAAAGTTGCATATTTAAGTGAGTTTGGTAAGAACTCTGAGTCTTTTCAAAAGGTCAACAGGAAGAAATCTCACTTAAATAACACAACTTCGTCGCAGAGTTCTTTTCACAGTCGGACAAATTTATTTTTACGGCCGTGTCCACTTAAAATCAGCGTCTTTTTTACCCCGGCCATTTGGAAAACGCCGACAGTCTTCCCGAATATATAGGCCCACCATTTAATGCCCGAGGAGCAAAAAAAAGCCATCTCCCGTAATCTCCCTCCGAAATCGGCCGCTTTCCTTCGACCTCCGAGAGAGGGGGAAATTCTCCAAAACCAGAACCCCACATTCTTTCTGTGCAGCCGCTCCGCTGGCGCCCATTTTATTTGTCTCTTCCCACATTGCAGCAGCTGCCAGAGGGACGGGAAGAGAAATTGACCGGATTTCTTCCAACCCTGTATTTCCCATTTCTCAAGGTGGAGGGGACCACCTAGGAAAGAAGAAATCTTTTCTTATCTCAATATTTTTCCAGGCGGTGCCTTGTTAACTTTTTACGCAATTTCAGTTGTGTTTTTTTGTCCTCGTTAATCCTTGAACGAAAAGCATGGTCCGAACCTCTTAATCACGCCTTTCTCCTTCCTCTTTCACCTAATTTATCGGCGCAGACAAAAGAAAATGTGGAGCGTACGAGGTAGGGAAGGAAGGAGGGGGGGGGCAAAAGGAAGGATCTCTGATTAAGTATTTTTTGCGCCCCACACTCACTTGGAATCCCCACACACCACTCCCTCCCTCCCTTTATACTTCGCCCCCAATAGAGTGTGTATGAAAGATGACGGCGAGAGGAGGTTTGGGTAGGTGTTGGAGCTGGGTGGCGATACAAAACGAAGGATTTGCCAATACAAAGGATAGTTTATTTTTTTAAAAAAATAGTAGAGTTTTCCCAGATCAGACAAAAAAAGATGTAAAAAATAATATCGGGGAATCCCTTGCCTCATTCCAACTTTGTCCCCCCCGCCGAGTCATCATTACCATTCCTAGCTCCTGCTTTTTTTCCTCGCCTGATCTGATACGCCTTAGCCAAATGAATCCGAAAATATGTATCATACCACTTCTTCTTCTGGGAATTGTTGGTGTTGGCATCAGTGATATTACGGAAAAAAACACCGTGGAAGACGCGTGGCAACATATGGCGGAGACTTCATTTTATCCCGTCTCTTTTTCTCTATCCCCTTCCTCCCACGCGAAAATAGCTCCCCGGCATCTCTTCTCCTCGGAGACAAATATAAATTGCCTCGAATTAACTTCCCTCGCCAGTCTCAGTCCCCCAGCATTTTTTAAAGGTCTCTGCATACGTTGTGAGGAAGAGAGACGATTCTTATCTTGCACGAGATTACCAGAACAGCGAAACTTCAAAATAGAGGACAAAAAAACCTCCAACTTTATTCTGGGTGTGCCTTTAAATTATTGTTAGGAAAATCAAACATACTATTCTACACGTTGGGTCCCTCCGTTCCCAGGTTGATATCGTACCCTACGGGCGCCCCCTCCTCGTCCACCAGCCTGAAGCTCTCCGGGATTGGTCCAGCGCACACTACAGCCAAGAAGCCGCGGAGGAAGCCAACGCCACTGAAGTATTTTACATATTAAGGAATATCTTGATTTCCCATCAAAATGATATGTTGTGCTCACGAGGTACCCACTGAGTGGAACCTAATCTGTAAACAAGAAGAAAATCTTATCTCTAAGGTATGCTAAATTTTCCCCTTTCCAAAAAACTGCCACAATATTTCTAAATAAATCATAAATAAATTATGTCAACCGTGTTGTCCGTTCCCCTCCTGTTGTACATGACTAGCGGGTTTACTGGCGGGGCCGCGAGTCCGCACCAGCGCAGGTATCTCCTCCGCCCGGAGCCGATCAGGATCTC
>JAAUXV010116413.1_pt1 | contig 18498 bp, 25 predicted proteins | sample 7278181 | NCBI WGS metagenome assembly JAAUXV01 (sample SAMN14350114, study PRJNA611818) | marine sediment metagenome | isolation source: surface marine sediment (2.1m) | place: French Polynesia: Moorea | collected 2018-08
CTTCATCCAGCCCCTGACCGTGTCCAGCACATCCTGCATCGTCTTCCCCGTCCCCATGTCCATCTTGATGGCGATGGGAGCCTTCTCCTTCTTTGTCTTGGAGGCGTCCTTGAGCCTTGAGACCTGGGGCATCTTGGCTCCGGGGGAGAAGGTCCAAGCGACGCCCCAGCGCAGGGTGCGGCCCTGGCAGAACTCTGTCCAGCAGGAGCAGATCCCTCGCTGCAGGAAGAGCTGTTTGGCGGCCAGGAGGCTGTCCTTGTGCCCCAGCATGCAGGTGAAGACGAAGGAGGAGTCCTTCGAGTGCTGGCTTTCGTCAACCATCCTGCAAAGGGAGGACGAAAAAAAAGTAAAAGACACGCCTCCTCAAACATTCTTGAAATATTTTGAACATGCCAGCGAGAAGACCAGTTACAAATTGAACAACAAAGAAAAGAAAAGTGAATGGAAATACTTTTTTCTTCCCTTGTGAGGAAGGCCACCTCCCCTCCCTCCGTCCTCATCTCCACCTCCTTGCCCGCCGGCACCGGATGCCTCGGAGGTCGCTCCGGCCGCCTCTGCCTCTCCCCGCCGCCGTGACACTTCTTCGCACCGTTGTCCTCCCGGTAGAAGAAGGGAGGGTTGCACATGGTAAAGGACAACTTGCCATGGTAGCCAGCCAGGCACCCGAAGAAGCTATCTCCTCCGTCGCCGTCTGCACCGACCTTGTCAGGAGACTCGTAGAGGAAGATCTGAAACAGAAATCCGTTAGAATTTAACGTATAGTATAGATCTGATGATATTTTTCCAGACCTGTTCCGTCAACTTGTTCCTCTCCACGTTCCTCCTGGCGCATTCTAAGTTCTCCCTGTCCTTCTCCGTGCCCAGCATCTTCCACTTGAGGTGCCTGGCGGCCAGGAGGGGGTATACGCAGGCGCCGCCGACGCCAACGTCCATTCCTACCACATCAGAGTCTGACAGGGCGTTTGCCATCAGCAGGTCCTGTACCCACAGCAGGTAGTTCATCCTGAGTGGCAGCGTGGGCACCAGCGCCTGGGGTGGGATCTCCACATCCAGCTTGAAGTCCCTCCTGAGGAGCACCCTGGTTAGCACGCGCACGGCCTCCCGGTCGGAATAGTCGAGGGAGACCTTGCCCGTCAGCTCGGTCTTGCACACCGAACGGAACTCGGCGTCATCCCTAGCCAGGGCCTTGAAATCGGGAGGGGTGCGGTATGGGTTCCGAGGGTGCAGGAAGGCGTTCAAGCTCATCTCGGGGAATCTGCGATTTGAAACAAGGGGGGGGGATATGAGGGAAAATTGGAAAACAGACTTGTGTGAGGCTGTGTCGATTTGTCGTCGACTTTGTATATTGGAAAACAAGCACTGGAGAACACAATGTGTATAATATGGAATTGTGTCAATGGGCATTGGGCACATGCGCAAAAAAGTTTTTTTTTCAACGTCTACTACGAATCCTCCTCCGGCTCCTCTCCCGCCGCCGCAGCCGCAGCCGCAGCCGCAGCCCCTTCCTTCTCCGTGAACCTCTGAGGCGCCGCCCGCTTCCTCTTGGGTCTCCCCGGAGACCTCTTCCCAGAGGCAGTCTGTTCCTCCGACGCCCCTTCCTCCGAGGCCTCCTCCTGCTCTGTCGGTGTGTCAGAGGCGGCTCCCCTCTTCCTTCCTCCCCTGGCTGACCTCCCCCGCCGCGGACTGGACTTGGTGTTGGCGGCCGCGGCGGCTCCTCCCTTGGCCGCAGCCGCGGATCGGCCGCGCCTGCCGCGAGTAGTCGGAGGTGGGGTTGCCGAGGTGCAGGACTCTTCCTGTTCTTCCTCCTCCTCTTCCTCTTCTGCTGCGGCCTCCTCCTCGTCCCTTTCCTCCTCCTCCTTGCCCTCGGACTTGGCTTGATCGTCCTCTAATTTCGATTCCAGAGACTCCTCCGTGCTCTCTGGAGTCTCCCTCTCTTCTGACACATCCATGGGCTCGTCCTCCTCGTCTTCCCTCTTGTCCGAGGTTGGAACACTAGTCTTGTCTTCTTCCTTGGCGTCATCAACTTCTTTCTCTCGCTTGTCGTCCTCTTCTACTTTTCCCTCAACCTTCCCTTCCGCCTCCTTCTCCGACTCCTCTTCCTTGGGCTTGTCTTCACCCTTGTCTTGAGCAGCCGCCGATCCAGAGGAGACTTCCCCCTTGGCCTCGTACTCTGCGATTGTTGCCTTGGCCTCCTTGAGCTGCTGCTGCAAGAAGTAAACGGTGCTCTGCATGCCCTCCATGTCCTCGTCAAGCTCCTGGACAAAGTCATCCATCTCCTCCTGGTTCTTCTTCATCTCCTCGCACAGCCTCTTCTGCATGGCCAGCTCCGTCTCCAGCTTGGCCAGGCGGCCGGAGGAGATCATCTTACCAATGTCCTCGTTTTCCTGCAGCAGCTGCCGGCACTTGGCCATTAGTCTCTTGCCGGTGGCCGAGTCAGGGGTGAACTTCCATGCAGACAGCTCGTCCTGGGTCTCCTGCGCCTTCTTCCTCGTCTCCTCCAGCTCCTTCTTGAGCCTCTGCACCAGGACGTTTACCGCAGGGTCCAGCAGCGTCGAGCGAAGTTGCCCGGAGGTCGGGGTCTGAGCAGACTTGAGTTCCCGCACCTGAGCTGCGGCGAACTGCAGCTCCTGCTCCTTGGAGCTGAGTCTCATGACGAGCAGGTGCTCTCTCCTGCTGACGTCCTGCCGCTTCTGCAACTGGGCCTGTCCCTGCGCCAGCTGCGCCTCAGATTCCTGCAGCTTTGCCTCCAGGTGGTCGACGTAGCGGTCCTGCTCATGCCACAGCTCGCGCAGGCGGTCCCCCTCCAGGGAGGACAGCTCCTCAGGCTTCAGCAGGATCCTGGCGGGCCAGTCAGACTGCTGCTGTTGCTGGTGTTGCTGTGCCGCGGGATCATCCCCCTCTACAACTGCCGACCCGGCGGACCCGGCGGACCCGGCTGCGTCCGGTCCGGTCCCAGCTTCGAATGGGGCTGCTGCGGACGACGCTGATGGGGCGGGAGCGGAGTCCTCCATCTTTAAACAGCAACCGGTCTGGAAGGTCGTCGAACGTCGATTGCTCCAGCAGATGCTACTGTAGCGAGAAGTCCAACGACGGGTTGGGGACGAACCTCGGGGCAGCTCCTCTTTTCTGTAATTTTATTTACTTCCTCTTTACTTTCTTTTTCACTTTGCAGCGCGCAACAAATTTCTTCTTTGGTCGATAACCCAACCTCACAGTCACAGAAACAGGGAAAAATCCGAAATATCCGGCCAGGCCAGCCAGAGCCAGCTCCCTACAAAAGAAAGAAACGCTAACGAAGTTATTGATGGATCGATGGACTGATGGAAAAATTTATTTTTTTCAGCTTGTACGTACGAAACAGGATCAGATCTTGAGATTGCCAAGGGATATGTGAAGAGAGGCCTTCTGGAAGCCTCTGTTGTGCCTCCACTGAAAGAAGACAGGCTGGAACTCCTTCACACTGAGATACCCATCCTCATCATCGTCAAGAAGGGTGAAGATTACCTCTATGACATGCTTGCTGACATCCCTGTTTGCAACCCATCGGGCAATGTGGTAGAATTCTTCCCTGGTGACCCCCTTCTTCTTCTCATCCAGGAAGAACATTGCCCTTTCCAGGTCAGCTCCGCCAAAAAGGACATAGTAGAAATTTTTGAAGTCTTGGAAAGACACACCATCTGTGTTCTTAAACTTTTTCTCAACCCTCTTCAGCATTTTCATTTTCTTCTTGTTGGGAATGAGGGCATTGTAGAGCAAGTGTTGGGAGAAGTCGACTTCATCTATGGTGTGCCTGTCAGATTCATCCTTGGCATACCTCATGAATTCTAGGAACAACACATCACTTATTAAGTCTCTCTGCAAGCGGAGAAACTCCTCCCTGGTCATGACTCTGGACCTGTCCTTGCCAAAGATGTATGTGATGAGCCCAGATCTTTTGTCTGTCAAAAGTTCCTCTGGTTTGCCCTTGAAATCTGCTACTTTGGCCATGACATGAGCAAATTCCTGAAAGCACAAACAAAACAATCGAATTCTATAATGCTCCACATGATATTTCATTACTGTGTTTTATATTTTGTTATGAGCAATTCATTATTACAGGTACTGTATGGCAGGTATGATCATAGCACATGCAATACTTTATGGAAAACAACGTTTTGGTTATACTGTATTGAACATGCTGTTATTAGGGAAATACTTTCTTGTCATAAAAACTTTTGTCTGCTCTTTGGAAATTATCTTGAACAGTCTCTGCAACAATTTATATCTTGAGGTGACCAAGGGAAACTTGGAGGGATGCTTTTTGAAATCCCCTGGAGTGCCTCCATTGGAAAAGGACTGGCTGAAACTCCTGAATACTTAGGTGCTCGTCACTGTCTTCATCCAGCAGGGCAAAGACAACTTCAATGACATGCCTACTAATGTTTTTGTTAGCAATCCAGTGAGCTATGGTGTTAAACTCATCCCTTGTCACCCCCTTCTTCTCAGCATCCAGGAAAAACATTGCTCTCTCCAAGTCAGCTCCTCCAAAGAGAACATAGTAGAAGCCTTTGAAGTCCTGGAAGCTTACACCTACTTTCCCATTGAACTTTTTCTCCACCCTTTTCAGCATCTTCTTTTTTTTCTTGCTTGGAATCTGTGCATTGTAAAGGAGGTGGTGACAGAAGTCAACTTCAGCGATGCTCTGGCCTCCTGCATCAACCGGCTTGTAGCGGCGGAACTCAAGGAAGAGGATGTCATTGATAAGGTCACTTTGCAGCCGCATGAAGTCTTGCTTGGTGAGGACTCTGTCCCTCTCCTGGCCAAAGATGTAGTTTACAAGGCCAGATTTGTTGTCCTGCAAAAGCTCCTCTGGATTTCCCTTGAAATCTGCAACTTTTGCCATCACATAGGCAAACTCCTGTATGCAAAAGAATGAGAAACAAGATTGTTAGTTTCATGTAAGAGCAAGACCATATCTCCTATTAGCTAACAGAGTGAATTATATTAGAAACTTTTCTCCATGCTAGTGCCCAACCCTCAATAAATTGAGTAAAACCACCCTATGCACCTTTGCCTCGCAGTTCCCGTCTGCTGAGACGTCAAATGCGTGGAATGCGATGTCCATGTATCTCCTTGGGGTGGAGAGAATATTGAGCAGGAAGGAGAAGTCCACGAAGGTCAGAAGACCATTGCGCTGGATCTAAAGCAGCGACAGAAGAGAACAACGGTAGGCTCATCATTTCATAAATAATTTCTAGGAGATTTTACTAGAAATTCTCACTTCGCAGGCACAACAGAATTCCCTCCTCTGCTAAGGGTTTAGGGCAAAAGGAGATCCCTTTTGATTCCTTGATTCCTCCATACCTTGTTGAGAATGCTGTCCCTGACCGGTACGTGCTCCTGTTCATACAACTTCTGCGATCCTAGCTCGTGCTCCTCCACCCTGGTGTAGACGCCAGTGCCGGTGCCGTGGGTCAGAGTGCTCCCGGGGGTGATGGAGTTGTAAAAGTCCTTGGCGCTCATTAGCACAGTCTTGCGGCCTGCATGACGGAATAAAACAATTTCAATTGCCTCAAAAGCATTTTGAAACTTGCTCACCTTTGCTGTCGACGTACTGGTAGGAGGCGAAGAACTCGAATATTTTCTCCAGAGTGCCGAACTGACGAATCCTACAAGTAGATATTATACAGTAGTGGGAATTATTATTTACATTTCAAGCTCAATCCGTACCTGTTCTCCTTGTCCAGCACCTCCTGCTCCGAGTCCTCCACCTCCGCTAGTAGAGTCATCTTGGAAGTGACCTCATCCTTATTCTCCTGTAAGTAGGCGTACACGGCGGCGGCCTACGACCAAAAAAAAATTTCCAACAAGCTGGGGAAGGGTGGTTTTTTTTCTTCATTTTTTACCAGTCCGATAGAAGCGGAAGCACTGGCAATCGCGGCCGTTGTCCTGCTGCTGTCTCTGTTGCTGCTGTTGCTGCTGTCGTTGCTGTTGCTGTTTGAGGAGAGGTGGAGGGAGGCGATGGAGGAGGAGGATGACTGCAGCATAGCCCTCGATCTTGCCGCTCCAGCCCCCAGGAGGCGGAGGCGACCGAGGTGGAGGAGGCCAGAACTCATCTCTCTCTCACAGGCGCTGCAATTGCGAAGTAGGGAATAATGTTTCTCGTTTGAACTATTAAAGATTGCAGGTCTATTTTCGTTCCTCCATCGTGTACTAGCAACAGCTTGTACTACTCACTGCTGCGTAATAAAAGGAACAAGGAGGAAGCCGCCGAGAAAAAAGTTGAGGTGCGAAAAGCACATGAAGTAGGCGAATACACATTCCGCCATTCCACAAATTTAGTCCTTACCCTTTTTATGCCGGTGTTATAAGCGTCGACCAGAATGTGCCGATGCAGATCTGCTGCCAGCTATCAGCTCGCGTCCTCAGATCGACTACACGAATCAACTCTCCCCTCCTGCCTCTCTACTAGTAACCAGTGTGTATACATTTATCCATGCGACGATAAAATAAGCGAGAGAAGTATCGCCCGCATGCTCCCCTCCCCCTTCCATCACGAAAAGGAGAGGGCGACGGTGCTGAAAACAAGTTCGTATTTCGGCATCCGGCATACGTGTTCAAGGTTTATAACCAAAGCAAAGGTAAACTCCTCTTTCTTAAAAAGCTCTAGTGCACATGTATGTTTGGCTACCGGTATCTGTGCACTTAAAGTTAGCAACAAGAGGAGGGGTGAGCACAGACGGACGTGCAGTTTTAGCGCAGACAAGATAGAAGGAGGAGGAGACGAAAGTGGAGACAACTTCTGATGTGCGTGTCCACTGCCCATACTTGTTCTACCCATGTTGTTATGCACTCGCCCGCCAGACGCCCCAGGGCAAAAAAGAAACCCGATATCCTTCTATTTTATTTTGGCAGGGAAGGAGGACCAACTCGAACGGACAGGTGGTTTATCACGCTGGAAAATGGAAACAATCCTTTGCTTGCGCGACTATCCTTAGCGACGAAAGAATAATATTTGTGGCGGCAGCTTGCAATAATAACACCTAGTACTGTAATGCTACTGAACAACATCAGCATTATCAGCAACTTGAAGCGTTGCAGCAACAGCACTAGATCAAGAAGCAACACTATCAGAAGAAATGAGACAAGCAGCAGCAGCAGCAACAACAACGTACAACAGCAGGAACAACAGCGGCAAAGAGAGTAGCAATATTTGGAGAATTTGTGATGGCGTCACGGATATATAGAAAAAAATCATCTTTGTTTGTTGTACCGGTACTTTGTAGTTCTGTACTACAGTAGTATGCTTTGTGAATGTGGAGTCTCCATCTCCTTTCCTATGTACGAGATGTGTGTCGAAGCAAAGCGTTCTTCCAAAGGCACCGCCCCCCTCCCTCTCCTCCCTCTTCTGCTCTCTGCCCATTTCTATCGGACAAGAAAGACACTCCATAGTCCAAAGGATTTCTTGGGGACAACGAACAAAATAAAAGGAGATACATGCCAGTGATCAAATAGATACGCGATGGATGGGGAAAGATGGAAGTCGGGTTTATGACGGCCATTACATCAGTTCTTGCTTTGCGCTTTCTGCTAAAGCAGAAGTCGGTGGCTTTTGATCACATCCTACATTATGTAGTCCAAGGAAAACTTGCTCGCTCAGAAAGAACAAGAAGACATTTTTCTAGGGGACGTAACTGCAACGATTGAGCAAAAATGGTAACAAAAATAGTGACAATTGTTTACGCACATCGTCTTTATATTTACTTCGCTTTTCTTTTCTTACTATGTATGCACATGCAGTAGGGCGGAGGAATTTCCCTGCGTTGTCTTTGTGTAGCCCCCGCCCCTTCTTCCTGAGCGAGGAGGGGCGGTGGGCGGGCGCTCAAAGACCAGGTTCAGACACCGAGCTCCTCCTCCAAGTAGGGAGAGCAGATTAGACGGGAAAACAAGCGCTACGACGGATAAAGAAAAATAGCATATTGCGTTTTTATTGATCCTAGCGTTTTTTCTCCCAAATTGGTGAAACAAAGCACACTTGAAACTGTACCTAACGTAATTTTGATTTGAAGACTGATCTTGTTTTCGACATTTAGGTGGTTTTACTCCAAAGCGGTTTTTTTTCTGCTTCCATCTAGCAACTTTGTCGTCCTTTCCTTTCCTTTGGCGCCGCCCCGATGCCCGCTTCCCCTCCCGGTCCCTCCTCCAAGGGAGCACGACAACAACAGCTACTGTTCCTCTGTGCTCTGTCTTTGCTTCTGTCTCTACACGGTTTGTCCGTAAAACATGGGTGAATCCAAGTAAAAACATAAGTTGCTGCTAAGCTACAAAGATTTACTTACGAAGCGAAGAAGAGAAAGATCTCCAGTGTGAGCCAATTTAAAAATCCCCAGAGCTTGGTACATCTTGCAAGATGGCCAATGCTAACGGCAACAGCAGCAGCGGCACCGCCACCAGCAACAATAGCAACGTCGCCCTCAACAACGCCCCTGTTCCTAATGTCGTTGCCGGCACAACGGCAGCAACGGCGGCAGCAGGGACGGCGGTGGAACAGCAGCAGCAACAGATCCTAACTTTACCTGGTGGACAGCAAGTCGCCGTTAGGTTAGGAAAAAAAGTAGTAAGATGTTGTTGTTCATATTGCTACAGTCTTTTGTTCCTTTTTCAGGTCTGCTGCTCCTGGTGCTCAACAGCAGCACCAACAGCAGCAGCTGGCAACGGCGATGCCTCAAGTAATACAGTTCCCACAGGCGATCCAGCAGGTGGAGGATTATTAATTCTGTAAAATTACATTGTTGTGAATTGGTTTTGTCGTTTAGGTCCAGACGCTGCCTGTGCAAATCCCTGTGCAGCAGGCCAACGGTCAGACCTTGTACCAGACTGTGCAGATGCAGGTGCCCGTTCAGTCCGCCGCCCAAGTTCAACAGCAGCCGGTGACTGCGCTCCTGCCGCAGGTAGTGCAGACCGCCAACGGGCAGCAGCAGGTCGTCATGCAGCAGGTGCAGGTGCAGCAGCCAATGCAGGTCCAGCAGCCCCAGTTCATACAGCAGCCCCAGTTTGCACAGGTGAGCTAGGAACTTTACCAATTATTTAGGATGTGGTGCTACATATCTTCTATTCCAGATTATGGGTCCGAACGGCCAGATCCAGCAAGTGCAGGTGATTGGAGGTGGGGGGCCGCAGCAGGTCCAGATGCAGACAGCAGCAGGACAAGTGCAGGTGAGGAAAGAAGCAAGGAAATTTATTATCTCTTTTTCTCATTACGCTTTTTTTCTCCAGGTTCTTGGCGGCGGCCTCCTCCCCACCATGTCAACGGCGGGAGGAATCCCACTGCAGGTACAGCAGCAGCAGCAACAACAGACTGTGGTGGTGGCCTCCTCTGGAACAGCCTCAGCCGCCATCGCCACCGCCACCACCGTAAATTCGACAAGGTATTGATATCCCAATTCACAATTTTTTCGCTCTTTCTTTATGTTATTTCCTCTTTTCGCAGCACCACTTCGACAGCTTCAACTTCGACTTCGAGCTCATCCTCGACCGGAGGAGGACGAAGCAGAGGCGAGCAGCAACAGGAGCAGCAGGGGGAGGAGCTACTAAGGCCTAAGACCGAACCAGGTGAGGGAGAGGAGATACTTTTGTTTCCCAACTTGATTCATGTTTTTCCGTTTTGATTAGAATCAGATTCTTCCGGAGACGAAGACGAGGAGGTGGGCGGAGGGGAGGAAGAACAGGAGGAGGAGGAGGAGGAAGGGGCTGGAGATAGGTGAGAAAAACTGTTGCTTGTAGGTCCTAAAAGAAAAATGTTAAATTCTAGTTCTCTTTTGTTCTTCTGCCGTTTAACAGGAAGCCTTCTATGGCCAAATTGCTGAAGTCTGCTGCCGGGAACATCACCAACACCCAGAGTTCCACAGCCAACGGACAGCCGCAGCAGCAACAAAAACAACAACAACAGCAGCAGCAGCAGCAACAGCAGCAGCAACAGCAACAGCAGGCTTCGGCGTCGGTGCTCTCAGTCAAGACGCCTTCAGGACAGGTGCTACAGGTTCGCTATCTCTTTTTTGAAAGCTTGAAAGCTTATATAATTAAACCTTTTCGTATTTGATTGCAGCTCTCATCTGGACAGCAACCGCAACAACAGCAAGCGGCAACTCAGATTCAGACCGCTGCCGCCAACAGTGGGGGCCAGTCCACCATACACATCCCTGGCATTGGAAATGTGCAGGTGGTTCTAAAATCTTTTACATGTATGTGTCATGTACCGTCAATTGATTTAATTATTTTTTTTACCTACAGGTTGTGACTGGCGCTGGCATCCAACAGGTCTTGGCCGCCGCTGGGTCAGGAGCAGCAGGAGGGGCGACGGTGGCGGCGGCTGCAGGCGGAGGTGCAGTTAGGTTGGCGAACGCTCCTCAGGTGATATCAGCCCCACAGGTCCAGCAGCTCCAGCAACCGGTGCAGATACAGCAGCAGCAGCCGCAGTTTGCACAACTGGCAACGCAGCAGGCATTGCAGCAGGTAAGATGAACTAGACATGGCCAAATTTAGGAACATGATAAGACGCTGATTTCCTCGTCTTTATTTTCCAGGACCCCAACGACCCTTCCAAGTGGCACATTGTCCAGGTGGCGACGGCGACTCCGCTGGCTGCTGCCGCCGGGACAGCCACCATAGCTGCAGCACCAGCAGCAGTCGCCGCTCCTGCCGCAACCACGGTCATAGCTGCTGCTGCTCCTGCTGCTCCACCAAGGTAGAGACACTTCGCTATCACGGCTTGAAATCATTACCTGCAAAACTTTTTTGAACAGGTTGGCAACGGCTACCTCCAGCGGCTCCGGTCCTTCCAACAAGACTCGCTTACGCCGCGTCGCCTGCACTTGTCCAAACTGCAAGGACGGAGACAGGTCCAGGGCAAAGTATGACATATTCAACATTTTACCAGCCCGAAATGCGTGGAGTAGCTTAACTTCTACGGAAACAGGAACCCCGGCGGCAAGCCCCGCAAGAAGCAGCACATTTGCCACATCCCCGGCTGCGGCAAGGTGTACGGCAAGACATCTCACCTGCGCGCCCACCTGCGATGGCACTCTGGCGAGCGCCCCTTTGTCTGCAACTGGCTCTACTGCGGGAAGCGCTTTACACGCTCCGATGAGCTGCAGCGGCACAGGCGCACTCACACAGGGGAGAAGCGCTTCCAGTGCCCAGACTGTAACAAGAAGTTCATGCGCTCGGACCACCTTACCAAGCACATCAGGACGCACCAGGTACGAAAACTAACTCCGTCCAACTCTTGAGTGATGTTAGCTTTAGAAACTTATTTCTACAGGGCAAGGGCTTTGAAGACGTGGATGAGGACGAGTTACTTGAGGCCGAGGCTGCGGCGGCAGCAGAGAGGGGAGAAGGGGGAGCGGGAGGTCCCATGTTGGTGGCGGCGGCGCCAATGGAATTTAAGCCAAATGTGTCCGCCATGGAAGTCAACAACGAGTCTGGCGGGGCGAACGCCGCGGAGGAGGACGAGGAGGAAGATTCAGGTAGGTGCCGGAACAACAATAACCTTTTCTCTTCTTCTTTGCCCCCTTTTATTTGTATTTCTTTAATTTTGGACGGAGGGAAACGCACTTATGGAGAACAATTATCAATTCCATTTCTCCTCCCCTTCAGATTCTGACTCCGACACGGACGACCCCCTCAGCGACTCGGAGGTCGCCAACAGCGGCGGCAGCAACAGCAACGCCAACAACAGTTTGGTTGCTGCAACAACAGTCGGCCCGACGCCCGGGACGAGCAGAAGAAAATGAGTAGTGGATCGCAAGAAAAAAATTAAGTAAAGTTGCCGGGTTCTATTTTCGTTCACGCCGAAATACCTACGTACAAAGTTGGATTACAGAGTTCAAAAGTTCGACGCCCTACGTACCTAGATATGCTAATTCGAGAAACGGCGCGAGCTCTCAGATAAATCGTCCGGTGTAAAAGTTAAGTTTATTTCATTTTTCGGTGTATTGGTCGTAGTTACACTCCAAAAACAATACTATTGCTGTTCATTTGAACTGGTGGAAACAATGGTGCTGGATTCTTCATAAGGTATTCTTCGAATTTTTTGAGCTGTGGTTGCTGGCTTTTCTTTCGCTCTTTTTTTCGTCAGGTCCCTGAAGTGTTGTTGTTGCTGCTGCTGTTGATAATGTCTTCTTAGGAGAGGTGGGCGCCGATGAACTTGGACATGGCAAAGGCCCTCATCTTGTCCTTGCCGAAAACCTTTGCCATGGTGGCATCAGGCTTGAAGAACTGCCTGTTCTCGGGGTCCTGGAGGTTGTGCTTCTTGATGTAGGCCCAGAGCTGCTTGACGCACTCAGCGCGGGAGGCCTCCTTCTTGCCGACGCAGGCGGCCAGCTCGGGGCTGAGCTTCATGGGCCTGGTGAGTCCGGATCCCTTGGGCATGGTGGCGGTGGAGTTGTTGAAGTGGTTAGGGAAGGAAAAGCGTCGACGTCTGTCTGGTTTGAAGTTTAGTAGCGGAGTGACGCCAACGCCTCAGTTCGTAACCGCCAAAGGAAGAGAACAACGGTCGTCCAAAGAGGGATTTTGAACGCGCACCCGACAGCCCTAACCGCTCTCTTGCAACTCCCTCTAGGGGACTTGAGTTTATTTAATTACATTTTAATATTAACATTAAATTATGCAACAGAACGTCGGAGACTGCATTTCGGAACTGTTTGAATGAGTGCATGATGGTACAAAATATCCATAGAAAGATATCCATGCCCTTGTTTTCTATCCTTGTAGGGGTCGCTGCTGTTCCATTTGGGTAAGAGGGGAGACGTAACAAGTTTTCTAAACCAATCTTTTCCTTCCTCTTTTGGCGGCCGTTGGAAATGGGGGGGGGAGTGTTTGGGGGTGGCGCGGCTACGGGGGAGGAAATTCCCTATTCCACCAACCGCCTTCTCCTTAAAAATGCCGGCTTCTATACTGTACGGGCTGTCAGAGTGCTCACAATTTATGCTATTATTTCCACCTAAATTTCAGTTTCCCTGGTTTCTTTTGGTCCTCTGGTTAATATGCTTTTCCTCCATCGGAAAATCGGATCAGAAGTGCAGAAGTGTCATAGGCTTTCCCATAATATTGTGAGATAGATTCAAACTTTCCTACCTGCCTCCATCTGTCCTTTAGCCCTGAGTCTCTTTTATTTTCGCGCCCTCTCTCCCCCCTTAGCCAATAAGGGAAAAGCGTCTCTGTCTGTTTGCAGCTCTACTGTAATACAAGTACTGTAGAATGAAGGGAGGGCGGCGGCGGAGGCAAAAGGGTTGGGGGTTTCTCACAAAGCCTTAGCTTTAGCTTGTGGTACAATGAAATTTCCTTCGTTGACACCAATGAATCGAGAGGGGAAAAAATCAGATTTAATGTCTCATAGATAAAAAATAACGAGCACAGAAATGTCTGAGTAACTAATTGAGGGCTTGTATTTTTAAAGCTTTCTTCATATTTAACTTGTGGCGTTATACTTTTTTGGAGGAAAAAATAAATCGCATATTGTAGCTTCTTATGACTTCTTTCGTTCCGTACCACTGAGTGCGACTCGCAAATAACACAGGCGATTGTAGTAGTAGCATTAATGAAATCTCGCGTAAGTTTGCAAACTAGTGTTTGGCCTCGTCGGACAAAGCCGGGTTCGGATTGGGCCAGGAAAACTCGTTTCGGACTCCGGGCCTTACTCTGGCGCATCACTACTACTTGCGAAGTATGACTTTTGCGTCCAATCACCGGAAATCTACCAGTTCCAGCTTTCCCCCTGGGTCCGTCTTGACGTGCCTTCCCTCTTCGAAAAGCGGCGGCTCCGACGGATGCGGGTGGAAGCCCTCCTTCCTGCACTTGCTGATGAAGGGCAGGCCGTGGTTGGGGGTGAGGACGAAGAAGCCAGTCTGCTGGTGCCTGGGGGCGCACACGATGGCCACAGCCTCGGGCATCATCAGCTGGTAGGGAAGGTGGTTGTGCAGGTCCACCGAGCTCAGGAAGGCAGTCTGGCTAGGGTGCGTGTGGATCTGGAAAAAAAGGACAAGATTATAGAAGCACGAACAAGGATTGGGATGACTCATCTTATAAATCTTCAAGTTTGTTTTACTTTTCGAGGGGGCGGAAATGTGAGCGTGGGGAAACTGCCGGAAAATATTACTCCCGTTATGTCAACCCGCTTTGGCTACGTACGAGAAGCAGTAAAGAAAGAATTGTCCCTTGGTGAGAATCCAACGAATACTTCTGAAGAGCTAGGGAACAGTTTGTTGACCCTCACTGGGAAACCAAGAATCCTAACTGAGTAGGTGGAAATGGGGAGTCGAAGGAATTGCCGAAATGTTTTTTTCCCGTATGGTCGTACATGAGAAACAGAAAGGTAAGAACTAAGAACTGTTCCTCCTCTTATCCTTACCCATCCTAGCGTGATGAGTTCGTGCTTGTCCATGTACTCGAAGGGAGCTAGGTCCTCCTCCAGCATTGTGCACGAGTCCGCAGTGCCAGTCTGCTTGGGCACCAGGACGTGGGTGATCCTGAAGCGATCGTTGGAGAGGCTCCCCGCCAGGATGCCGCAGGTCTCCACATTCCTGTCCGTATTGGAGCGGGCGACGCGGAGGAACTCGCTCATGGTGGCGGGGGGGACGAGGACGTCGCGGAGGCCGCACTCAAAGAAAAAAGAAAATGTCCATACAATTTCGCTAGACGTTACTGGGTTCTCGTAGTTCCCGAATACGAGACAGAATATTCGGGAAGTTCGAATTCCAAGAAATCAAACGCACTTTTGAGTAAATACCTTGTCCTGGCTGTACAGGCCCAAAGTCTCCGGCTTGGAGCCCCGGTCCGGTACCGCCGGCATCCCTACACCTCCGTCTTGCGGTTTCGCGGCCCTGTCAAAGTGCGGTGCCTCGAGCGGGCCCTCGTCTGTGTCCACCACCGTGCTTATCCTGCTCTTCCTCATTGCCTCCTCCAGCTGCCTCTGCTCGAACTCCTTGTCCAGCTGCATCTGGTGGAAGAGCGCAGTCTCGTAGTCACGCTGCATGGCCAGGTTCTTCTCCTTGGCCTCCTGGTACTTGGACACTTCCTCCCGAAGCCTCCTGCCCTCCTCCTCCTAAAACATATAAAACATAACATCTTGTGTGCGATCGAGATGTGTTTATCATTGATACCTTTCTCTTCCTGTCCTCCTCCTCCCTCCTGGCCCTTCTTTTATCCTCCTCCCTGAGCCACCTGTCATGTTCGTCCTCGTACCTCGCCCTCAGCGTCAGTTTGATCTTCTCCGACTTCTCCAGGACAGACTTTGAGTTCTTCCTAGCCAAAGCCTTCTCCTCAGGGGAGTACCCCTTGTAGTCGGGGTGCTCGCGGAGCTGGATACGCGAATAAGACAAAGGTTTCGTTTAAACTCCAGAACAATCATTGTGGCCCATAATTGTTGTTCATAAGTTAGGGTCAAAGTACTGGTTGCCAAATTACGGCAGTTACTTCTCTCATTGTAGTGTACACCTTTGCTATTACATGATAGATTCTGATACAGAAAATTAGCACCAACAGCAAGACATACCGTACTGTTCCAGCAAACAAGACTTGTGTTCTTTTGCTCACCTTTTCGACGAACAGCGTCAGGTACTTGTGGTACAGCACGTAGGCCTTCTCGTAGTCTCCCTCCCTTTGGTAGACGGAGCCCATCCGAAGCATCTCGGAACCAGAACGGAAGTATCTGCACAAGAAGGATTCAAGGTTCAAAACGAGCGAACGGACCAATGTGAAGTGTGACTAAGGGGTAATTCGGAAGAGAAAGGGTCCACTACATAGTGGAGCTAGGCCTAGGGACAATTTATATGAAAAAAACAAGGTCAGGCTAAGTTAGGTTAGGTTAGATTATATATTAGAACAAGTCTCGAGGCATATGTAGCGGTTTTTTTTACCGAATCAGCGCCTAATGTGTACCTTCTAATTGGCTGGTTCTTGTTGATCCTTAGGTCGTTTGCCACGGCGGCCAGACAGCGCAGCCTCTCCCCCGCGTCCTTGGACGAGGACGAGGACGAGGAGGGGGAATCGGGAAATCCGTTCATGGTGACTGTGTGTCGTCTCCAGTGACTCAAAGATGATGGAAAGTACAGAATGACTGTCTTACCTCGCAAGTTGGTGGAAATGTTGCTGCACCTCCACAGATCTGAGTTTCAAGACCCTCCCCCCACAGCTGTCACCACAATCTTCTTCTTCACGAGGCTGCCTTCAAGAGGCTGGATGACTGATAAGTGTACTGTTACACCTGTCCAGTGGCTAATTGCAAAGGACCTTGCAAATGCATAGAAAGGCTGTACACAGAGCTGTGGGCTGTAGGACCTTGTTCGTTCTCTGCTGTAAATGAGTCACTGTCAGAGCTGCCAGAGGTTGGCAATGAAAATTCACAAAGATTTTTCTGAAAATTCGCTATTTACTACATAAGTGCTCGTGAAAATTCGCTATTTACTACATAAGTGCTCGTGAAAATTCGCAATCAAAGAATAAAATTCTGGCTCTAAATGTGCAATTTACTAAAGAAGCTCTTTCAAAAAATTCGCAAGGGACCGCCAAAACTCGCACGTTTTGCTATTTCTCGTAAGGTATGGCAGCACTGGTCATTGGTGGATTCGCTCAGGATTCGCTGACTCCTCTCTGATCAGCTGAAGACTGTATTTTTGCGCAAAAGCGCATGCGCAGATTGTTTTGTGAACGCGGGGGACTTTTCCATTTTGTGAACGAGGGAACTCGAAAAAAATCAAATTGACGGCGTTTGTGCGGAGCGCCAGAATATTATTTCTACATGAACTGTTGAACACAAGATCAGCTTTTGGAAGATTACTTTTCTGACATGATTGATTGCTGCATTTTTTAATGGAATTTATTTTCGATCTCACAATGAGCCTGCTGACCAGATTTTTTGCACGCTTAAAAAAAATCAAAGCAGGTGAACGGGCGTACCACAGACTAGAGCTCTCTCCTCCTCCAAGATATTCTTTTTGACCTCTTTGCCTCCTCGTCCTTCCGCGAGGAAGAATCAACTAAACCACAAAGTGGTAGAAATGATCACTTATTGTTCAAGTGCGCTCGACCGAAAAAATATATGTCCCCCTCCATCTTCTACTCCCTATCTATCTTCAGATGAGGTCAACCAAGGGTGCATGATCCGAACGGGTCAGTTCAAAGGAAGAGAGAAGGGGATAACGTCAGGAAAAAAAGACAGTCTCGCGAACTTGTAGAATTCGATCTATTATTTTGTTGCATCCTAGGTTGTTTCTTACTGTCCCCCCTGTTGCCAATAACGATGCAGCTTTTGCTGTTGTCGCAGTTTTAATGGTGCTTCTTTTGCTGCTGCTGCTGCAGCTATTTTTGTAGCAGGTAGAGTTGTTCTTGTTCCTGCTTTATTGCTGTTGCATGTGGCTGTACGTTTGTTTGTTGTTGCTGCTGCTGCTCCACCTGCTTTTGTTACTACTTCAGTTTCTGCTGCTGCTCCTATTGCTGTTGCTGCTGGTTTGATACTTTTTTTGTCACCTTTACCGTAGTTGTTGCTGTTTTTGTTACCACCTTCACAGTACCACAGTACTTCAAGTCCAAGCTCCAAGCTCTCCCACAGAGACCCCTACACCTAAGAGAAGGTAAGCCCATGGATCCAAGAAAAATCCTGGTGTTGCTTGAGATTTGCAGGGGCGCCTAATTCGTGGCGAAAAAACTGCTTTGGGAATTCGTTCGCTATTTTTATATTTTCTCTATAATCGTTGATTTCGACTCAGCAAGAACAAAGAAAATTAAACCTTACTTTTAGCTGGTCGTGGGTTTTTCACTAGATCGCATTTTACTTTTCGCAACAAGCTCTTAATTGTGCGTATTCTCTCACAGCACCATGCAGATCTTCGTCAAGACCCTCACCGGCAGGACCCTCACCCTCGAGGTTGAGCCCACCACTGGCTGGGCGGGCGCCATCTCCGCTCCGCCGACGGGGGCTGAAGAGCGTCCGAGGAGAGGAGGGGGAGGGGGCCCCGAGGAGCATAGATGAGCGAAGGGGGGGATTTTCCCTTTCCCCCCTAAAGCACCCATTTCTTATTTAGTAACGTACGAACTTTTTGGGACCCTTATGTATTGTGTTCACCCCCAAGCACCCAAACCCTCGCTCACCTATGCCGGGTCCATGGCAAAGAGGTGAGCTATCGCCTATCAGATCATTCCGTGTTTATTCACACAAAATATAATGTGATAATTGTTTAGGATGTAGTAAATTGTACTTCCCAGGTACAAAACCTAATTAGTGCATTAGAGATATCGAATTTTTTTAAAAAAAATCCCTTTTACTAGCTGTTTAGGTTGCCGTCTATATCTGGCCACGCCCGCTGCGTGATGGTAGTGGTCGTCTCCGGGCTTCATCGCGGTGCAGGAGAGGTTCTGCAAGGAGTTCGGTAGGGAGAGGGGCGCCAGCACACATGGGCGCCGCCGAAATTTCAGCAGGGAGGAAGAATTTTTTTTCTCAGGGAGGGGGACTACCAAAAATGACTC
>JAAUXV010112509.1_pt1 | contig 18273 bp, 18 predicted proteins | sample 7278181 | NCBI WGS metagenome assembly JAAUXV01 (sample SAMN14350114, study PRJNA611818) | marine sediment metagenome | isolation source: surface marine sediment (2.1m) | place: French Polynesia: Moorea | collected 2018-08
AGGCAGCAACTGGCTGCAAAGGTTTGGTCTCATTCTAAGTAATTCTGTAAAAGTTAGAGCTTCTTAAAATTCTGCCTTGGCTTGCCTGGAATCAGCAGCTAAACCCTCCAGACCCTCCAGGGCACCTCCACTACATAACAGCTGACACCGGGTTACTGTAGTTATAAAGGTACTGTGGGACAAATCAACAAAAGGCGCAACGGGAAGAAAGGGGAAACACGGAACCTCGCGCGACACTTCGCTTCACTTCGGGGTTCGGTCACTTCGGGGCCAAAGCCTTGGCACTCCGTTGTTGCCTGGCCACTCGCCCCGGGGTCAAGGGCCTGCGCCGCCAGGGTCAGGGTAGTAGCACCAGGGACATCCTGCTTAGACTACAGAGTCCGGTGAAAGCGGGAAGTGGGTTTCCAGCTTGGGCTTGACTTAGGAGACCAGCTATCTACCTGGACATCTCGCCCGCTCCTTTGGACTCTAGTCATGGCCTCTCCCCGGTTGCCGCGCCCCCACGACCCGGGGATGGGCACGGGCGCGCCCGGCCCGGGCTTCCGCGCCGGCCCCTGGCGATGCCTCTTCCGCCTGGGCACCGGCTCCTTCGGCATGGTCCACGTCTGGGAGCACTCCTCGTCGGGCGAGAAGGTGGCCCTCAAGCGGTGCCGCTTCGGCCCGGAGGTGCTGCTCTCGGACAAGCACCGCGACCAGTGGAGGCAGGAGGTCGACATCATGCTGAGGCTGCAGCACCCCAACGTGGTGCGGTGCCGGACGGTGCCGGAGGAGCTGGCGGCCAGCCCCGAGCACGACGACCGCCTCCCCATGCTCTGCATGGAATTCTGCGGCGGCGGGGACCTCAGGAACCAGCTCAACAAGGCCAGGAACTGCGTGGGTCTTGAGCAGGGCCAGGTACTGGCCTGTGCCAGCGACCTGGCCTCTGCCCTGGGCTTCCTGCACAACCGGAGGATTATCCACCGCGACCTCAAGCCGGAGAACGTGGTGCTGAGCGACGCCCAGGACCCGGAGCGGAGGTTCATTTACAAGCTCATCGACTTGGGATACGCCAAGGAGCTTGGCCAGTCCAGCCTGGCCCTAAGCTTCGTTGGCACTCTCCAGTACATCGCCCCTGAGCTCTTTCTCAGCCAGGAGTACACCAAGTCGGTGGACTACTGGAGCTTGGGCTTTCTTTGTTTCGAGATTGCCACCGGGCAGAGGCCCTTCCTGCCCACCTTCTCCCCCGGCCAGTGGATGGACCACGTTAGGCACAAGTCCCCCAGGACCATTTGCATACATCAGATCGTGCGAGACCAGCAGCAGGAGGGGGAGCCGCCAGAGATCGCCAGCTACGAGACCCTGCTGCCGGAGAACCACTTGTCTCGCTCGCTTCAGAGAGACCTTGAGGCCTGGCTTAGACCTTTACTGGAGTGGGATCCGCGCAGGAGGGGAAAAAGCCCGACGACGGGAGAGATCTGCCTGTTCAACGACCTCGGGGCCATGCTGGCCAAGCGGAGAATCTCCGTCGCCTGCGTGGATAGGGCCGAGCACAAGCTGGACTACGTGGTCACGTCGGCCACGGAGGGAGCAGAGTTCTCTTCGTGGATCGAGAGAGACTGCGGAATCCCGGCAGCTGAGCAGCTCCTGCTGACAGAAGCGGCGCAGGCGGTGGGCCCCGAGGATCCTGTAGCCGACCTGGCCGCCAAGATCTTCGTCTTCCACTTCCCGTGCAACCTTCCCGTGTCTGAGAGGGTGAAGCAAGTGGGATTGAGAGTCCCCAGTTCCGTCCAGCCACTGCTGAAGAGGCCGAGAGAGGAGATCTCTTACCCTCGGAGAAAGCAGATCCTGGCCCACGTCCACTTCTTCACTAGGCAGGAGCAGAGATGCTGCAAGGACATGCAGGGATCGCTCAGGGTCCTGGTGGCCTTCGTGCTTGGGAGGCTGAAAGACGTCGGCCGGGCGTGCAGAGCGTCGTCGGCCGCGGTGGACTCTGCTCTGAGCAAGTACTCCTTCTTCCGGGAGAGTCTGCAGCACGACCTGGAGAAGTACCGCCAGCAGACGAGGAGGAAGGATCACATCACCTCGAACCAAATGCACGAGTCCTGGGTTATCTCCGACCGGGAGATGGAGTCCCGCGCCATCGACCTCTCCACCACCCTCAAGGCCGCGGAGGAGGCCGCCGCCGCCGCCGCTGCTGCTGCACCTTCAGCCAAGACGGCGCTGCAGGAGGAGCTGGAGGAGGTGGAGCCGCTGGGCAAGTACGTGGACCAGAGTCTCAAGCTGTTGGAGGGCCTCAAGTGCATCCCGGTGGAGGGGAGAAGGGAGCGGGAATCCGCCATGGAGGTGGCACAGCTGGTGGTCAAGGTCATGAAGCGGAGAGACGCCTTCCTGCACGACCACTTCCACCGGCGGCAGGTGGTGTTGGACTGCCACCGGGCCACCTTGGAGGCGGCGCGGGCGGCGGCCATGACGGCGGCGGAGGCGGAGGCGCTGTGTGGGGCGCTGACGAGGGCGCAGAGGCGGAGGCAGTCAGACCTGTGGAAGCTGCTGGCGGCAGCAGTGCAGCAGGGCCCCTCGGCCGCATCTTCGCCGTCGCCGTCCACCTCTTCCTCCAAGCAGCGACTGTCTTCATCTTCTGCCTCCTCTCCGACGGCAGAGGTGACCCAGCGAGCGCTGGAAGAGAACAAGGATCTTAGGGAGAGGTTCTGCCGAGAGATGAAGATGACTGAGGACGCAATCAACCTGGGCACCACCCACGCCTTCGACTGAGTCAACAAAAAAGAGGAGGAGGGACCTCGCATTTTATTCCTTTGTGACAACGTTGCAAGCTGTCAGAAACGTCGCTTGATTTCTTTTAAGAAGAAAATCACGAGTCTCGCCAGAGTATATTTTACCGTAGTACCAGTACCAAGGATGGGGTTTCAATGTACCGAACTTATGCTATAAACCGGGCAATACATGCATCATTCATTCCTGTTTTACCCGTCATCCAGCTTATTATATTATATATTTTTCTCTTGCAGTGCCGGCCTACGAAACAAAGCGATGGAGGCGGAGGTCGAGGGAGAGATGGTTGACATGGGGGAGGCGGACGGAGGCGGGGAGGACCTGGAGGACGGGGGATACGGAGAAGATTACGGTACAAACATGAAGCTTCAAGAGTTTAGAGGTTTACGTAGAAGAAATTGCCAAAATGTATCTTAGGTGGCTACGTCCCAGCAGATGAATTCAACCCAGTCAATAGTGTCATGGGCGATGGGCTACGAAAGGTACGCATACTGTTCAATAAATTTGTTCGTATGGCATTACTGTATGTTTGAAACCATTTTGATATCCAATGAATATTTCTTTCATGATTCAGGATAGGGAAGCTGGAGTGAGCGCGCTTGCCTTCGATTCCCACGAGGAGCTTCTGTGGATGGGGACCAAGAGCGGCCACGTCACCTCCTACTACGGCACCCAGCTTCAAAAGTACACGTCATTCCAGGTTCATCCCAGGGACGAGGTCCGGAACCTGATGACGCTGGAGCAGGGAGTGCTGGCCCTCACTCAGACCTCGCTTCGGTCGCAGCTCAGGAGGGGAATCCCATGCTTCACGCATACTTCTGAAAACATGTGCGTTGGGCGGGCAAAGCTAGAGTGGTGAAGACGAATTTTTTATTCATCTTTCCCCCTTTTTTTTCAGGACGGACATGCATAGCATCATTTGCAACAGCCGGACGGGGAGACTCCTTCTTGGAGGAATGCAAGACAAGGTTAGACAACTTTTTAAAAGAGAATAAGTATTATGAAATCATTATTTAAGCGCCTTTTCCCTTTCTTTAAAGCTGATCGAATTCGACCTGGGTACCGCCAAAGAGACAAAGTTGGAGAGCGTCTCCGGCTTGCCGAGCGCCGCCTTGACAGACGAGAACCGTGGCAGCTGCGCCATCCTGAGGGAGCACTCTAGGTTCATCTGCTGCGGGGACGCGCTCGCGGGCAAGATCATGCTCAGGGATCCGCAGACGCTCAAGGTTCAGCACACCCTTGACGCTCACAGCGGCGCCCTTTCAGACTTTGACGTGCACGGACACCATCTGGTAAGTTTTCACCACAGTTTTTTTTCTTCTAGCTTATGATTTAAATATTTTGCCTTTTACTTAGGTGACCTGTGGCCAGTCCTTAAGGCACGGTATGGTACAGCCCGACCGTTTCCTCATGGTCTACGATCTCAGAGTATTATTTTCTTCTTCAATTAGCTTGGACCAATTTATAAATGTTTTCTTAATATAGATCATGAGGGCGGTGAATCCCATCCAGTCTATGGTGCAGCCCTTCCTGCTGCGCTTCCTCCCGGCGCTGTCCTCCCGGATTGCCGTCCTCTCCGGGATGGGGCAGGTGCAGCTCGTCGACACCGCGGCCCTCTCAGCTCCAACCGTTTCCATATTCCAAGTGAACATGCCCATGGAGGGCTGCAGCACGGTTTCCATGGATATCTCCCCGTCCAACCAGTGCTTGGGATTCGGAGACACCGCCAACTGGCTTCACCTCTACTCATCGGTGCCCGATCCAGTTCTTAATCCTTTCGCCAGGGCCACTGAATTCGCGGATGAGGTAGGGAATTTGTACAAAAAAATACATGGCTTTCAAGCTTTCTCTCGCATTTCCCAGGTGGAGCAACATCCTTCCATGTCCATGGAGGATCCGATGGCAATCTACTCCTCTATTCCCAGGTAGGCATTACCCACTTTGATTTGACGTCTTGACGAAATAATTATCCTCGTCATTTGCCCAATCAGGCCTAATCTCCCCCCCGGCCAGACCACATACCTGTCCGACTATTGGCCCGAGCGTTTCGCACGGCTTGACGTCTACCGTCCCACCCCTGAGGTCAACCCGGAGATACTGCGGACGATGAAGGTGGTGGGGACGGTCGGATACGCGAGGAACATTGGCAATCTAAAGAGGAACCAGGTGAAATAATTTTAATTGGAAACTAATGTTGTGCAGGTCTGATGAAATCATTAAAAATGTCAGGTCCGGTACCCCAACGTGAAAGCCGGCCGCGACGCCAACGACCGCGCCGGGAAAGGAGGCGGCGACCGAGGCTCCCAGAACGACTTCGGCCTGGGCGGCGCCTCCTCCCTCGGCGGCGGAGGCATGGGCGGCCCCGGCGGCCCCGCCGGGGATTCCGGACCCGGCGGCGCGGCCGGCGGGGGTTCCGGAGGTGGTCCCCACTGGTCGGCCCTCATCCCCAAGCCCTACCGCAAGGTGGCCATCAAACTGTCAAAGATGGGCGCGGACGATTTCGACTTCGACCGCTACAACCGGACGGGCTTCTGCGGGATGGAGGCCTCGCTGCCAAACTCCTACTGCAACTCGATGCTGCAGATCCTCTTCTTCTCGGAGAAGCTGCGCACGCTCATGCTCAACCACACCTGCGAGAGGGAGAACTGCATCTGTTGCGAGCTCTCTTTCCTCTTCCACATGATGGACATCAGTCCTGGTAGGATAGACACTCCTTTTTTCTGTGACAAATCTGAATCAGATTTATTCTTCTTTAGTTGCCTCCGGCACCCCTTGCCACTCTGGCAACTTCCTTCGGGCGCTCCGCACCATCCCGGAGGCCTCTGCGCTCGGCCTCGTCTTCACAGACCAGAACTCTGTGTGGAACGCCAACGTGCCCAGGCTTGTACAGAGCTGGAACCGGTTCATACTGCACCAGATATCCCTGCAGGTCAGTCCTGGCGACGCCCCCGTCGGAACTGAGCACAGAGGTGGAGGGAAAAGACAGCAGCAGCAGCAGCAACGGGAAGGGAGCTCCGAGGACTCTTCCACCAAGTCCAAGGGCGACCAGGAGGAAAATTCTGTGCAGTCCGTCTTCGGGATGCGCCAGGAGAAGTCCAACACGTGCATCAAGTGCCGGATGGTGGTCAAATCTTCCGACACGGTGCTCCTCTGCAACCTCCTCTACCCCGAGTCGAAGGACGTGCCCTCCTCCTTCGAGGAGATCGTCTGCTCCTCTCTGTGCCCGGCGCAGACCACCCCCGCTTGGTGCGAGAAGTGCCGAAAGTACCAGCCCACTCACCAGGCGAGGACACTGGCCTCTCTGCCCTACTGCCTCTCGCTCAACGCCGGGATGGACAACCAGCAGGACGTTGACTACTGGCAGGCTCAGATGCAGGCTCTATACGACAGGAACAAGCCGCCGGAGGAGGAGCAGGACGAGCTGCAGCAGCAACAGCAGCAGCAGGAAGCAGTGACTGAGGCGGGAGACGGCGCCACTGTAAGCGATAGAGACAAGGTAGCTTATTTCATAGAATCACTTTCATTGCTTTTATTTTGCAGCCCCCTCCCAATGCCAAGCCTTGCCGTTACGGGCTCGCTTGCAACAGGCCCGACTGCAAGTTTTGGCATCCGCACCAGTCTCAGCCGGGGGCGGGGGCGGGGACTGAAGGAGGAGGAGCTTCGAACGTCGTCGACGTCGGTGACCGCCTGGTCAAGTTGGGCCTGTCCTGGGTCCCGCAAGAAATGAACCTCGTGCTCCAAGGCGACGGGAGGGTCAAGGTGGACAGTGGTGAACTTGGCGCGGAAGGAAAGGCGGAAGAAGAGGGAGACCGCAAGAAAGACGAGGAAGAAACCGAAGAGGAAAAGGCGGGAGGCGAGAAGACCAAAAAAGCAGAGGGCAAAAAGGAACTTACGAGAAAGAAGTATAAACTGTAAGTACTTGGTGAAATTGTAGTGGACATACTCTGGAGTCTTCTGACAACTTTACCTCGGCATTTTTTTTCCAGTTTCGCCGTTTGTTCTGTAATCCGGGACCCAAAGACAGGAACGCCTTTGAACATTGTGGCTTCCGTCAACGTGGGTCCTTTCTACCATTCCCGGATAGCCTCTCCTGTACGTTGGTTGGATAGAAATGTATCATAATTACTGCTACTAATTCTTCCTACTCCCAGGTGAGCCAGTGGTACGTCTTCAACGACTTTAGCATCAACACGATCGCCCCCTTCGAGGCCACCTGGTTCAACCTGAGCTGGAAGCTGCCCTGCGTCCTCTTCTACGCGGCCGAGGACGACGTGCCCGCCTCCCTCGACAAGCTGTCCTTCTCCAGTCCCATCACCGAGTCGGTCTTCCGCGAGGACCTCTCCCTGGCCACCACCTCTCGGCAGGCGCACAAGCGCATCACCTTTACCCCGCTGTCTGGAAGCGAAATGCCCAAGAAGGGAGACCTCGTGGCCATCGACGCAGAGTTCGTCACGCTCAACCAGGAGGAGTCGGAGCTCAGGAGCGACGGAAAGGTTTCCACAATCAAGGCCGCGCAGATGTGAGAAAAAGAATTGCAAGAGCTTTTCTTGTTAAATTTCGGAAATTAATTTGAATTTGGCACACTGCGCAGGTCCGTGGCTCGCATTACTTGCGTCCGTGGAAGCGGCCCCATGGAAGGAAGTATGTGTTCAAATAACTATTTATCAAACGACTTGTTGCCACTACTAGGTCGTCATTTCATTTTTTTCCACAGAACCGTTCATCGACGACTACATATCCACCCAGGAGCAGGTTGTGGACTACCTCACCAAGTTCTCCGGCATCCAGCCTGGCGACCTCGACGCCAACTTCAGCTCCAAGCACCTCACCACCCTCAAGTCCACCTACAAGAAGCTGCGCTACCTGGTCGACACCGGCTGCATCTTCATCGGGCACGGACTCAAGAACGACTTCAAGGTCATCAACCTTGTGGTGCCCGCCGAGCAGGTGGTCGACACCGTGCTCATCTTCCACCTCCCGCACAACAGGATGGTCTCGCTCAAGTTCCTGGCCTGGCACTTCCTCGGAGGGGAGAAGATCCAGGCTCTGACGCACGACTCCGTCGAGGACGCAGTGACGGCTCTGAGACTCTATCGAAAACACCTTCAGCTCAAGGAGGAGGGCAAGTTCATAGACGCGCTGAATGAGCTGTACGAGAAGGGCAAGGAGTGCAACTGGAAGATACCCGAGGAGGGAGATGGAGGGGGGGATAAGTAGCCAGGACTGTAGACTCAAGACATACGCCTACTGACAAGTATTATCATATTTTTATAATAATCATTGCGGGCCGTACTGTGTTGTGCCGTTGATCGACGTTGCCTATACAGGAAATAAAATGTTGTTTACTGTGAAGCGAGTGCAGTAATTTGGGCTCACTTTATGGTGCGTGTAAGCAGGTTGAGTGACGCTGTTGGAGGGTACAGGGGGCGTTAAAGTGCGCCTTTACCTTCAAGAGAAAGCCTTTTCCCCTTCGCCCGTCGCTTTCTGGCTTGCTTTGCTTTGGATCGGTGGCGCCGCCGCCGGCTCTCCCTTGGGACTTGGATGTGCCTGAGGCTGTCTTCTCTCTCTCTCTTCTTGTGTAAAAGCTCACGCGCACCAATCCTTTGGACGGACAACGTACGCTGTCTCACTCTTCATCTGCAGTCTGCATTGGTGGTGGCGCAAGCAGCCAACGATTTCCCCCTTGTTGGACATTTGCGGCAAGATCGAGACAGCGGTGCGTGAACGAAAAACCGAAACCGTCGAAGTTCGTATGTGTTATATGTAGACAAGGTTGCCGCAAGGTCTCCAGGTAAGATATCAGTATCAATATTCCGTTGTTAACAAGAGAGTTCTATGTAGGTGCAGTACTGTAATATACAATACGCGTACTTTTAGCTGTAGGAACACATAATACAGCTTGCATTTTTGTCGCCTTAAAATAAATTTTGCATAAAAAAATTTGCCTCTTGAATTGTCCCGTCATTCAGTATGAAAGTTTCCATTCCATTTCAACGCCCCATTTCTTGAGTTGGAAAGCTTGTTTGGCGTCAGTTCCAAGTTGAGCTAAAAGGAGGTCACTCCCTTCATCTATCGTTCCACGAGATACGCAGAGAGAGAAACTTTTTCACGGCCTCGCGTAAAAGTTTTGTGCTGCAAATAAAAAGTGCACAGGAGAGAGCACATGGTATCGCTTCTTTTCCTCTGGCAAAATGAACCAGGTTGATCCCGTCACGTGAAAGTGCACGCCACATGATTGAGCAGCAGGTGCTGATGAAACAGCAGAGGTCATATCTCGAGACAGGTGTCAGCTCTTGACCACGTCCTCATTCAGTCGTACAGTGTTATGCACTGTACAAGGAGGGACCTTGAAGGCCCTTTGCCATAAAATAGGTCCCGTTATAACAGCTTCTACGAAATTGAAGAAAAGGATGGAAGGAGAAAAGGAAAAAAATCGTCATGGTACGTTCTTTTCTCTCAGGATGAGGGAAAAGAAAGCTTTGTCGATACAACATTCTGCCCTCAACCGCTATGGGAAAAGAGTTGAAAAAGTCAGGCCTGCCCTGCCTTCCGATAACTATGTTTGCTGGAAGGATAAGAGCATCAGAGGTTTCCCATGGGAAGTCGCTGCGTAGAAGGGAGAACAATCTTGGACAGGTGCGATGCCTTACAGCCTGAGATGTTTAAGGAGGAGGAAGAGCACGCCAAGTGAAGGTGCATGGGTGGCCCAGGCCAGACTCGACAGTTACGGAGTCGTGAGATCGCCCGAGTCTTCTTTTTCCTTGTTGTCCAGTCCTGAAAGACCTGGGCTGGAGTGTGAGGAAGAGGGCGGACAGATCAAGGAAGGCCGAGGGGCGAAGGGTGAATGAGCCGAAGGGAGTGAGGTGGGAAGGAGAGCTTGCCAACTTATTGGACTCTCAGCGACAGAAGGGAAAGGAGGAAGAGAATCTCTTTTGCCCAGGGCATCTGTCGCATCACCCCATCCGTGTTGCATTGTATTACTCGTTTGAGAGGAAGACTAGAGATAGGCCCTTTTCATACCGCAACTTTTCCAATATACAACAACTAGATAAGAACGGGAAAATATAGCACGAAACGTCATCGGTCTCATACACTCAAAACTTTTTACGTTTTCCCTCCAATTTTCCAGCACGTTGAAGTAAAATACAATCGTGAACCATGTACCGTGAGACGACCCGCTGCCGCCACCCTTCGGACGAGTGTCCGTCGTCGTCGGGGAACAACGGCAGCGACGCGGCGGACCATGCCTCTTCTCCCGCCCCCGCTCCCCGCGGCCCAATGCAGAGGTCCAAGAGCGAGTCGGTCTCCCCCGGACGAGACCTCCCGCCTGCCGTGCCAAACAACTACTGCGGGAAGAGGAAGTACTCAATGGTCAAGTTCGGGTATCACCTGGCAGTCCCTCTCGCCAGGAGGCAGCAGGGGGAGGTGAGCGACGGAACGAGAAAAACATCGTTTCCCCCTCTCTTATAGTAATTGTGTTTTTCAGGATTCCACCCCTCAGAGAAACCGCTCCTCTTCTTCGTCCTCCTCCACCCCTCACGTCATTGCCCTGGTGGGCCTACCAGCCAGGGGGAAGACATACATCTCAAAGAAGCTCTCAAGATACCTCAATTGGATAGGGATCAACACAAAGGTACGGATTGCAATGGTGGAGGTGTGTCTGGTAATGTTTTTCTGATGGCATTTTGTGTGTGCTCGGGAAATTGTTTCTCTCTTTTTCCTTATACGTTGGATACGTAACGTCCTGTTTGTTCTTTTCCTGGGAAAGGGGCGATATGGACACTTGGACGAGATTGAAAAACAATTTTGAAATGGGGGATGGTGACATCTAATGCGTTTTTCATTCGCCACCAGGTTTTCAATCTCGGCGAGTACCGCCGCAAGATCTTGCCGTCCTACACCAACGCGGACTTTTTCAGCTCGGACAACGAGGAGGGGAACAGACTGAGGGAGAGGGTCTGCACAGAGGCGCTGGAGGACGTCCTCAGGCAAATTTTTGTATAGATTGTCTTTGGGCTTGTAAATTTTACACGTTTTTTTATTGTGCGTTCTGCAGTTGTTACTGCTCATTTAGCTATTGTTGCTGCTGTTGCTAATTCTTTTTGCTGCTGTTTTCCCTGTTGCTGTTGTTTTCGCTGTTACTATTGCTTCTTCTTCTGTTTTCGCAGTTTTTGATGCTGCTTGAACCATTAAAGCATTGATGATGGTGCTGTTGTTACTGCTGCTGCTCCTGCTGTTGTTGCTGTTTTCACCGTATCTGTAGCGAAGGACCTATTGTTCATTTTTCTCTGTATGCTTCAGGTGGTTCCGCGAGGACGACGGCGAGGTTGCCGTCTTCGACGCCACCAACACGACCCGCAAGCGGAGGAGGGTCCTCTACGACACCCTGGTGGCGCAGAGCGGGTACTCGCTCTTCTTCGTCGAGTCCATCTGCGACAAGAAGGAGATCATCGAGAACAACATCAGGGAGGTCAAGGTCATGAGCCCGGACTACGTCAAGTACAAGGAGGACGAGGTTGTCAGGGACTTTTGCGCCAGGATCAAGCACTACGAGGACCTGTACGAGACGCTGGACGAGGAGACAGAGTCCGACTTCAGCTTCCTCAAGATATTCAACGCCGGAGAGAAGGTGCTGGTGCACAAGCACGAGGGGCACATACAGAGCAGGATCGTGTACTACCTAGTAAGAGCAAAAAAAGACGAGTACAATTGCAGGATTGATAATAATTCACATTTCAGATGAATGTCCACATTACCCCAAGAACAATTTACCTCGTGAGGCATGGTAAGAAATTTTATTTGAAAGGTGGAGAAAAATAATTTAATTAATGGTGTTCGTTTTCTCTTAGGCGAAACTGAGTTCAATGTGTCCGGCCGCATCGGCGGCGACTCTGAGCTGACGGAGCGAGGCGTGAGATTCTCCCGCCTGCTGGCTCTGTACGTGGCCTCCCTTAAACACAATCGCCTCAAGGTTTGGACGTCCTGGATGAAGAGAACCATCCAGACCACCAAGTACATCGGCGGGGTGCAGGAGCGATGGAAGTCGCTGAACGAGATCGACTCTGGTCTGTGCGACGGGATGACCTACGCGGATATCAAGAAGAAGCACCCGGACGACTTTGTGGCCAGGGACGTAGACAAGTTCTCCTATCGGTACCCGAGGGGGGAGAGCTACGAGGACCTGGTGGCCAGGCTAGAGCCCGTCATCATGGAGTTGGAGAGGCAAGATTCGGTGGTGCTCGTGGCGCACCAGGCAGTGCTCAGGTATAATAGAACACTTCCTTCATGCTGAAGGTGGCCTAAAGTATATCTATTCGAACAGATGTCTGCTCGGGTACTACCTGGAGACTCCCGAGGACCAGCTCCCTTGGCTGGAGGTGCCACTTCACACGGTGATGAAGCTGGAGCCCATTGCCTACGGCTGCAAGGTGCACTACATCAAATTCCCCGTCGACTGCGTCAGTACGCACAGGAGGAAGCCATCTAGGCCAGGATATCTTCTTCCAAGGTGATGACAGCAATCGATCTGAACAAATTTGCGAGGAAATTGAAACGAGAAATCAAATTTCAGGTTCCGTCGCAATGACACGATCGCGGAGCGGCGGGAAAGCCTCGAGGACGTGCCCACGGACCTGCTGCAGTCATTGTCAGTCACCGAGAGGCTTCCTTCGGAGGAACCAGAAGAGGCGGAGGAGAAGGAAGAAACGCCAAACTCAATTGAGCAAGACTGACGATAGCCACAATCGTCACAGAAACCTAGAGTTGTTCTTCCGCCAGTATTTCGGTATACATATTGTGCCGTTGGGGAAAAATATTTCATCTTGATGGTTACATACATTCAGAAATTTCATTCCTCCCTAACCTCCCTCGCTTTCAAGAAAAACCCTTTGTACTAGTGCAAGATCTCGCTATTAAAAATGGGAGAAAAATGCGGTTGTGTATTCTAATTTCCAAAAGCGAATTAACGGAAATCCTACAGTATTTCCTATCTTTAGAAGTTCAAGAGCGGCAGCACACCTTTGCAAAGAGGGACCACAGCAGCTTGAACAGCAGCTTGAGGAGCCACCACAGAAGCTCCGTGACAATGTCTCCCAACAGCTTGACGACCACGACCACAGCCACGAAGAGCCAGAGGGCATAGTGCATCCCTAGAAACTCGCAGCCCTGATCTTCCTTTTCGGTCTCGCTGGGGAGGGAATTGGTCCGGTTGACCATGTACCCTAGCGTCCAGCCGACCTCTGCGTGGGCCACGCGCTTGGCGAAGTCGATGCCGGTCCACTCGCGGAACTTGTAACCGTCTTTGAGGAGGTGCTGCATGAAGACGCCCCTGAAGCAGGTGTTTCGCTCCACCTCTCCGCCCAGCTTGCCCAGCAGGCCGTGGGCGAACTCGTCAGAGGCACCGCACAGCCGCGAGACTGAATGCCGAAAGTTGAACTGGCTCACCCGGCCGCCGGGGATGCCCAGAGCCGAGATGAGGTACCAATAAGTGGAGAAGGCCACGAAGTCAGGGGAAGAAGAAGAAGAAGGGGACTCTTCGGAGAGGAGGCGTAGCGGGATATCGTCGGAGTCGAAGCAGTGTTTCTTGACGTAGGTTGACCTGCACCTGGCCGGGTCAAAGGCCTTTCGGACCTCCCTGGCGCAGCGGGCGTGGTTGCTTTGGCCCACGAAGTAGAAGACGCGGTCCGGGTCGGATTCGGCCAGGAGCTGGAATTGGGTGTCGGTCCTCCTGGTGCAGGCGCTGAAGAAGAGCTCTGAGGCCTTCATGGAGTGGTGGTGGGGACTGTTCTCTACTCCGTCGCCGTAGGTGGGGAACCTGATCTTTGGCTGGCAAGGCGCCTTGACGTACTTGGGCAGGACTCCTCCCCTCCTCTTGTACTCTTGGTGGATGAGCTCGACAAAGTATCGCCTCAGCGCCTCCTTCTGACCGTAGCACATGTGGGAGACGGTGAACAAGGAATGGTTCCTCCCGTACAGCTTCACCATACTCTTCTTGACGGTGGACAGGAGTCCGTTATTGTTGCCGTCTTGCGGTGGCATCTCGAAGGTGATCTGAGAAGAAGCTCCTCCCCAGTCCAACGCCCCAACGGTGGATGCGTCGTTGTTGGAGGCGGGATCGAGAGTTCCGTTCAGGGAGTTGGCGGTGATCCAGCCGAGGATGCCCTCCTCAGAGCTGCTGAGGATGCGAGCGCTACTTTCGGTGCCGTTGCCCTTCAAGAAGCCCATTTCTTCCAGGGAGGAGCGGGTGTTCTCCATCAGCTCTGCGGCTTTTTCGTGATCCGTAGCGTTGAGGACGCGCATCCCGGCAGTGGCCCCGAGGAAGAGAACGCTGTCAGCCCTGCGGCTCTCCGGAATCCTCCCGACAGCCTTATCCAGGCATCTCCCTGCCCTCAGCGCCTTGTCCACCTCCTCGGGTCGGTCGGAGTAGGACGTGATTCCCGAGTCTGAGCTGCCCTCGCAGGAGAAGACCTCCCTGACGTCCCCAGTCCCGTTGGTATCGCTCCTGTCGGTGGGCCAGCGATACACGGTGGCGGTGGTGTGGACGGAGCCTGCGTCCATCACAAGGCCGTAGGAGTAGGAGACGCTCCTGTCTAGGCAGACGCCCCAGTCCACGCTGGAGTAGATGGCGAAGGCGATGGGGAACAATACGGCGATACCCAGCAGGGAGACCAGGATAAGGGCCCAGTCGAGGCGGCGCTCGCAGTAGAATCGTGCCTGCTAAATAGAAATTTGTCTACGTGCATTTGCTTCCATTAAAAAAACTAATTTTTATACCTTCTGCGTTTTCTTTGTCTGCAGAGTTTTCTTTTCATTCTGGCTTATCGCCGTTCCATCCTTCTCCTTGTCCGGCCAGAACCGGCGGAAGGCGGTGATCAGCATTGCGGCAACGAGGACTCCGGAACAAATTGGCACAAAAAGTAAGATAACTCCGTCTTTTCCTCGAATGACCCACAAACTTTTCCCATGTTTGGTTCTCGAAACTCGCGAGCAAGGATTTTCCCCTACTTTGGACTCCCGATCCCCTAGGCACGATACCGCGGTGCGCGGTTTCAGGTGGTTCATCTCTCGACTACCATCTCTCGGCTACCACGCATCAAAGAGCAAAAGATTTAAATGTAGACTCTTTGAAAGATTGCTGTTGGATCATTATTATTGAATCGAATATCAGCAGGATTCGAAGAATACGATAAATGCAACATGTTTTGGGTGGAAGTCGTGCAAAAAGTTTTGGAGACTGGTAGATCGTGCGATCCTTCAACACGTAAGGAGCAGGTGCACTGAGCAGGACGGAACAAAGGACTTGACTCACTTGAGGCACTCACTGTACGGAGCACTGCTTGTCCCTGGATGAACCTGGAGCACGAAGGCAGAAAGATCATGATAGTTGCCAGACGGACAGACAGGACAAACAAACCCAACAAGAAAAAAAAATCCCAACAAGAACAGTTACTCCCATAATAAATTAAGAAGATACAAGCGAGATGGATTTGAATTCCCAAATTACGTTTTTTTCCTAATAAGGGATTTCAATTTCCAAGTGCACCAGACGCACTTCCCCCCCTTTCCAGCCCCTTCTTCCAGCATTCCCCCTTCGTCCGTCTCGCAACTATCGTGGGCGGGCGTGGCCCTGCCACAACCTTCGCACGACGACGATGAGGGGTCCTCTGCCAGCATGAGCTTCGCGTCCGCCAGAACCTTCTCCTGCGCCTGCATGAGGTCCTTGACGCACTCTGCGCGGTTCATCCACCTGTTCACCTCGGCGTGTAGCAGCGTCTTCCTCGGCCCCCGCGGTTCAGTTGACAACAGCGGCAGGAGCAGGCCGAGAGAGGTCTGGTACTTCTCCAGGGCCACCTCGTACTTGCCGTCCAGCTCGTACCCCTCCGCCGCCTTTGCGATCTCCAGGCCGGTGGCCATCCTGGGGGTCATGCTGCACAGCTCCATCAGCTCGCGGAACCGGGAGTCTTCAACAGAGTTCCTTTGCTCCAACTTGTGCGGGGAGGGAGACTTTACATTCGAACTTGAAGGCGAAGACGAAGACGAGGGCATCTGCCCCTTGATCTGCTCCGCCCTCTGCACGTAGTCGGTGATCCTGGTCCTGAGCGCCTCCTTTCGACTAGAATTTTTCTCTTCGTGCAGCAAAGGCACGTAGTAGTCCAGGGCCTCCTTGTACAGCTTGAAGGCCTCGGCAAGGTTCCCCGCCCTGTCCATCTCCACCGCCCGGCTGGCCACCGACGCCGCCTTCTTTGAAGACTCCTCCGAAGGAAAGTGCTCCAAGTCTAGGAACGGGTGGGTGAAGAAGTCCTCGAAGGTGATCCTGGCGTCTGGGTCCCTCTCCAGGCAGCGCACCAGCAGGTCCCTGCACTCCTTGGAGAGGTGGCTCTGCCTGGGCACCACGATGGGCCTCTCCTCCGCCACCTTTTTGAGCAGCTCCTCCAGCGTCCCCGACTTGTAGGGGGCCTTGCCGAAGAGGCACTCGTACAGGATGACCCCGACCGACCACAGGTCCACCCTGGCGTCGTACTTGCTCTTGAGCAAGATCTCCGGCGCCATGTAGAGGTAGGAGCCGCGGACGGAGGACCTGGTCTCGTCGGCGGAGAAGCGCTGAGCCATGCCGAAGTCGGCCAGCTTGAGCGAGGGTCTCTTGCCAGCGGTCAGGAGGATGTTGGAGGGCTTGAGGTCGAGATGGGCGATGTCCTGGGAGCGAAGGAATCGGAGGGCGGAAGCCAGCTGGCGTAGGAAGCCCCGGCACACGTTCTCAGACAGGGACTCGCGGCTCTTGATGAAGCGGGAGAGGTCTCCTCCGCCGCAGTACTCCATGATGATGTAGATGTAGTTGGCATCCCACCGGAAGTCCACCATGTGGACAATGTGCTCGTGCTTTAGTTTCTTGAGGATGGATATCTCCGTTATTAGGTTGTCCGTCTCGCTCTTGCTCAACTGAGACTTGACGACGCACTTAATGGCCACCACTTCCCTGGCCCCGGTCTTGCCGTGGGCCTTGTACACGTTACCGTAGGACCCCGCCCCCAGCTTCTCAGTCACTTCGTAGTCCTTGAGTCTTATCGGGGGCAAGGGGGGAGCAGCAGAGGAGCTGCTGCTGGTCGTAGGTTTCGACATAGTCCCGGCTTTTAACGTTCACTGAAAAGCACTGTACAAGTGTTCACAGTTCCTCCTTGTCGTTTTCGTCCTCCTTGTATTCCTCCGCTGTTTCATTAGGCTTGCCGGCAGCGTTGAGCTTGCTGGCCTGTCCCATGGCCTTGACGATGGAGGCTTCCTCGTAATGGAAGTACTTGTACTTGTCCTCCCTCTGGGTCACCTGCTCCAGAAAGTTACCCGCAGAGTCGAAGAAGAGGATCCTGGGGAAGTAGCCCCCGTCCGGCTTGAAGAGGTCCCCGTCGAAGTCGCCCCCCTCCTCGTGGGTCCTCACCATGACAAAGTCCCCCGCTAGGCGCTCGATCTCCTTGCTCTCGGAGAACCTGGGCCTGAGCTGCTTGCAGGCGCCGCACCAGGTGCGGTGGACCAGCAGCAGGATGGGCCTGCCGGTCTCCCCGGCCCTGTCCAGCGCGCCCTGCCAGCCGCCCTCCTTCACCCACTCGATGCCGGCGTCGTTCCAGTCCTCCTCCGCAGAAGAGGCCGACAGGGCAAGCACAAGCAGGGTCAGGATGAAGAGGCTCCTGCCAGGCCGACGATCGGGGATGACGTCAACCATGGCAGGACAGAGGAGGCAGAGACCGCCTAGGCAAGAAGAAGGGAGAGAGATAACGAAGGATGACAAATGCACAAAGCGGAACGAACTAATTAATAATGCTGCAGACGTACGCAAGGAACCCAAGTTTGACAGTGAGGTCGCACTACGATATCCTTGTCTCCCAGCCTCAGGCCTCACCCTCACCGGGGTCGGGGATGCGTGGGCGGCGAGGAGAAAAATGCTGGGTCACTCTGGCGTCGAGCTCAGGCCCCTGGGAAGGTGAGCTCCAAAACAGCAAAAGGAAGCTACGCCCGATGAGAACCTTGAGATGACCTCAGCGAGGCACTGTGACCTCGATGACCTCGTGACCTCGCGTTCGTCCCTTGGGATTCGTCCTTTTCGATTTCGACGGGAAAAAAGTAACCTTTTCCGCCTCGTCTCCGCGCCGCTGACCCGCTGTTGTCTTTGTGTTTTTCCCCTGTTTCACAGCTGATTCCTCTTTTGTGCCGCCCGCTCACGGACGGACAGCGCCAGCGGGGGTCTTAATGGAGGGACTCGGGTTCATGTTTCACGGAGTATCGACCGGCAGCAGATTATTTTACTTTGTGATGCTTTGGAAGGGATCACAGGCAGAGTAGAATATAAAAAATGATCTGACTAACATATCCATGCCACTGGTAATTGAGCAATTTGATTTTTTCTGCATTAAATGAAAAAAGAAGGCGAACAAGTTTTCATCCCCGTCCGCCAATTATCTTCTTTGAGACTCAATTTACTTTTCCCACTTTCTTGGTAGACCGACCGTTTAACGATGTTGGATA
>JAAUXV010083716.1_pt1 | contig 18258 bp, 25 predicted proteins | sample 7278181 | NCBI WGS metagenome assembly JAAUXV01 (sample SAMN14350114, study PRJNA611818) | marine sediment metagenome | isolation source: surface marine sediment (2.1m) | place: French Polynesia: Moorea | collected 2018-08
CTGAAGATTGGCCTTATGTACTGACAAAACCCACCTGGCTGCTGAAGGCAGCCAAAAAATGTGATATTTTGCTCCAAAAATAGCAAAAAATTTCAAATTTTTGGCCGCCTTTGGCGGCCAGAAGAAAATTTTACCTTAGTCCCCCCCTATCCCCCCCCTGGAAAAATTTTCGCCTTCCCTCTCCTGAGGGGTCAAAAACCACTCCCCGCCCTGGCCAATGGCCGCTCATCCCCCCCCTGGCCGCCGACCCCACGCCCAAGTATGAACAAAATGCAACCAATTTCGATAAAGTTTACAAACTGGTGAATTCCGTACCAACTGTATCTCTGTTTCCTCTCCGTCGTCTTGCTGGCTCTCGGGCGCAACATTGCATTGCTTCAGCTCAAATGCAGCTCCTCCGTCTCCGATGGAGAAAGATCCGGGCGTTTCCGGCGCCAAACAGGGCTGAAACTCGACGTCCTCCCCGGACAGCCTCAAGTTGGTGGCCGTCAAACACTGGCGTTTGCTCAAAGAGATCAGAGGCGAGTCTTCAATTTCCTATAAAAATAAGAGAAAATGAAACAACTCGATGTTACAAATTACTAGGGCTTTTTTTTTTTTGGAAAACCGTACCGGTCCTCCTCCGCCGAGGCAAATGTGTTGGGCCAGCAGTGACCTAGGAGCGGGGGCGGATACTGCCTTGCATTGAACCAGACCCAGGGAGAAGCCGTCCTTGGGGAAGAAGCTCGCCTGTCCGCCGCCGTTCAACTCGAAACAGGGGAGGAGACCCAGATCCCCTTCCCCCTCCAGGTCGTCACCGCAATCCCTGGCACCAAGGCCAACGCTCACGTCCTCGGAGCTCACCAAGCAGAGGTGGCTACCAGGCGGAGTCTTAAGAAACACCATTTTGATAAAAGAATAAATACAAACTACTTGACCATTTTAATACCTGCAGCAGCCTTGATGGCTCCTCCTTTCCGCTTTCCTCTTCCTGCTTACACCTCAGTAACTGCAGACCGCTGTCCTCCATCCCCACCCTGAATACCCCCATGGCAGTTGATGCCAAGCAGGGGAGGAACTCGGTCTGTTCTTCCCCGCCAAGGTCTCCCCCGCAAGTCCTCACTTCAAGACCAAGCCCTCCTTCGCCGCTCGTCAGACATAGGTGCGGAGTTGGCACGGTGGCGGCGGCTGTGCCTGTTCTGGTGGCGGGAGTTTCGTCCGTTACTTCGAGTTCATCTTCACTCTGTGAGCAGGAAAAAATAGTAATTCTACAAGATAAATGCTTGGTAATAAATTTCATCCCACCTCGCTCAGACATAGCCTGGCCTCGTTCATCAGCCCGCTCTCGTCTCCTCTTCCTCCCCTCCTCTTGCACAGTAGCTCCTCCATCTCTTCCCCCAAACCCTCCGTCGCGGCTGCGTCAACGAAGCAGATCCTCGTCTTAGATACCTTCATGGAGAAACCGTCCATCACCACGCTCACCAAGCAGTCCACCTCCTCAGTGTTTCCTCCATCTCCATCCTCCGCCAAAACCTCACCCTCTTCTACTATCTCCTCCGACCCAGTATCGTCGACGACCTCACACTTCTTCAGCGTCAGCAGAAGGGCCCCCTCCCTTCCCTCCGGGATCTCCCCGGGGAAACAAGGCAGCACCTCATCATCATCCTCGGCCGACTCGCTCTCGTTGTCAGAGCAAGTCTTGATCTTTAGCTCCAGTCCTCCTTTTTCGCCCCTTTCCACGCAGCCGAACTGGTTCTCCTCTCCCTCTTGGGGCCCAAAGTTCTCCGGGAAGCAAAACGCCCCCTCCAGAGCATCAGCCAACATCAGGTCTTCAGTTTCCCCCTGGACTACCTCTGGATCAACACAGTCTACTTCTTCTAGCTCATCTTTGCCATCATATGCCACCTTGTTCATGTCTACTGATGCATCCAGACACAACCTCACTTGAAGGCTGAGAGAGGCATTGTTTTCTCCACTGTTAAATGCACAAAGTTTCAACTCACTGTTGAGTGGGACCACCTTTGGTTCTCCGTTGGCAGCCTTTGTCTCAGGCTCCTCCTCCTCCTCCCCATCACCTTCTCCATTGCTTCCGCCTCCTACCAGGTCTATCTCCTCTGACCCTGTGTCATCAACAACTTCACACTTCTTCAATGTCAGCAGTAGGGGTCCCTCCATTCCCTCCGGGATCTCCTCAAGGAAGCAAGGAAGCACCTCATCATCATCCTCGGCCGACTCGCTCTCGTTGTCAGAGCAGGTCTTGATCTTGAGCTCCAGATCTCCACTTTCACCCTTTTCCATGCAGCCAAACTGGTTCTCCTCCCCTTCCTGGGGGCCAAAGCCCTCCGGGTAGCAGAGCACCCCTTCCAGTGCATTGGCCACCATAAGGTCCTCCGTCTCTCCCTTTACGACCTCTGGATCAATACAGTTGACTTCTTGCAGCTCATTATTGGCGTCGTATGCAACCTCATTCACATCCGCATTCAGACACAGCCTCACCTGCAGGCTGAGAGAAGCGTCGCTTCCGTTGCTACCAAATGCGCAAAGTCGCAGCTCGCTGTTGAGCGGGACCGTTTTGGGCTCTCCATTGGCGGCTCTCGTTTTGGGCTCTTCCTCCCCTCCATTTGATCCTTCTCCATTGACACCTTCTCCTCCAACCAGGTCTATTTCCGACTTGAGATAGCAGGTGACCTCCTCCACAAAGACGACGGAGGAGGATCCTGGCATCAACGCCTGCTCGGGGGTTCCCTCCACCGCGCAGCGGGCGCTCTCGTAGTTGCCGGGGACATTGATGCCAGTGGTCATGAGCTAAATAAAGAGATATAAATAATCAGACTACACATTACATGTGGAACAAACGTGCTTAATTTTACCAGGTCAGCATCCGCAGATAGGCAGAGTCGATCTTCGAAAGCTTTGGCGTTTCCTTCCGCAGGAAGACATTTCCTGACAGTCGGGTCAAAGTTGACGTGGACAGGGAATGTGATGGGTCCTCCCTCTCCCGCCCTTCCACCGGCCTCCTCGTCCTCTTCTCTGACGAAACAGAAGCTCTCGCTGATAAAGTCGACCTGCGCATAGAGCAAGGAATAAGGTTTCAAAATGCATTTCTGGCTTGATGAACTATTCAGCACATTACTGTTGAAACCCGTACCAGATCGGCCAGAGTCTTCTCCTCTGTTTCGGCGTCGGCATCGCCCAGGCAATAGGATTTAAGAAGGAGACTTTCTGGAGCTTCAGTCAGGTCTAATCCATCAACACAGACCCGTAGGTCGAAGGAGGGGGCGCCGGAGTCGAATTCCCCATCAAGTTCCAAGCACTTTTTGGGGTTAATTTCGAAGTTGGTACCGATCTTTGTCAGGACATCTTGCTTCTGATCTTCTCCCTCTCCCGGCAGTAGCAGCACCTTCCTCTCTTCGAGGTCCTCCAGGTCTACGGAGGACTGGTCCAGCTTCGGCAGGCAAAGGGTCTTCTCAGAAAGGCGAATGACCTCGTTAAGGGGTACGTCGTCACCCAAGAAGAAATCATCGTATTCTGCAAGTATTTTTGTAGAAAAAAATATTAACTCATTGGCACTTTCGATTTTTCATACCAGGCTTTATGCAATAGAGATCCGCGGTATCTACGGACTCATCAGGTGAAGACTGGGCGAAGCAGGCCCTAGGCTTGATCTCGATCGAGTCTCCTTCCCCTTCTCCCACCAGACAACGAAGGACGCTCGGGATACGGGAGGTAGAAGAAGATTCTTCTCCCTCTTCGGCGGCGGCCTCCTTCAGGCACATCAAATCCTCAGCCAACGGGAGAACGAACGACTGGAATTAAAGAAACAAGAACACACTTTGTTCAAAGACCTGCGGCGGTAGTAAAATAGTAAAAAATAAAAAACCCTACTTATGATTTGAAAAATCCGATTAGAGCAGATGCTTAAGATTCAATGACAAAGGAATTGCCAAAGGAACTTTATAATGAGAAGAAGGGAAATAGCTCAATCTGGATCCCACCCCAAAGTGAATTCATAGAGCCGAAGTTTAGTAGTAAGTTTCATGTCAGGGCTATGACAAACTGCTCCCCCCACAACAACAACAACACCACCAATAACAACAACAACAACAACTCTCACAGCTCTAGGACCTGACGGCTTCGCCGCAGGTAAAAATGTAAAAATGAATTATTGCTTGACAACATTTATAAATCAACAGAGCTACCGACAATTCGCAGCAGCATCAGATATAGCAGGAGCAGATGCAGAATTTTCATCGTTAGGACAAACAAAAGCACTTGCCAGCTCGTCCGGAGTCAGGTCCGCGTCAAAGTCCTCGTCCTCCGGCAGGCATGCGGCCTCCACCACCTCCAGCGGAGAGAGATTGGTAACCTCCAGTTCAAAGTCGGTCCTGGGGAAGCAGCGGAGCTCCCTCACGCCAAGGCCGTTCTCGCCTTCTTCCGTCCGCTCGTCCACACAGATCCTGAAAGTGGGCGCCAAGTCTTGAGCTTCTCCGCCGTCCGGAGATGGCTCCGAGTCCCTGTAGGGCCTATCCCTATCCTTGTCCGGGTCGTCGTTTTCGCCCCCGTCCGATTCGAAGCAGAGCGTGTTGGCGACGCCCAGAAGCCCATCGGCCAAATCATCGGGTCTGTGACGAGAAAAACACTGTCTTCAATATATCTCCTTTTTGTGGCAAAGCCACGTTTAATCTTCTCACCTGACTGCCTCCTCTTCGGACTCCTCCCCTTGTGGCAGGCAAACCCTGGCCTCCAGCCTCCCAAGCGCGCCCTCCCTGACCTCATCGGCCCCGACGGATTCCAAGCAGACTTTCCCGGAGAACCTGACTGCCCCGTCCTCCGCCACCTCGTCCACGCACCGGCGGATCGAGGCAGAGGAAAATTCTTCAGACACCGAATCCAGAAACTCTTCAAGTGAGCTTTCCGGGTCCTGAAAAGAGAGAGAGAAGTAATTAATTGAGAGAAACCAATCAAGGCAAACATTTGCCTCCGCTTTTATCCCGTTTGGTGCTTTTTTTTACCTGATCTCCCCCGCTCCGTCCTCTCCCGCCCGTTTCCTCTCCACTTGTATCTTCATCTTCCAAGGGGAAGCAGGCAACCTCCTCCAGGTTCCTCAGCAGATCGGCCGGGCTTAGACTTCCTACGTCCTTCTCCTCACCAGAGTAACAGAACAGCATCGAGACTCTTTCTCCTGAAGACGTTCCTTCTTGCAGACAATCGTGCTCCTTAAGATCATCGGCATCCAGCTTGTCCAGCCTCGAGAAGCAATGCCTCTTCTCCGTGGCTTCTACACCTCTGTCGTCCTCATCTCCCTCATTGAAATCTTCCACTTCCCCAGCGGCCTCCACGGTCAAGCACAGCAAGTTCTCGCTCTCCAGCCTTTCCCCCCGCTGTGCAGACTCCTCCGCCGACTCCCCCAGCCCTGCCATGACGCACTCTGCCTCCTCCACCTTCCCCCTCAGCTCCTGCCCGACACCCACGTTTCCCTGCCCCATGGAGGACGGGAGGCACAGGCGGCGGTCAAGGGCGAAGGGGCCTCCGTCACTTCGGCGTCTCCGCTTCATTTCAGCGGTGGGCGCCAGGCAGAGCCGCTCCTCGGCGGCGGCGGCGAAGGCGGCGACGTCGGCCAGGAAGTTGTCCGCTTGAATCGGGGGCGGGGGAGGGACGGGGCCGTACATGGAGAGGGGCGGGCGGGCGGGGGCGGAGTAGTCGGGCGGGGGCGGGAGCGCGCCGTATGAGTCGGGAGGCGCTTGGGCATTGCTAGGGAAGGTGATGGAGGACGGAGGGGGATTTTCTTGTTGCTGTTTAGGTTGTCTCCTCACTTGAGGGAGAGGAGGAGGCTGTGGTACAGCGGCTTGAGGTGAAGGAGGAGGAGGAGCTGGTGGTGAGGGAATCTGAGAAACCAGTGGAACAGGTTCTTCTTGGTCATAGTCGTAGTATTCTTCCTCTTCGTAATCATCCACGTATTGTTCTCCGTCCTGATAGTAGTCATCCTGGTAATCGCCTCCTCCTTCAACATAGTCGTCCTGATAGTAGTTATCGTCATAGTAGTCCGGCTGCTGTTGCTGCTGTTCGAATGGCTGTTGTTCTTGTTGAAATTGATCCTGCTGCTCCTGCCGGAATGGCTGTTGCTGCCTGGCAATCCTGTCCCCCTGCCGGTCCCACTCTGGAGACACCAGGAGAGAGGGCATCACTTCCACGGAGAATGGGTCGGAGGAAGGTTTGTCCCTCTTCGCCCTCTCTCTTTCGGCGAATGCGGCTTCCTCTAAGGGTTGACGTTTCCTCCTGCGAAAATTAAAATGCAACATTCGCCAAATTTCATTGTATGTGCGAAGTGCATAGTATTATTGCTGAATCCCTTACCGCCTCCTTTTCGCGTCCTCATCCTCCTTTTGTTCTTTCTCCTCGGTCGCCGGCTGCAGGGAATTTACGACGGGGGCGGACGGCGACGGATGCCTGTCAAGAGCAGAGAGAGAAAAGGAGGGCATCTTCAGTCATACCTGGGCACTGTGTAGACTACATGTTGAGAGGGGGGAGATATTGAGGATTGAGGGCACGGGGGAAATGTGGGAGGCAAGCAAATCACCCTCGCCCATGTATATGGCCCTTCTTCTACTCCCTCTCTGTGCTCAGTCTCAAGCCTAGTACTACCGTTTTTTTGGGCCGCGCGGCTTTGGCGGATCTTTTCCGCAGCCGCTGCCTTCCTTTCCTCCCCCATGTGCGAAGAATATAAGGGGGGGAAATAAAGTCCCCCTTTTAAAGGCCTCTCCTCTCCCCCCCTTTTTATGGTGGGAGTCCGGAGCAGCAAGAGAGCCGGGTGACGACGGGAGGGGACTTACGGCGGAAGGGGGGAAGAGCGAATCTGCAGTCTCAACTCCCCTTCCCCCCTATTGTGTACAAAGGCTCAGTATTTTTCCTCTCCTGATCCCCAGGCTGTGTCCACAAGGAAAAAATCTTGGCCTTTTTTCTCAGTCTTTTGGACAAACATTTTAAATAACAAACTCTCCATGGCCATGATCTTCGAAAGAAAAAAGTCAACAAACAGCTTTGCTTCCTAGTACATACAGTACTACGTACACACGCTCAACAGGGACCTTGAGTACAAGCACACCTATCTACTCCCTCCATCTCCCTTCCTCTTCATCTCCGGGAGACCTTCTCCCCCTCCCCTCTTCCCTCTCCTCCTATTGAGGAATACCAATGACCCTGCCAGGAGGGTTGTTGGGTGGACGGAGGGGAGGGGGAAGAAAAGACGGAACTCCCTTTCACGGCCTCGCTCGGCCATACATAATGCAAGGCGTAAACCCGGGCAACCAAACAGCCAAGCGGGCAAGCGGAGGAGAGAGCCTATAGTCAAGCAAGGCCCCCAAACAAGCAATCCGACGATCGAGGAGGAGAGAACTCGAAGGCCCCGTTTTCAATGCGTCCGCTCTCCCGTCAGAGATTGGCCGGCCTTTGTTCGCCCAGTTGATTGAAGGAAAGCAGTCAAGCACCCCCCATTTCCTTATCAACTTTCTGCTCCACTTGACCCTCGAATTTCCCAGCTACTAAAAAGGCCGTTTAACTCTTTTTTTGCCTGTGGCGAGCAGTGTGGTACAACGCGGGCTCGTCTAACAAATTATCTTAAGGAGGCCGGAGCCACAATGCCTCTGGGGGAAGTGGCTGGCAAAAAGGAGGGGGAGATTAATGTTCTGCCATTATTTCTTGTCCCGTTCTTTTAGCTCCCTCTCCCTCTCCCAGCCATAGTTTTCTGACCCTTCACTACAATACTACTACAATACAGTTTCTTCTTTCTTCCAGCCCTCCCAATCTGTAGTGGTAGTAAAAGGCCCCTTCTTTTCTGTAAAGGAGCACGATTTTCTTGACATTGGAAATGCGTTTACGTGTAAACTGGAGAAAAAAAATTGCCACAAGAATTATTACTCTGTTGAGTCCTGTGCAGGTTTTTTGTTTGCTCAATTTATCCTCTTCCGTCTGGGCTTTGTTTTCTTGGGCCCTCGGGTTTTTTCTGCCCTTCCTCACTCCTTCGAGCTAGATCCCGCAATGGCTGGCTAGCTGCATGGTCGGACGCGTTGGTCGGACGCGGGAGAAGCAGCCTTCGGAACGCACGGACATTCGGACAAGCGCGAGGAAGGTCTGCCCGCGCACGTGACCAACACAATTCTCACACAAAAAAAACCGTGGTAAATAAAACCACATGCGTTTGTGAAGATTTTCCTGCGATCGACTTTCCATTGCAAGTCTGAGTCGCCGAATATTACTGCCTGGAATCGGGATATATTTTTTGCGGCTCGCACTGCGCCGCAACTGCATTATTTACTGAGCGGGGAAGGAGAAAAAGGCGGAAGAGAGAGGGAGAGGATGTGGGGGAAAGAAAAAGGTCTGGTTTGGTATGGCGCAAAGCAGCACTCAATTTGCCTTCCTCTTCTCCCTCCTCCTTCTCTCCCTCTACTCTCGGTAGCGGGTAAAAAAATGGAAGGGGGCTTAGAATCTCATTTTGCCGCCAAGAGAAGGAGAAGAAGAGAAGACGGCAAAGGAAAGAAGAGAGCCAACCTTTTATGCGGCTCCTATTTTCTGTTTCTCCTTTTTTTGTCCCTCGCCTCCTTTTATGCCGCAGTTAATTTATGAAGTGATCTCTTTTGAGAAAGCGCACTCTGCTTTTGGCCGTGTACAGTGCATCGCCTTGCCGGCGACATCGATGCCACTCCCACTTTTTTCGACCCAAAAAGTAATTAATGGCCGCTGTCGAGAAAAGGCCACAGGATTTTCGTCCTCGGGGAGGAAACACGTAATCTGGACGACAGAAATCCCTCCGTGAACCATTTTTGACCATTTAGCAACACTTTCCGACAGAAAAGCCACCCCCTAACTTCTTGAATAAAAAACTAATCCCTCCGAATTTCAGTTTTTTAAAGGGACAAACTGTACGAAAATTAGATTGTTTAAAAGTACAAACTCTCCGACTGCCAAGGGGGAAGTAACACAAATTTTGGATCAAGGTTTTTTGGACATTTGGAGGAAAACAATAAATACATTGTCCTAGGGGGAAGGGGGGGGATAAAGTGACCTTAAATTAGTCCCCCAACAACAACAAGAACAACAACAACAACTCATCTCACCGTTCAATGACCTGTCGGCTTTGCCGCAGGTAAAAAGGGAAGAGCGAATCGGAAGATTCGAACAAGGGTAGGTGTCCCGTCAAGTGTGGGGGAAATATTCTGTATATCTGAAAAAAGCCTACATTAAAGTGAGAACGAAGAACAAGATCTCTTGCGCCCCCCCCCCTGCCCATGTGTGGTGGGGGTGAATATTCCTCTGGGCAATGTCGGCGGAGAGTTTTGCTAGGACACCATTTATGCCAGGCGGCCAGTTTTCTCTTTATATTGGTCTAAATCGAAGCGTTTTCAATGAGGAAGTCGGAGACTTTGCCAAAAAATGGCGGAGAGATATGGAAAATATGTCGGAGAGAGTGTAATTTATAGAAAAAAAAGAAAAACGGAGGGGTTTCCGTCGGAGAGATACCAGCGTACCCTCGGGGAAGGAAAAACTGGGGGATAAAAGGCGGAAAAGTTCCCCCCTCGCAGTTTTCTTTTCCTTTTTTTCGGAGTTTGGTCTCTCGTCGTCTCCAGTTTCCTTTTCCTCCTCCTCCTAGCCCCGTTCCCTTTTGTGTGAAGGCAAGCCAAGGGAGGGGAATTGGAGGGAAACCTTTGCCTCTTCCAATCCGCTGCTCCCCCTTTTTTCTTCCCGGACGAAAAGACGTCAGTCTCAATTTCCTGCCAGGAGGATCGGGGGACGCTCGACGCCCACGCTTCCTGTTTCCCGAAAAAAAACATACCGAGGAAAAGGGAAAAAAGAATAAGAAAGCCTCGGCCCAACCTCCAAAAGCCGCGGCGGCCCAGCTAATGTTCTCTCTCCTTCCCTCACTCACTCCTCAAAAACTTTTGCCCATTTTCCTTTCACTTCCGCTTTTCTTTGTTTTCCCTTTCCACCTCCCTCCATTTTCCTTCCCAAAAAACTTGGGAAGTTGTTTATGAGGTAGAGGGGAGGAGGACACAAAGGGGAGCAGGCCTCCTTTTTGAAAAGTTGAAACCCATATATCACGTTCGAAATTTGACTTCAAAACAGGACAACCTTTATTCCGTGCTTACCTTTGTCTTTGTTGTAGCAGTGGCCCGGTATCCGGACTCTCGTCCTCCTCCGCGGGCGGCGGCGGCGGCGGCGGCGGCGGCGAGGGAGACAGGTCAATTCTCGGAGAGGGAGGGGATGGGGGAGGAGTTTGGATGGGGGGAAGGAGGAGGCCTCTTTTTGTCGAAGTAGGAAAAGTTTGGGCCTTCCCCTCGTCGATGCGCTGTCAAAATAAGTGGATGGGGAAAAGGGGAAAAGAAAGGGAACAAAAAAGAACGAGAATGGGGAGGGAGGTCCCCCTCCCCGCCCAAAAAAAGAAGACAAACAAAACAGAAAGGGAAGAAAAGATCGGAGGGAGAAAAACAACCGAAGGAAAACAAAAGGACGCTTGGGAAAATATGAGCGACAATCAGGGCGAGAAATTGAACTTATGGGTTTTCCTTCCTTTTTTCCTTTTTGGGGGTATCCGTTTCCAATCTGTCGATATATAACGTCGGGTAGGCTAGACCCGCTCTTGCCCCCAACTAAATAATACCTTCTCTCCCCGTCCTCTTCTTGCCCCATTCTCACCTCCATTTCCGGGATTTCCTCTCCTTCGTCCTCCGTCCTCAGGTGCCGGTGGAGGAAGAAGAAGGGCCTCTTCTTGCCCGAAGACGTCTTGACAGCTATAGGGGGGCGAAAGGAAACGCGTGAGCGGGTGTTTGTAGTACGTACGTTGTTGTTACAATGTGGACGGAGATCGAGGCCAGGGGAATGTGAAACGTGGGACGATTTTTCTGTCTTGCGTTGCCATTTGTGCTCCGAATAAAAAAGAAACCGCCTGGTCCAAAAAAACATTGAAGAATATGTTTGCATCATGTCTCAATTGGTAGGTTTTTTTTCCTTGTTCATCGCACAGTAGGGCGGGACGATCACTCAGGCATATTTCCATATTGGGCATGAGCGCAACGAAGGTAGACTGCCATCGTGGGAGCTCGTCTGTCGAGGTCGCTGCCTCGGCCTCGGCCTCGGCCTCAGCCGTCATGCGAGGTCGCATGTCAAACCAAGTCCTCCATCCCACCCTTCGCCTCTCCCGACGCGGATTCGCCAAATCATATCTAGCACGCAATCTGCAAAATATGCCCAGATAATTTCCTGTGACTATTCTCCCCTTCGGCATCTTCCAACCTTACCCTTCTCATCTCGGTACCCCAAGAAAGAGTCGCGATGGAGAAAAAGGCCAAGACCGTTGAAAGGAAAGTATCCATACAGTCAGACATACATTTCCGGTCGCCAAGGCAGAAGCGTAACGGCAAGCTCGCGTACCATGGGCACTAGCGTCCGACGACTGAAAAGGGTGACTCCTCCCGTATCTTCTTCCCCCTTATCTATCCCTCACGTGAAAGGCATATTGAAAGTGTTCCCTCTTTCAATGGAGGTTTTTTGGATGACAGGAACCGTTTTGGAAGGAAGCTCGAGGCTTCTTGTGAGATGCCTTAATTCTTTTTCTTCCGAAGACTTTCTTAGACAAAAGATGGTCATTCCCACTCTTTCCACCTTACAGTATACAATTCAAATGATCTCAGTCGACTTGAAGTCGGAGCCCTGGAAATGTTCAAGTGCAAAATTACTGTACATATGCTCTAAACGATAAACCTGTGGTGCACAATTTCGTACATACCAATTTTTGGATATACTTTCGTCAGTTTTTTTCGTTAGCATGACTTTGCATGTACGAAATCAAAAGAGGAATGTTTCTTTTCTCCCGCTTATTAGGATTCTTTTCCTTGTGGCGCTTTAGAAAGAACCAAAAGAAACTGCTTTCATCTCCGTTTTTGAGGGGGATGAGAGCGGAAATTGTCTTTACGCGACACAGCGGACCTGAGGAGGAGGAGGAAATGGGCTATGATTGACAGGCATCCAACCAAAACCACCATAAAGACGAGAAACACAGAAACAAGTGGAATGATGGTTCTCTAGCGCAAAGCAGCCATCCTGAGACATCACAGGTAGGGACTTGCCATCGCCTCTCGTCCTATGCATCGTTTCACAAAGCGCCCAACCGACCTGCCGGCGGAAACGCGCTGACAAGGCATGCAAGAAGACGTGGAAGTCAGACAGAAATCCAATCCAACTCCGCCGCCCTTGGCGCGTGGGACGTGACAGGCGCCAAACGGTCTCCTAGAGGCGCGCGGCGAGACGATAGACAACACGAATGGGGCGGGGATTCTCCCTCGAGGAGGAATTGACGGTGGCGGCGCCTTTGCCGCATGTCAGCCACGTCCTCTTCCTCCTTCGGCTCCCACCGATTGAGTCAGCACATCGCTCATCCATCCGCCCTTCTGTCCTTGGAGGAGGAGGACCCTACGTACATTGTGCAGAGGGGGAGAGGGGATGAAAGAAAATGCTTCGGTTGCCGGGCGATCGAGGAGGGAACTAGGATACTAGAGATGAAAAGGGGAAAATCTGGAGGAGGAAAAGGGCTGACTCTGACATCAGTGATTCTTTGTCTTTTTCAAGTGCCTTCGGATCATCGAGAGATTTTGCCAACGCCGTCCTAGGATCGGATATCTCTCGATCTTGTCCCCGACCCCGAAAGGGAGGGTCCATTCTTTGGCTAGAATACGGAGGGAAGGGGAGGAACGTACAGTGTACATACCCCGGCCATGACAATAATTTCTCTCCTCGTTTTCTCCTCTCCTACTGGTGATGGTCTTCGTCGTCGTCTTGTCTCCATTCCTTCCCCCTTCTGCTCTCTATCTATTTCTACTGTATCCTCCTCCTCTCCATCCAAGAATGACCCCAAATGGGAGGAGGCCTCTCCTCCTATCCATCCTTTCTGAGTATAATACCCGACTGTATATTTTCCCCTGTATTTATGCACCATAAAAATTTGAAGAAATTTCATAGTACATGGTTTAATATGTAGCACTGAAGTTCAATGAAAGAAATCAGAATTACTTCGTAGGGGAGCCTGCGAGAGCGCACGGGGACGATTACAAGAAAAGAGGGAGAAAAGGAGGAAGGGATGAGGGGAAGAAAACCCATTTGGAGAAAAAATATGGGCAGAAATGGACCCTTTCAGAGACGAGAGAGGAAAAAGGGAAAAGAAGAAGGGGCTTGATTGATCTGCTCTGGCAAAAAGGCGACGGAAAGACGTCGACACTCTCTCTCGTTTCTGTACTATACTATACATTTTTTATTTTTTGCTAACGTGTTTTTTAAGTATTTCTAGTTTGGTTTCTGTTGATTGCAACTACGATCTCGTACTCACTGTTGTTATTTGATGTGTGTCCTTTTCTTGACGGGGACTTCACATTAACGTCTCCAAACGGCGGCCGGAGGAGGAGGAGCGCTGGGTCGAGCTGCGTAGAGAAAAAAACGCGAAAGAAAATAAATTAAACTTGTCTGCTAGAGAAGGAAGAGAAGAGAAGAAAGATACCTCAAAAATAGAGGGCGGAACACGAAAGCATGGTATGATTAGATTTCTTTTCCTTTTTATATTCGCCGGCCGCCGCCGCCGCCATTCAAGCAAAGAAAGATTGTTCTTCCCTCCCCTTCCCCTCCCTGCTCAGTCCGCCAAACTACTACTAATGGTGTGCAAACAACATGACCCAACAAGCACGGTGGTCATGGTTGCCAGGGGCGCCCTTGGTTGTCAGTCCGTTCTACGTGCACAAGCAGAGAGAAAGCAAGTCATCTCTCTCTCTTTTCTGCTCTTCCTCCTCCCACCGGATGTTTTCATTGCTTCTCCCTTCCTTTGGCGGGGGGAGTCGCCTATTTCTGGCGCGGCCTCTTCCTCTCATCTCTTTTCCCTTGCGAAGCAGCGCAACCGGAAAGGAAGTCCTGCGGCAAAGACGTCGGGGTCATAAAAGAGTTTTTGCTGTTTGGAGGGGTGCTGTACAAAAGGTACTACTATGTCATATTTTAATATTTTTATGTTCGCCAGATGTCGTTTTAAATGTTTTAAAAAAACCTCCAGATTCCTGCTATGTACTTGTTCCAATTCTCTAGGGGGTGGAATTCCTCCTGATATGTTATACCTACAGTATATTGCGTGAATTCCCCTCTTGCTTCAGCCGCAAGCCTGTGAACAAAAGCCGTTCTTGTTTCGTAGAAGGGAGGGGAGCGGCAAAAATGGGTTGTTTTGTGCGCGGCTTTTCTTCTTCCTCCTCCCTCATCATCGGTCGTCACTCTCCCCTCTTCGCCGCCGTCGTCTCGGTGTACATACAGCCCGGGACAAAAGGGAGAAGGGGAAGGGGAAAACCAAACTTTGTGGAGGCCGTCGACGACGACGAAGCTGCATCCACACAGCCGAGGGAGAGACTTGGAGGAGGAGGAGGAGGAGGAGGAGTAGAGGCGACGGCGACTGCCTACTCGCAAAGTTTTTTCCTCCTCCCTCCCTCCCTCCTTTTCTCCGCAAAAGTTCTTCTCTCTTTCCCATTCGCCCGCGAGGTTTCATGCTGCCCGTCACCGGCTTATTCGCCAAGTCTAAAATGCTCTCGTCTCAGCTTTTACCCAAGTGCCCATTGCCTCCTTCACTGCTCCATGGAATCCGCGGCTGATAAGCGCCACCACAAACAGCCAAGCTGGCTGGAGGACGGGGAAAGAGTTGTTGTTTCTTGACGGGATGAGGACTGAGGAGGGGAGGGAGCGGGAATCGCCGTCGGAAAATATGTCGGAGCAAATACATTCTTCTTCGGAAAAACATAGATAGCTTTTAGGGCAAACTATGCTAAACTCTACGTAGCATATCAGCTCGCTCTCTTGCCCAAACAAGAACAAACTTTGTTCAATGACCTGCGGCAGGGTCCCTGTAAAGGGAACAAAAAAGATCTTTGTATAAAAGAGGGGGTCCCTCTTCATTTTAAAATCATAGTGCAAAAGGAAAGGGTAGGCCAAAGGTAGTTTCTACCAACCACCTTTTTTTGCACTATAAATTCAGAATGAAGAGGGACCCCCCCCCATCTTCATCCTCTTTTACTTCTTGAGTCGAACATACATGGACATTTAATCAAGACATGGGATTTTATTAAAAAATGAAAAATAAGGGAAGAATATAAAAGGGGGGGGGGGTCCCTCTTTATTCTGAAATCATAGTGGGAAAGGAGAGGGTAGTCCAATGGTAGCTTATACCAACCATTTTTTTTCACGCTATAAATTCAGAATGAAGAGGGACCCCCCTTCATCCACCATACATGGGCAATTGATCCAGACATGGGCTTAAAAATTAAAAATATGGGGTATTTCTATTGAATTTTACTAAACCATACATGGGCTCTGGGAGGACCCATGTATAAAAGTTGTTCCCCACCAACAACAACAACAACAACAACAACAACAACCCCAACAACCCCAACAACTGACATCATTACATGACCTGCCGGCCTACGGCCGCAGGTAAAAAATGAGCACGCCCGTACAACCTTTACTCTGAGCGCGTAACTAACTAAAACGGCCCCCGGCTGTTTATCCTCTTTGCCCAAAGAGTACGTAAACAGAGCGTACTTGCCTCATTTTCTAGTTGATGTGTTTTCCCCCTTCCTCAAGCACAAACACAAAAGTACGCGAAAACAACAACGGCATGCATTAGAAATTAGTTCCAGTTGCAGCACTCACCCTATTTTTTTCCCGTGTGCGGACAGACGAGCGCCTCTCATCTCATGCCTCTTCCTCTCGCTAGGTGCATTTTTCGAGGGAGGAGGTGTCGGTGGGTGGTGGTGGTGGTGGATGGGGTGTTTGGGGTGCTTTTGGTCCCTTTATTAAGTATTCATTTCTACTGTGCTGTGTGCACCAACGGCCCTCTCGCCCCAACGGCTACAGCCATCCCTCACTTCCGTATATCCTCTCTCTTTCCTCCAAGTGCGCTATTAATTTTACGAAGTGCGAAGAAAGTCGCGTTCATCCATCACTGAAGACTCTTCTCTCTCTGGCAGGGGGAGGGGAGGGGTGGTACACCAGTGCGCTGCCTTCTATGCTACAAAGTCTCCTACTGTCAGGGTGGGGCTGGTTTTGAGGAGGGGCGACGGCTGCAGAGGAATAATTTTCATAAAGTCCGGCGGCGTCTCTCTGCTTCTACTGTGCTTAGGGTATGTAGGCACGAAGGAGTGAGGGGGGGATTTGGAAGGGGCTGACTGAGGAGGAAAGACTATATTACTGACGGGGCCCCCTTCTTTCCTGCACTGCTTTGTTGGGCGGGAGGATAGGATGTGGTGCCCCCCGGGGAGAAGGAGGGAAAAGGGCAGATTTTTTTACTGGTTGGGGGAGGAGGGGGAGGGCGAGGATGGGGAGGGGGATGAGGAGGATGGACTTATGAGGACGGTGCGCTGACCAGAGAGCTGGAAACGAGGAGAATGAAAAAGAAGAAGGAAAGGAGTGCGGAAAGGAATAACAAAGTACTGGAAGAGTATCAGAACCGTTCGCACAGTGCTGCAAAACCTCTAAATTGAAAGCTCGCGGGCGCTATACGGTAGAATATCACATTCAAAGTCCGCGATGAGGTGCCCCCACAACTTATTCTTGCACATTTAGGCCCCTTCCCTCGTGCGGTCTTTGCGAATGAGGTTATAAAGGGAAGAAGAGAACACGAGAGAATTGCGGTCCTGGGTTGGCCCTTCCACCCTCACCCTTCCCACTTTTGGTCCTACTTTTCGACTGCGGATTTTTTTTGCCCCATCCCATCCTCCTTTTGGACTGCACGAGGTGACGTGAGTGGTGTAAGATGGAAAAGTTTCGAGGGGGGAGTACCGAAGAGTACGGACGACGGGAAGCGATACACCAAAGCATGTTAGATTCCGGGGGAGGGGGCGAACTTCGAAATCTTTTCTAAATTAATTCTACCCAGCTGACGTGGGAAATGGCCACAAATGATGTAAGTTTATTTCGGCTGGATTTTTTTACGGCACCTTTTCCGGGGAGACAAAAAGGATTGCCGCAAAAAGAGGTCTCCGTCTTCCAATCTCGGCTGTACAGCAAAAATGATAAAAAGGTCTCCCTTCACTTATACCCTACCAGACAAAAACTTCCAGTTTTCGCTGTAGACAGGTAGGAAAAATAGGCGTTTGCTTTGATAGTTGGGAGGGAGAAGAAAAAGAACTGCTGTTAATCAATCCCGTGAGGCCCATGTGTCAAAAGAAGAGAGGAGGGGAAGAAATGTGACCACCACGGAGGCTGACTGAGGCCGGGGGGAGGAGGGGAGACCTTCCAATTTTTCCTTTCCTAGCCGCGGGGGATACGGACGGAGGGAGAAAGAGATTGAGGGAGGGGAGGGAGGGAGGGAGAGGGGTGATTCTTCTTCTTCTTTTTTCCGGCGGGATTTATCCCTGTACCACCACGGTCGGTCCCCCCGGCCCCCCCTCTCTCTCCCTTCCTGCCCCGCCCACCACTTACTTCCCTCTTTTTTACCTCTCTACTCTTCCATGCTTGTCCATTTGGTACTCACTGTGATCTGGTTGTGGTGGTATCCGACTTCTTCCTCTCCTTCGTCCTTCCCTGCAGTACGCAGATAAATTCGTCAACTAAGTTTGTTTTCGGGAGACCCCATGTTAGGATATTCCAAACTGATAGGCGTATGAGGATGCCTTTGGCTTCCAAAAAGGTGAAAGCTTACTTCTTTGGTTTGGTAAATGGTGGGTTCATTGCTTTTTTTACCTTCTTTCCTCCCCGGAATCTTGCTCTGGGAAGAAGGCGAGAGGTGATGGATGTCGACTCCTCCTCCCCTTCCTTGCTTTCTTCGCCTCTTTTCCTCTTCCTCCAGGATGTCTTCCTCGGAACAGAAACGCGTCTGCGAAAGAGCAAACAAGAACTTGACAAACTTTTGGCCGATTCGTGCTAATTTGATGTGCGGTTTATACAACATGTGAAAAAAGTCAAAATAATGAAAAAAGACCTCGTATACTGTAATGTAACCTGTTCTCTCGATCTCAAGCTCCGTTATCTTGCTCTTTTTTCTCCGACCGGAATAGGAGAGGGAAAAAGGGAGAAGAAGGTGGAAGGCCCTAACGGAATAAAAAACGCAATTTTCCGGCCCGCTCGCCCCGAATGTAAGAGGATCCGTTTAGTCCCTCCTCCTCCCTTTCCTCCCTCCTCCTTTCAAGAAAAAGGATAGGGGGGAAGGAGAAGAAGTAAAAATAACTTTTTATTCCGGTCCCTAAAACGGCGGAAGGGTGGGGTTGGGAAGGAAAG
>JAAUXV010077533.1_pt1 | contig 18102 bp, 16 predicted proteins | sample 7278181 | NCBI WGS metagenome assembly JAAUXV01 (sample SAMN14350114, study PRJNA611818) | marine sediment metagenome | isolation source: surface marine sediment (2.1m) | place: French Polynesia: Moorea | collected 2018-08
CCCGGCGAAACCACAATTGCTTCGGGCTGCGCCGCCGCAACCTCATCCAGCGCCAGCGAATCGTTTCGAACCACTTCGCACCGTGCACCGCCCTGACCAACATAATGGACGATGTTCCACACGAAGCTGTCGTAGTTGTCGATAAAGAGAACCGACACTATTGCCCTCCTTGTCGTTGCTCCGCGACCCGAATTGCTTCGTCAGCGGCGCGTATCATCGCAGCCGCCTTGTTCTCGCACTCCTTTTGTTCGCGGTGCGGCTCAGAGTCCGCCACAATGCCTGCCCCAGCCTGAATCTGCATCACGCCATTGCGCACAAGCGCCGTCCGTAAGACAATGCAACTGTCCATCGCGCCATCCGACGCAAAATACCCAACGCATCCTCCGTACGGACCGCGCCGGTCATTCTCGAGGTCGTTGATGATCTGCATCGCACGCACCTTCGGCGCTCCTGAAACGGTTCCCGCTGGAAATCCAGCCATCAGCGCATCCAAAGGCGTAAGGTCCTCGCGCAACTTGCCTACCACGTTCGATACGATGTGCATCACATGGCTGTAGCGCTCAATCTGAAACTGCTCGGTCACGCGAACGCTCCCCATCTGCGCAACACGACCAACATCGTTGCGCCCAAGATCAAGCAGCATGAGATGCTCAGAACGCTCCTTCGGATCCGCAAGCAACTCGCGCGCAAGCGCTTCGTCTTCTTCGGGCGTCGCCCCACGGCGACGGGTCCCAGCAATCGGGCGAAGCGTCACCTCGCCGTCGCGCACCCGCACCAAAATCTCCGGGCTCGAACCTATCAGGTCGAAGTCGCCAAATCGCAGATAAAAGAGAAAAGGTGACGGGTCAAGGCGACGAATCGCCCGGTAAAGCGAAAAGGGAGGGAGTGCGAAGGGCCTCGAAAAACGCTGCGAAAGAACCACCTGATATATATCTCCCGCTTGTATATAGTCTTTCGCAACCTCCACCATCCGCGCATAATCCGCCGCGCTCTTGCTGCTCGTCGCCCTGTCGCCGGAACCGGTCAACGGAACCTCCCCCTCGAGTCCGCCGCTCTTGCCCGCTTGCCGCGGTGCCAAAGAAGACCCGAGCCGCGCACTGGCGTCCTCAAGACGTGCCAGCGCCCTCGATAGCAAGCGCTCCGCAGGGATGTCCGCGCACGGACGGATGGGCGTTACGAGGATAAACTCGTCCTTGACCGAATCAAAAACCACCACGAGTCGAGGCCGCATCAGCAAGGCGTCCGGAATGCCCGCCGTGTCCTCGTCATGACCCGGTTCCGGAACGCTGCGTTCAATCAGCCGAACCGTATCGTATCCCAGGTAGCCAAACAGTCCCGCAGCCATCGGCGGGAGATCGGCCGGGCGCTCAATATGGCTCTCGGAAAGCAGGCGCTTCAGACTCGCAAACGGCGCGCAATCCTCTTCGACAAAGCGTTCCGGATGCTCAAGCGGCGAGCGATTGACATAAGCGCGCTCGCCCTCAACCCGCCATAAAAGATCGGGAGAAACCCCGATGATCGAATAGCGACCCCGAAAGGCATTGTCGGTGACCGACTCCAGAAGAAATGACCAGGGCGAACCGCCCGCAATTTTCAAAAAAGCGCCAACCGGCGTTTCGAGATCGTTGACAAAGCGGCTCGCCAGCAAAACGGGGGTGTTCCTAACGAGACGGTCAAGAACCTCGTCCTTCGTCGGAAAAAATCCGTCAATCACCCAACTAAAGCCCTTCAGATATGATCGCCGTTTCCACAACGTCGCGATTGACCGAGACGGCGTATTTCTCCTCAAGCGTCGCGTAGTAGGCCTCTCGCGCGCGCGTCGCATAAGCGGTACGCAGACGATCGCGCACCGTGTCAATCTGATCAGACCCACGCTGCGGAACGCGCGCGCCCGTTACCTTTACAAGATAGTGATTGCCGGTTCTGTCATTTACCGCTGAGACAAGATCTCCGACCTTCGTGCGAAATACCGACGCCATCATCGTTCGGTTGAAGTCGCGGTCGCCGTTGCGCTTCACGTCCCCCTTGCTCACAACTTCAAGCTCCCGATCCTCCGCGAGGCGATCAAAGTCTGCCCCCTCCCCGATCTCTAAAGCGAGCGAAGAAAGATCCGCACCCAAACGGGTTGCCGTTTCAGCGTCAAGGAAGTCTTCGCGCACCAGATCGCCAACCTCTTCATAGCTGCGCTCACGAGGCTCCCTGATCTGCCGAACCTCATACCAGACATAGCTGTCGGCTTCCGCGCGGCGGTCGCGGTAGGTATGCGGAACCGCTTCAACGCCGATCTCTGCTGCGAAAAGCTCAGAAACAAGCGCGCGTCCGTCAGGAAGAGGGACGCGCTCGCGCTTTCCATCGGTCCCATCCGCCAAAAGCACGACCGTCTGAAGCTCAATCCCAAGCGTCTGCGCAACCGTCTCAAAGGTCTCGTCCGCGATAAACAGATTATCCGCTGCCTTGTTGACATCATAAAGAAAATCGGAGAGCACGGCGCTGCGCTCCTCCTCGCGAAGACGACGCTTGACCTCATCCTCATCTAACGTGCGCGCCTGACGTATCGCGTTGACCTTCGCGACCACAAATCCGATCCCCGTGTCAATCACCTCGCTTACGCCCTGCTCCTCAAGCGAAAATACAGCCTCCCCAACCTCGTCCAATATGACCTCGCTTCGCGCAACGAAGCCAAGATCGTAAGCCGATTCTCCCAGACCCAGCGTCTCGGCCAACTCTTCAACCGAACGGTCCGAATCCAACCAGGCGCGCGCCGACTGAGCGGTCTGCCGATCGTCAAAGCTAAATTGAAAAATCTCACGGGTCTGCGGACTGTCGTACCGTGTCGGGTCCAGCGCAAACTTCTCGTCGATCCGAACCTCATCAACCGAAATGCGCTCGCCAATCGTCGAATCGCTGATCTCAATGAGAACCGCAACACGCTCTTCATCGAGATCGTAATCCTCTGAGTTCTTTTCAAAGTAGGCCCTAAGATCCGAAAGACTAACCGATATACCCTCGCGCGCCGCCTCTGCATCAAAGACCATCGCGTCGAAATCCCGAACCTCTTCAACGTGGCGCGCGATCAGCGCATCCAGACCATCACCAACCGTTAGCACGTCGGAAAATATCGCGTTCAAGGCTCCCGCCCCCCTCGTGAAGCGCTCCTGACGCTCCGATGGCGATATACCTACAGAGCCACCAAAACCAAAATCCAAGCCCTGCTCCAGCGCTTCCGTTTCAAATGCAAGCCGAAGCGATGCCTGCTCCACAATCGCATCCACCGCCCTGTCGCGCTCCTCCGGCGTGAAGCTGCGTCCGAAAATCTGAACCTGACGGTCCTGCGCCTGCTGGTAGGCCGCAAGAAATTCTTGCTCCTGATAGCTAAGCGAACCCAAACTCACAACCTTCGTCTCGCCAAGCTCAACAAAAAGTCCGCCAAGGCCAGCAAGACCAAAGGCCAAGATAACCAAGCCTACAAACAGATAAGAAAAAGTCCCCGAAAGGGAACCGCGAAGGCGTCGAAGCATGATCGTGTCCGAGACAGGTGGAGCGTTTGCGTTTATGCGAAGATCAAGCTAAAGGATTTGAAGTCCGTTTTCAATCCTGACACGACCGACGTTCCTTTGGGACCATGCAATGATCCACTATCCCCTCTATTTTGAAAAAGCCATCGCGCAGTTAAAGCACGAAGGGCGTTACCGCGAGTTCATTACGCTCGAACGCGACGCGAGTAATTTTCCGCGCGCCCTATGGGACGGACCCAATGGCGTGCGTGAAGTTACCATCTGGTGCTCCAACGACTATCTGGGAATGAGCCGACATCCGGTCGTGACCGACGCCTTCTGCGCACGTGTGCGACGCTCAGGCGTCGGTGCCGGCGGAACACGAAACATCTCCGGCACGAGCAAACCGCTCGTCGAGTTGGAGGCAGAGCTCGCAGACCTCCACGGAAAAGAAAGCGCCCTCGTCTTCACGTCGGGCTATGTCTCGAACTTCGCCACCATCGCCACACTCGCCCGCCTCATGCCCGGCACCTTGATCCTGTCAGATTCGCTCAACCACAATTCGATCATCGAAGGCATACGTAAGTCGGGTGCAGAAAAGGTCGTTTTTCGACACAACGATCTGGAGGACCTCGAACGCCTCCTTGCCAGCGAAGACCCCTTGCGAAGTAAGTTGGTTGTCTTTGAATCGGTCTATTCAATGGATGGAGATATCGCGCCCGTCAGCCGTATCGTGGATATCGCGCGCAAGTACAACGCGATGACCTATATTGATGAGGTCCACGCTGTCGGTCTCTACGGCCCTCGGGGCGCAGGGGTCGCGGAGGCGCGCGGCATCATGGATCAAATCGATCTGATCGAGGGAACGCTCGCGAAAGCCTATGGAACACACGGAGGCTATGTGGCCGGAGACCGCGTCGTCATGGATGCCATTCGCTCCTACGCGCCGGGGTTTATTTTCACAACCGCCCTGCCACCGGCTCTGATGGAAGCCGCGCGCGCCTCCGTCGCCTATCTGAAGGGATCAAACCGCGAGCGCAATGCCCAGCGCAAAGCTGTGCGCGCCTTACGCGATAAGCTCAAGAAGGCCCGTTTGCCTGTCATGGACAACGAGAGTCATATTGTTCCGGTCTGGGTTGGCGATCCGCTCAAGTGCAAGGCCGCGAGCGACCGTCTGCTGCGCGATTTCGGTCTCTATATGCAGCCGATCAATTACCCGACGGTCCAACGCGGAAGCGAACGCTTGCGTCTGACGCCCTCGCCTTATCACGACCAGACAATGATCGACGAGGCCGTGCGCGCGATGGATCGGGTGTGGGAAGCGGAAGGCATCGGCAGAACCCTACCCAAAAACGCGATTTCCTTAAGCCTTGAAGGCGCCGGAGGGTAGGTTTCCAACGAGATCATGGCGCTTGGACGGCGTCGTATGCGCGTCAGCCAGATAGACAGGGCGCGGCGGAAAATCCTTCGGATCCAGCCGCAGGGCGAGCCGGGCAAGGTACGGAGCCGGCGGACCTTCGCAAAGACTCACATCCGTTGTCGCGCCCAAGGTCGGCAAGTGCTTCGCTAGCTTCGCGCGAAGGTCCTCGTCTGTTACGACGAAGCGAGGCATCGTGGCAAAGGATGGCAGATCGCCAAGCATGATGCGCCGTGGCTGTGCAAGCGGATGAACCTCATGCGCGCCGCTCTTGCCACGGGCGCCCCGAGCCCTCCCCGGGCTGAGAGCCGGAAACCACTGCGCATAGACGGCGCCGCCGCGCGCATCCATCAGAACGAGCGTCGGTCGATCCGCATCTGCAAACAAGCGTCCCAAAACAAAGAGCGAAGGCAAACCCAGGACTTCAAGGTTTCGAGTCCGTGCGAAGCCTTGCGCGAAGGCAAGCCCGGTGCGTAGCCCCGTGAAACTCCCCGGACCGCTAATCGTGGCAAGTCGGCCGATGGGCCTTCCGTCAGCCTCGCGCAAAAGCGCGGAAAAACAAGCCGAAATCGCCTCAACCGTCTTTTGGCCTTTTTCCGCATCCTTCTGCGCGATTACCGAACCATCCGACCCAATCAGCGCGCCCGTGAACGAACGAAACGCACAATCCATGCCGATAGAAAGATCATCGCCCACAGATGAACCGCTCACGGCTCCGTCAGCTTCAATTCTATGCGACGGTTGCGCGAAAGCGCTTCCTCGTCGTCTCCCGACGATAGCGGCTGAAACTCTCCAAAGCCGGCAGCTACCAAACGCCTTGGGTCTACACCCTGATCTGTCAGGTAGCGGACGACCGAAATCGCTCGCGCTGACGACAACTCCCAGTTGGAAGGAAAATCACTCGAGCGAATCGGACGGGCGTCCGTGTGACCATCTACGCGCAACACCCAGTTGATGTCAGAGGGAATCGTACCTTGCAATTCAATTACAGCCCGCGCGAGCTGATCTAGCTGCTCCGTGCCGCCCTCAGCCGTGATCTCCGCCGAACCCGAATCAAACAAAAGGGATGACGGAAAAACAAACCGGTCCCCCACGACCAATATGTCTGAACGCTCCGCAAGAATTTCTCGCAGGCGTCCGAAGAAATCAGAGCGATAACGGTTCAACTCCTGAACCTTGCGCGCCAAAGCGACGTTCAGGCGGCGTCCCAGATCAGCAATTTTGGCACGCGACTCCCGATCCTTCGCCTCCGACGCATCCAACGCATCCTCAAGAGAGGCAATCTGTCTGCGCAAAGCCGCAAGCTGCTGGTTCAGGATCTCGACCTGCGAAAGCGCTCGGCGAGAGAGGTTGCGCTCCTCATCCAAGTTCGATCGCAAATCGCTGATAACCGACGACTCGCTGCCCCGATTGGATAAAATCGCGTCATAATCTCCGCGGATCGCATCCCGTTCGGCTTCCAACGCGACCAAAGACGCATTCAGCAAACCCAATTCCGTCTCAAGCGAATCTCGACCGCTGCGCTCCAGTGCAAGCAAGTCCGTAAGGTCCGAGATTTCCTGCTGAAGGCGGTTCAGAACACTGTCCTTTCCGCTGATTTCCTGCGTTAGCGCAAAGTGGCCCACCACAAAGGCCGATAACAGAAATATGATTACGATCAGCAAGGTCGCCATCGCGTCGACAAAACCCGGCCAATAGTCGCCATCGTCTGCCAGAGCGCCCCGCTCGAAACGCGCCACGACCTTAGTCCAGCTTCTGCAAAAGCGTGGTCAATCGGTCAATGGACAAGCGAAGCGCACGCTGTTCCGATGCCAGTTTGTCCGACCAGTCACCCTGACGCACCTCCACCTGACGCAAATGACGCATCAGCGCCTCGGTCGCCTCCGTAAGCCTTCCAATCGCCTCACGGCTCAACTCGCCGTTGACAGATCGGCGCGGCGTTGCCATCGTCAGAACAGGCGGCTCAGGAGAGGCCGAAAGACTGTCCGATGTCATCGAAGAGAGCCAGTCCTCCAGCTCCGTATGGAAACGGGCCTGCGCCTGCCCCGATTGTAAGGCCACGAAGCCCAAAATCAGCGAGCCCGCCAAACCAAAGAGCGACGAGGAAAAGGCTGTGCCCATGCCCCCGACCGCGCTTCCGATACCTTCCGTCACCCGCGACAAACCGTCCACGGCGTCCAGACCGCTCACATCAAGATTGCCGATGACGCCCCCAACCGCGCCGACCGTTTCGGTAAGCCCCCAAAAGGTGCCCAGCAAGCCCAAAAAGACAAGCAGCCCCGAGGTATAACGCATAATCTCGCGCGTTTCTCGAAAGCGCGTCGAGATCGACTCAAGTATCGACGTCATAATTTCGGTCGAAATCTCCCCTCCGTCTTCGCGCGTACGCCTTAGCAGACCCGCCATCGCAGCCAAAAGAACCGGATCGCGCTCGGCATGTGTCTTATGCTGGTCGCCCGGAAGCGCATTGACCCAACGCACCTCCGAAAACAGACGAAATATCTGGCCAATGGCAAACCACAGCCCAACGAACAAACATAGCAATATCAGCCCGTTGATCGCCGGATTGTATAGGAAGTTGCGCGCGATCTGGCCGAACAGGACAATCACAAGGCACAGAATAACCGCCAAAAAAAGCAAAATCCGGATCAGATATATTTGCGGTCCCGACAAAGGTTCGGGCTTGTAGTAGGTCTGGTCCATCGCCTGCGCTCGCAAAGAAATCTGCTAGGGGGTAGCAAGGCGACACCCGCCTTGCTCGTCGGTCTACGAAATCCGCTACCTTGTTAACCTAATGCGCCCTTCGCGGCAAGACTTGCCTGAACCAGATCGCCCGGCAGCGCGTGGTCAGCAGACCCGAAACGGGCCATCACCGCACGCCGCCGGACGCGGGAGGCATACCTTTAGGCGCCGGACCCGATCGCTATGGTGCGACGGTTGCTCGCAGGTTTCTCGCGCTTCAGGTCAATCGAAAGAAGGCCATTGGCGAGGTCCGCCGAGACGACCTCGATACCCTCGGACAAAACGAAGTTACGACGGAAGCGACGCGTCGCGATGCCCTTATGCAAAAAGGTGTCGCTCTCCTCAGCCCGTTCGCCGCGAATGGTCAACTCCTGGTTCTCCATATGGACATCCAAGTCCTCGCGCGCAAAGCCGGCTACCGCCACCGTAATTCTGTAGCGATCTGGCTCCGTTTCGCTCTTGTCGCCCGCGGGCAGCTTTTGAATGTTGTAGGGGGGAAACCCGTCCTGAGGCGCATCGCTCATCCGGTTCATAATCGCGTCCAACTCTTCAAAACCGAGCAGGAACGGGGGCCTCAATTGGGTCATGCTTTTTACAGTTCTCATCTTTTTCTCCTTAGTTTAAGCGAGATCAGCGCCCCTTATGGCAGCGCTTACCCTTATGTGGGTATGAACACCGTCTATTTCAAGAGCCATCGCGCACGAGCGCCGCCTGGCTCAAAAACGGGAGTTGGCCGCGGCGAGCCTGTCGAGCAGGCGCATCGGAAGGACGCGCCTAGCGATGGCCATGAGGCGAGTTGCATGGGTCACGAAGTAGCGGGGCCTGGCCCGACGCGCTGTGAGCGCATGGCGAAGCGGCGCGATGCAGGCGGAAGGCGGCAAGGCAAAGGCTTTGGGTTTGCGATCGGTGACAGAGGTCGCCAGCCCTTCGCGATAGGTCTCGGCGAAGCGCGAGCGCGGGATGTCTACGACCTCGCGAAAGACCTCGCGCGCATTCTGAGCAAAGCGCGTCGTGATCGGACCGGGATTGATCAGCGCGACCTGAACGCCCGTGCCGTCGAGCTCGAGGCGCATGGCATCGGCGAGCGCTTCGAGCGCATATTTCGACGCCCCATAGCCACCGCGATACTTGACGGTCACGAATCCGAGAACCGAAGAACACAGCACGACTCGTCCCTCGCCCGCGCCAATCATCTCGGGAAGCAAGCGCCTTGTAAGGTCGTGCCATCCCAGGACATTGGCTTCAAACTGGGCGCGCAAGGCCGCAACGCTAAGATCCTCAACAGCTCCGATCAATCCGTAAGCCCCGTTATGGAAAAGCCCGTAAGGCGGCCCCCCAAGGCGCTCCAGCACCCCGTAGGCAAGGGCTTCGATCGTTTCCGGCTTGGCATAGTCCAGCGCGAAGGCCTCAAAGCCCTCATCGCTCAGGCGCTTCAGGTCATCGCGCTTGCGCGCGGTCACCAGAACGCGCCATCCGTCTGCGCGCAAGGCCCGTGCGCACGCCTCGCCGATACCCGACGAGCATCCCGTAATCAACACCGTCGCATTGGCCGGCAAGGCGGCGCTCATCGGCGCGCCGGACCCGTTACGACGACAAGGCCTTTAGTCGAGCGAGGCAAAGGCACCCTCCAGATCATCGCGCAGATCGTTGACATCCTCGATACCGACCGAGAGCCGGACAAGACCTTCGTCTATGTCCAACTCCGCCCGCTCCGCATCCGAAAGGCGCTGGTGGGTCGTCGTCGCCGGATGGGTAATCAGGCTCTTGTTGTCCGCGAGGTTGTTCGACAGCTTGATCAGCCTGAGTGCGTTGAGAAAACGAAAAGCGCGTGCGCGCGTCCCGAGCGAGAAGGCGATCATCATCGAGCCGCGTCGCATCTGACGCTTCGCAAGCGCAAAGTGCGGATGCGTCGGATGATGCGGATAGATCAGCCGATCAAGGTCGCTGCGTCTGGCAAGATCATCGACGAGCACCTGCGCATTGTCCGTCGCACGATCGACGCGCAACTCCAAGGTTTCCAGTCCTTTGAGAATCACCCAAGCGTTAAACGGCGATAAGGTTGGCCCCATCTGCTTGAGTAGCGGCAAGGCTTCCTCATGAACGAAGGCCTGGCTCCCGATCAGGATTCCGCCAAGGCAGCGCCCATGACCATCCATATGTTTTGTCGCCGAATAGACCACGACATCCGCGCCGAGCGACAAGGGGCGCTGGTAGCACGGGCTCGAAAAGACATTATCCACGACGAGCCTCGCCCCACCGGCATGACCGATGGCGGCGACCGCTTCAATATCGATGAGTTCGAGGGTTGGGTTTGATGGCGTTTCGAGAAAAAGAACCTTGGTTTGGGGGCGCATTGCGCCTTGCCAGGCATCAAGGCTCGTCCCGTTGATCAGGGTTGTCTCGACGCCGAAGCGCGGCAAAAGCGTGTCGATGACAAAGCGACAGCCACCGAAGAGCGCGCGCGAAGCGACGACGTGATCGCCCGCCTTGAGCAAGGCGAGCATCGTGAGCGAAACGGCAGCCATTCCGCTTGCGGTGGCCAAAGCGGCCTCGCCGCCCTCGTAGGCCGCGACCCGATCTTGGAGCATGGTCATATTCGGGTTTCCGTATCGCGAATAGACGTACCCGGCTTCTTCTTCCTTAAAGCGTCGCTCTGCCTGTTCGGGGCTTTCGTAGGCGAAGCCTTGCGTGAGGAAGAGCGCTTCCGACATCTCACCGAAACCGCTACGCTGCGCGCCAGCGTGGACCAGTTGCGTGGCCTTGCGGTAACGGGAAAAGTCGTTCATTTTGTACCCTCCGAAGAAAAGGCGATCCTAGAGACCCCAAGAGCAAAAAGCAATCATGACGCGCGACCTATCAAACGATCCTCCGGGGGTTCTTGCCGATCATCAAATCGAGGTGCTGTTCGACCGTGGCGTGATCGAACGGGGCGCTGAGCCTCAGGACGGCTCGGCTATCCAGCCCGCGAGCCTCGACCTGTCGCTGGGCGCCGAAGCCTTTCGGATCCGCGCCAGTTTTTTGCCCGGCGAAGGCGACCGCGTCGATAAGGTTCTGCCCCGCTTTCAGCTCCAGCGCTTTCGGCTCGACTCGGACAAAGGCACCCTGCTTGAAAGGGGTGGGGTCTACCTCGTGCGCGTGCAAGAATCGCTCAGACTGCCACCGGACATCAGCGCCAATGCCAATCCGAAGAGTTCCTCCGGTCGCCTCGACATCTTTACGCGCCTGATTAGCGACCATGCGACGTCCTTTGATCTCGTTCCCGCAGGATACCAAGGCCCCCTATACGTCGAAATCTGTCCGCGCTCCTTCCCGATCATCCTGCGCAAGGGTGCAAGGCTCAACCAGATACGCTTCCGCAAAGGCCACGTGAGGCGCCTGTCAGACCAAACCTTGACCAAGATCCACCACGAGCAGCAACCACTCATCCACAACAGCCTCGGCGAAACGCTCTTTCGCGACGGGCTGTGCCTCAGCGCCAATCTGCGCGGCGAGGGGCCTCGAGGCAACGTCACGGTGGGGTTTCGGGCTCGCAGTAACGCAGGTGCTATCGACCTCGATGCCCGCGCGATGGAGCGGGTTGACCATTGGGAACGCCTACACGAACGCGACGCGCAGATGGTTCTTGACCCAGACCAGTTTTACATTCTCGCCTCGCGCGAGCGCCTCGCCCTGCCCGACGATCTGGCCGCGGAAATGGTTCCGTTCGACCATTTCGCCGGGGAGTTTCGCGTCCACTATGCCGGCTTTTTCGACCCCGGATTCGGGCGGCTCGACGAGACCGGTAACGGATCACCAGCCGTCCTGGAGGTCCGCTGTCGAGACGTTCCCTTCGTCCTTCGACACGGACAGATGGTCGCGCGTCTGCGATTTGAACGGCTCAGCGCGCTGCCCCTTCGTCCCTACGGACAGAGACGAGGCTCGCACTATCAGACCCAGGACCTGACCCTCGCAAAACAGTTTCTGAACCTTCCGAACCGGATGAACCCAACGGCCCAGCTCACCCTCGATTTCGAAAGAACCGCGCAGAAGGCTACAAGCGCATGAGAGCCGTGCTCGCTTTCGTCGCAGCGCTGCTGCTCGCCAGCGCTTCGCTGGTCTATGCGCAAGATGAAACCCAGAACTCACCCGAGACGGGGCCAAACGCTATCGATTTTTCGAGCCTACACCGACAAGCCTTCGCCCATTACCAGCGCGGCGCCTACCTCACCGCGTTCAATCTGGCCCGCCTTGCCGCAGATGGCGGCGAAACCAAGGCGAAAGTCCTTCTCGCGCGCCTTTGGCTTGAGGGCATCGCGACCGGCCCCGATCGTCAGCGCGCGCTCGAGAGTCTGAACGAAGCGGCGTTGGACGATGATCCGCAAGCCTTATACCTTCTCGGCACCGAAACGCTGCGAGACCTCGAAGAGCGCCAGACACGAAGCGAAAGCGACGAAAAAGACATCGATTTGGCCCTCGACTATTTCTCTCGAGGTAGCGCTTTGGGTTCGGAAAAAGCTCGATTGCAGGAGGCCAATATCTTGCTCGGAAGCCGCCGCTCACCGCTATCGCTCAGAAAAGCGGCCAAACTTCTTGCTTCCATGCTCCACAATCCGATCGCCGCCTACGAACTCGGGCTTCTCTACCTCGACGGCTCCGGTGTCGCAACCGATATCGCCCGCGGAACCGCCTTGATCCAACTCGCCGCACGACAAAATCTCGAAATCGCCCAACTCCACCTGGGAAGCCTCTACTTCGACGGCGACCTCGTCGCCAGAGACGAAAAAATGGCGATCGAATGGTACCGCCTTGCCGCGTTGCAAGGACATGTTCTTGCGCAAAATCAACTGGCGCGCGCGCTCGCTAGCGCCGGAGGTGAGAATTTTGACGCCCGCAGTGCCGCCAAATGGCACTTGATCGCACGGGCTCAAGGAATGAGCGACCTGTGGCTCGACTCGTTTGTCGCCGCTCTGCCCATCGCCATCATCGAGGACATAAAAAAGGAGATTCATGCCTATGGATACTGACAGAAAAATGGATCGGAAAATGCGCGTGATCGTCGTCGGGGCCAGCGGGCGCATGGGACGCGAAATGATCCGCGGACTGTGTGCCGCTTCCGACATGGTGCTCCACGCCGCCATCGCGCGCGCCGCAAACCCAAACGTGAACCGGCCCGTCAGCGACCTTGCCGGCGTGAACGCCGGTGACCTTCGCGTCTGCGACACCCTGGACGAGGCTGCGCTCCTGGCCGACGGACTTGTCGATTTTACCCAGCCTGAGGCCCTGTTTGAACATGCAGAAATCGCCGCGCAAGGACGCTTTCCCCTGATCGTCGGCACGACGGGCCTCGAAAAAAGACACCTCGACGCGCTCAAAGCCGCCTCCGCCCATTGCGCCATCGTGTACAGCCAGAATATGAGCCTTGGGATTTGCCTCTTGTCTTCGCTTGTCGCACAGACCGCGCGAGCGCTTGGAAACGGGTTCGACATCGAGATTTGCGAAATGCACCACCGCGATAAAGTCGATGCGCCGTCGGGAACCGCCAAGTGGCTCGGCGAATCGGCGGCGCGCGCGCGTGGCCAGCCCCTCGAGGCCGTCGCGCAAAACCACCAAACCCAACCCGGCCCCCGCGAGGCGGGCGCCATCGGTTTTGCCTCTTTGCGCGGTGGCGGAGTCGTCGGAGATCACGACGTCGTCTTCGCTTCTGGGTCCGAACGGGTGCTTTTGTCGCATCGGGCCGACGCGCGCAGCCTCTTCGCTCAAGGTGCCATCCAAGCTCTGCGATGGGCGCAAAACCAATCGCCAGGGCTATACGGAATGCAGGACGTTCTGGGACTGGCGCAATAGGCCTTTAGATGTCAAGCTCGGCAACATAGGGTGCGCGCTCACGCACAAAACGGTATCGGGCATCGGCATCGACGCCCATAAGCGCTTCGACCGATTCGCGCACGTCATCGCGTTCGGCTCGACCCAATTGCACCCGGATCAGCTTGCGCGTCTTCGCCTGCATGGTCGTTTCCTTGAGCTGCGAGGCCAGCATTTCTCCAAGCCCCTTGAATCGGCTGATTTCCACTTTCCCTTTGCCGCGGAAGCCTTTTTTTAGGAGCGCATCGCGATGGGAGTCGTCTCGCGCGTAAGCCACTTCCTGCCCGCGCGCAATGCGATAAAGCGGCGGACAGGCAAGATAGAGATGACCGCGTTCAACAAGCGCCGGCATTTCAATCAGAAAAAAGGAAATCAGTAGCGAAGCAATATGCGCACCATCCACATCGGCGTCGGTCATAATGATGACCCGTTCGTAGCGTAGGTCGTCAAGGCTAAAGTGCTCGGCGCGTCCGCATCCCAAAGCAAGGACAAGATCGTTGATCAGCGCGTTGCCTGCCTTTTTGTCGGCGCCGGCGCTCACGACATTGAGAATTTTGCCCCGTAAGGGAAAGACCGCTTGAACCTGCCGGTCGCGCGCCTGCTTGGCCGAACCTCCAGCAGAATCGCCTTCAACAAGAAAAATCTCCGTGCCTTCGCGGCCTTGCATAACGCAATCGGCCAGCTTGCCCGGAAGTTTGAGCCGTCGCGTCGCGCTCTTGCGCGCGATTTCCCTCGCCCGCCGCCGTCGCGCTCGATCCTCGGCGCGCTCGATGACAAGCCCGAGAAGACGTTGCGCCCGCGCCGGGTCTTCGACAAGCCAGTGGTCCATACGGTCACGGACAGCGCTTTCGACAAGACGAGAGGCTTCGCTCGAGGACAGACGGCTTTTCGTTTGGCCCTGAAACTCAGGCTCGCGAAAAAAAATCGACACCCCGGCGTGAACGCAAGACATGACATCGTCCGCACTGATCGACGCCGCCTTGCGTGAGCCTGTCAGATCGCCAAAGTTCCTAAAGGCCCGCGTGAGCGCGCTGCGCAAACCGATTTCATGAAAGCCACCATCAATGGTCGGAACCGTATTGCAAAAGGAAGCCACCGAGGGGTCAAAACCGTTTGTCCAGACCACGCACCATGATACCGCGCCATGCCGACCCCTTGTCCCGCTTTCCCCCGCAAAAACATCGCAGGCGTCCATATCCAAAGCGCGCCTGTCGCGAAGATAATCTGCCAGACCACCGGGAAAACAAAAGGTCGCCGATTGGGGTATTTTAGAAGATACTTCGTTTTCTTCGCCGCCCCGTTCATATGTCCACGTGATCGTTACGCCCGAAAACAGATAAGCCTTCTCGCGCGCCATGCTCAGAATGCGCGCCGGGTTAAGACGCGCATGAACGCCAAAAATCTCGACGTCCGGACGAAACCGTACACAGGTGCCCTTGCGACCGCGAACCGGACCCAGATCCTCCAGCGGCCCCAGGGGTTCGCCGCGCGAATAGCTTTGTCGGTAAACGCGCCGGTGCCGAACAACCTCGACTTCAAGCCACGACGATAGCGCATTGCAGACCGATACCCCAACGCCATGAAGGCCACCTGAAGCGTCATAGGCGCGCGAGTTGAACTTTCCACCGGCGTGTAACGTGCAAAATACAACCTCCAACGCGCTGCGGTCAGGAAATCGTGGATGCGGCTCCACGGGTATGCCCCGGCCATCATCGCTCACCGAAACCGTCCCATCGGCGCCATAGGTCACACAAATCTGCTTTGCGTGCCCCCCCAAGGCTTCGTCCATCGCATTGTCTATGACTTCCGCGAATAGATGAGCAGCACCGCGCTCATCCGTGCCGCCGATGTACATGCCCGGACGGCGACGCACAGGCTCCAGACCTTCCAGAACTTCAATGTCGGACGCGCTGTAGGTGTCATCATCGTGGCTCGGTGCGAACGCCTTACCCGTCGATGAAGGCCGCACAGACCCGTCTGCGGTCTTTGGGCGAGAGGACCTGGAACGGCTGGCTCCGCCTTTGGCTTTTGGCCGCTCCTCCTCTTGACGAGGAGTCGCGCTCGCAGCCTCCGCGTCACGAGCCCCTAAAGCGAACAGGTCGCCTTGCCGGTCCGTGACACGTTTATCTTTTTTCATTTTCGGCTAGCCGACCAACTCGATGGCCGAGAAAAAGAATGCGATTTCCCGGGCGGCATTCTCGTCGCTATCCGATCCATGAACCGAATTGGCTTCGATGGACTCGCCCAGGGTGCGTCTGATCGTACCTGCATCGGCTTTGGCCGGGTCCGTGGCGCCCATAATCTCGCGATTGCGCGCGACGGCATCGACCCCCTGCAAAACCATGACAACGACCGGGCCGGATGTCATGAATTCGACGAGGTCCGCGAAAAATGGACGTTCTCTATGGATCGCGTAGAAGGCTTCCGCCTGCTTTTTGCTCAGGAGAAGGCGCTTTTGCGCGATCACGCGAAGCCCGGCGCTCTCTAGGTGCTGCGTCACGGCACCGGTCAGGTTTCTGCGCGTTGCGTCCGGTTTGATGATCGAAAGGGTCTTGTCGTTTCTCATATCGTTCTCTTGTGTCATGTCGCCCTGGTGCCTTTTTCTTTGTGAACCATTGTCAACGCACGTTAGGCGATTATTGATCCAGCGACAAGGGCTTGAGCAGCCTGAAGAGGCGTTCACACCCGATTAACCTTGCCGTGATAGGCATTTTGGGGCGTGATAAAAGGTCTGGAGTCGCGTCCGCCTTCATGTTAGCCTTGCGAAACTGGGAGCGGGCGTGTCAATCGTCGCCAACTTCCACGTCAGTAAACGCAAGAAAGGTGCCGCCATTTATAACTCAAACCCGTATGCTTCTCAGGCGAGCAGAAATGGCCTGAAAATCAACCAACAGATTATCGCACGCCTCGTGCAGCTTATTGATACCGACGGCACAAACCGCGGAGTCATCCCCTACGATAGAGCGCTTTCCATCGCTCAGGATTCCGGGCTTGATCTCGTCGAAATCGTTCCGGGCAAGGATCCTCCCGTCTGCAAGATCCTTGATTACGGCAAATACCGCTTCCAAAAGCAAAAACGCGCTTCCGAAGCGCGAAAGAAACAAAAAACCATCGATATTAAGGAAATCAAAATTCGTCCCAATATCGACAAGCACGATTACGATGTCAAAATACGCGCCGCCAACCGCTTCCTTAGCTCTGGCGATAAGGTGAAAATCACCGTCCGCTTTCGCGGGCGGGAAATGGCGCATACCGACCGCGGGATTGAACTTCTCAAGCGGATCGCCGAAGACCTCGCCGAAGTCGCGACGACCGAATTCCAGCCCCAGCTTGAAGGGCGACAAATGACCATGCTTATCGCGAGCCGATGAGCTATTGAGTCCGAGAAGCCTCAGACAAATCGTCTATGAAGAAAACCCTCGTGCAAGGATCATTCGCAAGCGAAAGCGGGTCGCAACGGGCCGACTTGCGCTTCCTACCCAATGGATACCACGTCGTTCGACCGGGGACCTTTGTTTTGTGCGCGCGAAGCGGAAAAGAAATTCCCTTGCACGCGTTGCGCTACTGGAACGTGGAGTTGCAGGAAGCCTACGCGGGCCCGCGCGAAGCCTTGGCGCGATACCTTGAGTTGCGCGCATGGAATGGACCGACGACGGGCTTCTAATCGGTGTGCATCGCCACGGCGAACGGGGCCTGATCGCGAACGTTCTTACGCGCAGGCACGGTCGCTGTAAGGGGTATGTGCGCTCGCCAAACAAGTCTGATCGGGCTGCGTTACAGCGGGGAAACGGCTTGCATGTCCGCTGGCGCGCGCGTCTCCATCAGCAGTTGGGCGCGTTCACGATAGACGTCACGAGGAACCGCATTCCGCTTTTGCTATCGAATCGCACGGTTCTGTTGCTGGTCAATGTCCTCTGCGGGCACCTTTCGAGGATTCCTGAGCACGCGCCTTATGAGGGCGCGTTGGATCTTGCAGAAGAAGCGATTCATCGTAGTGAAGTCGCCACGGAGCGTAGTGAAGTCGCCACGGATCGCTTTGCGCCATTAGGCGCCCTCTTACGCTTCGAGGCCGGCCTGCTTCGCGCCGCAGGATTTGGAATCGATGCAAGCCGGTGCGCGCTTACCGGAACGCGCGATAACTTGCGATGGATTTCGCCGGAAACCGGGCGATGCGCCAGCGAACAAGCGGGCGCCCCGTGGGCGAATAAACTCATCGCTATGCCCTCAACCTTTCCACAGCTTGTCTCCGAGACACCGGCTCGGGCGCTGCCTGTTGATCCGGCCGACTGGCTGCAAGCCTTTTCGATTACCGCCCATTTTCTGGAAAAGCAGGTATACGACACCCCAAGTCAGGGCTTGCCGATGGATCGCGCGACCTTATTGCGCCTTTGCAGCGCAAAGGGATCGCCTACTGCCTAAGCTCCGCCCGACAACTCAAAATTTCCGACCGTGCCACGCGCGCAGGTTCAGACGCGGGGTAGGCGAGCGTAAAATCGATGACCCGGGTGAAAGGCAAAGCGCTTTGGCCGGAAGTCATCGCAACTTGCGTGTCAAGAGTGCGCGAGAAAATGAGATCGCCCGCAAGATCATAAACGGAGACCGCAATCG
>JAAUXV010026748.1_pt1 | contig 18053 bp, 2 predicted proteins | sample 7278181 | NCBI WGS metagenome assembly JAAUXV01 (sample SAMN14350114, study PRJNA611818) | marine sediment metagenome | isolation source: surface marine sediment (2.1m) | place: French Polynesia: Moorea | collected 2018-08
AAAAGGTACCAGTTGTCGGAAGACTGGATTTTGAGTTATGGGGATGCAAAGTCAAAATATCTCAAAATATAGTCAGAAAGTCGATTTTGAGATTTCACATATTTTGGAATTTTCAAAACTTAATATTTAAGTTACTTGAAGGATTTGGTGCAAAAACAGTGTTTTCATGGAAAAATTGACATCTGAATTGCCAAAATGCCAATACTTTGTACAGATTTCCAAACTTTAAGAGCCTTTTTCTCAAAATGAACTTTTCACCAAATTGTTGACATCCTTGATAAAATTGCCATATCTCAAGAACGCAATGTCCGATTCCAAAAATTTTTGCACAAATATTGAGCTGAAAGAACAGCCATTTAGGAAATAGCAAAAAGTCAATTTTGACCTTTAGAGACAACTGGTCCCTTTCGATGTGTTGAATCACCAAATCGTTCTGGAAAATATTTACATTTTGTTGACAATTATATGACATTGAAATAAAAAGATTCTGGCCAGTTAGCAGTCTCCATATTTATTGTTGCACAATCAAATTCCAATTTGTAACAAGCAATGACAGTACTACATATACAAACGCTGTACATTGAAAGATTTAGTTAACATTGCCAAATTTACCAGAGAACAAGCTGGGCCCATATTCCTATCCAAATCCTTACATAACTTGACGTACTATTGTCGGACGCAGTTGTTGAATTTGGCATACTCATTCACTGTGTCTGGAGTGAAACTTACTGTGTGGTGTCTATAGAGAGCTTTTTATTTTCTTGAATATTTAATGTTTCTGCTCTAATAAGAGTATTTTTTGAACGGCACATTTATTGACAATGTATAAGAAAAGGAAGCTGAAACAAAAATGATTAAGTTGCAGAGTGAAATTTTGTAGATCTTGTCATTAGACTCAAAGGTAATGTTTTACGCCAGGGAGCAAGATGGAACAGCCGAGATTGACCAATCTGAGCCCAGGATTTCATTCTATGATATCAGTGTGTCCCACAATGGTATACAAATGCACACACTTATTATTGGATCACAGGTTAACATTTTTACCATAATTTATATACGCATGGACACACCATCACCCCCATACACACACACACCCACACCCACAGACGGAGCCCATTTTATAGTCTCTTTCTGAACTTTCAGTTCAGGCAAGACAATTAAAAAAAATACTGTATGAGAGATCTTACCCACTTGCAAGGTGTACTTTGTGACAAAGATTCACAAGTGTTGGAATTATGAATCTGTTGCTTTTTAATGGTGTAGGTTTAACAGGTATTTAAATTTGTAGACTCATGTGAAAGTGTGCAGTGCATGCCACCATAATTTAAAAGGTGGCTATGATGATTTTGAAAAAAAATCTCCTGGACATGTTGACCAGACATCTGATTATTCAAAAAATATACAAATTTCAAGGGTTCCAGATTTTTTTATAAAGTGATACAATTTACAACCAATTAGGCCTAGAACCTAAAAGCAACAGCAACAAATATTTTTCAAACTTAAGGAGGTACTGCCCTTCATCTGCATAGTCTTGACTTCAGACTTCATATCTTGCATAAAGAAAATGATACAAATTTGCTTCTATTATTAAAAAAAAACAAAAAAAAAACTGATGACCATTCTTTTGGATCAACAGTGTCTACTAAGGTGGTTTTATTTTACAAAAGTCTGAAATACCAGCCTAACCCTTTAAAATTGTTCAGTTGCCTGTTTTCTTGGAATAGAATGTATTCAATCATCACTCTTGGGATAAATTAAGAGTAGCATTTTTTCTTTAAAAATATATATTTAAAACAGCTGTAATATTAATATTAATTGGTACAGCACTGAAGTGCCTGTACCTCAATGCTAGAATAGGTGTTGCAAATAGCATTGAATAATGCCTATGATAAAATTATACCTAACAGTTGCAGCTAAAATTTAATTAAAATAATATTAAAATGAATCCTAGAGTGAGGCATTCATTCAAAGAATGCATGATTTTTAACCATAATTAAACCTTACTTACGGTGATGAATTTATTAAATTTTTTCAGACTTTTGTAAATAAAAAACTAAATAACATAAATAATAACAAATCTCTTATGATATCAAAATACTTCCATCAATTGGCCAGTGGATATTAGTGCTTGGCATCTGCTCATACAGGAAGTAAACTTTGAGCATGCATGTGATTTTTGCATTGAGAGCAAAAATACCTGACAGGTCGAATATACTGAAATTCACCCTACAGTCAGTCCCAACAGTCACCAAAGGTCACTTGAAAATGCAACACATTGTTTTCAATGTGTAGTGGGATCAAGCACTTTTTTCCAAAAACTCACTTCGAATAAAACCTTGAAATGTATAGTCTTAATAAAATAGGACCTACTGTCTAATAATATAGTTTTACTGTGAAAGGCCATTTCAGATGTTAATCATGATTTTCTTTTTCTCCATAAATATATTTGATTAATTCCTAACTTCACTGGCCCTTATCTGATCCTCATGCACATTAATGGGTGTTTCGCTAGGCTTACGCCTTGCTAAGGTGAAGCATTTAGGCCATCTCCAAATATTTCTAATAAATATATAAATATATTTTTAAGTAAAAAAAATTACCTCAATGTTTGTGAAATCTTGCTTCTTCACAACTTTGCATATAAAAGCCCACCAAAAACTAAAAGTCATTACATGAAACTTTGATTTTTAAAGAAAAAACAAAAAACGTCTGTGTGTAAAACTCGAAAATGTTTAAGAAAGTCAAAACAATGCTTTATAAAAGTCTTCTCCGATTTTACTGGCACCAAAAGAGAACACCTAATTATTAAAACATATAATTTTCGCGCTCATCATGGATGCACCAGCTATGACTAGTCAGCTGTAGTAAAATTTAAATAACACTACGTATGTTTACTTGATATATTTAAGCAGTTAGCAGTGTTACTAGGTTGAAGGAGATGTGCTATATCTACAATGGCATTTGCATACATTTGTACACATAAAAACTGGTATATTTTTTACAAAGCGTGGTCTTGACTTTCTTAAACATTTTCAAGTTTTACGAACACACTTTTATCTATAGAAAGGTTCTAAGTTTCATGTACTGAACATTATTTTTTGGTGGGTCTAGAGCATACAAACTTATGTATCTTCAAAGGCTTGCCATTTTTGGTCTCAAATAACCAAGCTTAAAATTGCATTTCAGAATATATAAAAAATCAAAGTTAACATTTCTATTGGTCCTTTCACTAAAAAATTATTATTTTGTCAAATTTTGTTGAAGATAATTTTGGAGCTTTTTATAACTGCCCATCTGGTCAATTTGGCATATTCCATGTCAGTGTGCTCAACAATCCAATGCAGTAGGAGAGATGACCTTGTTACTGACTGCCCTAGAGAGACAATAAACTCTTTTAAAAAATGAAATATAAACCATCAACTATCAAAACATGCTATTCATCGTATAATCCAAAACGCTAAAATCTACACTGTTTGATCACAAAAATCCCAGACAAGAAAGCGCATACCACTAAATAAAGGAAATGCACACCACTGAAGTGAAACGTTTTTTTATTTCATGAAAATAAACAACTGAACCCAGAGCTGAATTTAAAAGTAAAGATTAAAAAAAAAAGACTAATTAGGCTATAACTTTGATTTGATACTGTTGTCAGAATATAGGAATTAAAATATACAGCAGAAATGAGCAATCTGGGTAATATTTTAAAGTTTTTATTCTCTCAAAGGTTTTAAAAACACAATTTTAAGCTTCTATGAAGGAGCATTTTTAGTGGTGTGCATCCAAAAGCATTAGTGTTTTAACAACTTTACATTTTTGTAACTTTAAACTCTTATGAAATGTTAAATACAGAAACAGCATTTTAACAATGTTTCACTTTAGTAACTTTAAACTCTTACAATATTGATGAAATGCAGGAACTTGTATAAATTCAAATGCTTTGCTCCTGCAAAACTGACTGCCCTAGAGAGACAATAAACTCTTTAAAAAATAATGAAATATAAACCATCAACTATCAACACGCTAAAATCTAGACTATTTAATCACACACACAAAAAAGTGCACACCACTAAATAGAGGAAGTACACACTACAGAAGCGAAACGATCATCGTTTATTTCATGAAAATAAACAAGTGAACCCAGGAACTGAACTTGAATGTAAAGATTGGAAAAAATAAGACTAATTAGGCTGTAACTTTGATTTGATCCTGTTGTCAGCCTGTGAATCAAAATACATAGCAGAAATGAGTAATCTGGGTGGTGTTTTAAAGTTTTTTTTTCCTCTCAAATGTTTTAAAAACAACAATTTTAAGCTCCTATGAAAGTGCATTTTTAGTGGTGTGCACCCACAAAAGCATAAGTGCTTTAACAACTTTACACTTTGTAACTTTAAACTCTTATGAAATGTAAAATACAGAAACAGCATTTTAACAATGTGACACTTAAGTAACTTTAAACTTTTACAATATTTATGATATGCAGGAACTTGTGTAAATTCAAATTAATGCTTTGCTCCTACAAAACAGAATGGACTCTACTACATGGCTGGAATTCTGAAAAGTTTAGACCTGTACCAAGTCCAACAAGCACTTAACAAAGTCTTGAATTAGTCCATGACGAAGGCTTTACAGTGCGGGACAAAAATTTAGCTTTTGTGAATTTTGGCCATTGATTTCTATTGAATATTAACTCTACTAATATTTTACTATGCCCTTATTCTTGTCCAGTGTTTGTGGCCTGTAAATTCTGTAATCCACATCATCAGCCAACTTCATTCTTTGCCCATCTCTTTTCTTTCAAATTAAATCATGTAATGAGGCCATAATCTTTCCACATTGATGTGTTCTTAATTCTATTTATATAGTAAACTGTCACAATACCATTACTTTAAATACAAGCCTTACAGTTGAGTCTTAAAAATTCAAAGCCATTAAATTAATACAAAAGAAAAAGAAAGTAGGTTGAATATTTGGCCGTTTAATGGATCTATTTGTTTGATCAATCCAAATTTATGTTTTAAAATGTTTTGACATGTTTATGATTTCGGTCTGTATCAAGAACCTTTCATTTTATTCAAAATGTTTAAAAAATACATACATCCATGGATAAAATTTTTTAGGCCAGAAACATTATATCCAATAAGGAGAGGCAAAGTAAAATTTTTGTGACCATCAGCAATTGCAAGGATGATGAAATACAGTATCCTTTATCTATGAATACAAAATGTAAAATGATCAAGATGAACAAGTCACATGTCTGTGATATTCAATTTTGATTCTTCAGAACTTATCCAAGCAAAATGTAATAGATTCCCCTCGATTGCATCATATTATGAACATAGCTGAACATTTTTTTTTTTGAAAAAACAAAACTTGTGAACAGAGTTCTTGGTAACCTATGAACACTGGCTTGACAACTCATTATCTCATGTCATTCAAGAGGGTTTCACCAAACGGGGAATGCCAAAATATACCAAATGTAAGTTTCTATGATAAGAACTGTAACTTTGAAAATTAAACCAAATCAAAACTCAGTTTCAATGACACATGTATATCAAGTATAGATGTACTGTAACAGTAAAGAGTTGATTTTGGAGACACTTTGCTTTAAGCAAAGTACCCACAGATTGTTCACCTCTGACTTATTCCTTGATTAGGCCAAACAAAATAAATAGTTCGTCTCAAAGCTCACGGGTGATCTGAAAACTAATGCGGTATGCGATTTTTTATTTTTATTTTTTTTTAAATATGGTGTTCAAAAGGGGGGTTACCCCAAAAACTCACTGGTTTTGATCCACTTTCATCTCACAACAGGTAAATTTTCTTTAAAAAAAATGGAAATAAAAAAAATTCCCGCATTAGTTTTTGGCCAAATCTCCCGATTTAACAAACGCGCGCGTGAGCTTTGAGACGAACTATTTATTTTGTTTGGCCTTAGCAGGTAACGTAAAATTACAGTGCAAACCTGCCCTTGTGGTGTGTTTCCTCGGTGAGTCAAAAGAGGATAGTCTATGGATACTTGCCCTTAAACATTTGCTGGTTGGTTAAAAAGTTCAGTGAGTTTGAGTTCTGCATAAATACATTACAAATTACAAATACTTCCCACAGTCAGGACTTAAGGGAAATTACAATTTTGTTTCTACAATATTGATAAATCAACATACTTTAGCGATTCCAACCTCTTTTCGCTTCACTCACTATGCATGCAATCAACAAATTTAGCCAGCACTTTTGGTCTAGTAACAATCCTACCTGTACAAAGCTGAATAAATTCAGCTTTGAAAAAAATATACAAGCACCATATATAGTCTATAATAAACTTTCTCCCTCTAATAAATAATAAATAGGCCATTTTTCACAGATCCATGCCAAAAAGTGCACAATGATACACCAAATAATAAGTATAGTACATCGTCGCTGGGCAGGAAAAACCTCATATGTGCATTTGGCCCCTGAATATGAATACAGAGTGAAACATCTGATGAAAGCTTGTACATTTAGGGGTTTATGTTGATTAAGATGTGGCCCTGGAACAAGTATAAACTAATTTCACTCACTTCTTCTTAGATGTTTGATAGTAAATCCATGTTCAGGGGCCAAATGCACATATGAGGTTTTTCCTGCCCAGCGACGACATGTATTAATTATAAATGTTCATTGCTTTTCCTCCCAGTCATCAACTGGGTTCAGTTCAGACAGCGCATCTTTGTACAAAGTTTTGCAGTACAATATTGTATGCACCAGCACAACTTTTCACTATTTATAGATGTCCCCTTTGAAAGTGTTCAGCTGTTTTGCCATCACATTATGCTACTGAACCTACAATCCAAATTCACCTACTTTTGATAAGCTTTTACCATGCTGATTTGGATTTGGGCTCTTTACCCTAATCATGATTCTGATTCTGAGTTTAGGTAGAAGCAGAGGCTTCAAGTTCTCTCACTCGTTTCTCTCTCTTCTTCTTTTCATTCATCACTTTGCTTCTTATTACTTTGATGTCACGAATCTTGAATTCTGGACGTTCCTGTAAGAATGTCTTTATCTCTTTCAGTCCTGGAAAACAAATTAATTAAAAACAATTTTAGTATTAGGTCTTTATAACAGAACAAGTTATAAATAGCCATCATCTCTTAACATCAAGCGCATGGACCACATCCCGAATTCCAGAATCTACAACATTACAAATACTGACACTCCAATAAATCGGGTAAGTCAAAGACAGCTCACATTTTTTGGCCATATACTGCGGATGCCTGCTGTTGTATGTGCTCTATACACCCATGGGAGAAGGAAGCCATGCCGACAGAGAACATCTGTCATACATCCAAAATGTCTTGGGGTGTTCAAACAGCATGCTGCAACCAAAAGCTGTAATCAACTTGGCTCAAAATAGGAGTGAAGAAGATTTGCGATCGCCTGCAATGATGAACATTATTTTAGGTACACAGAAGCTGAAACCAGGGGTGTATATATTTCTTGCAATTCTACAAAGCTTTGTAAATCAGTTGATGTATTGTTATGTTTTACATTTTTCTAGGCTATGAAGGATCGCGACTTCAATTTTTTCATTAACATTAGTGGAAAAACACACCAAATACCGAAACAAAGAACATTTGGTTACGTACTTGCAATTCTTAGTGAATCGAAAGTTAAGCTTCATAACTTATTATTATTTGACCATTATTTGGACATACAAAGCTTTGTAAACATTAATTAAATGCACCCCTGGTACCTTAGCATCGGACTGCTACTTTGACAGTTCACCCTACCCAGGTTAGGTGAACTCTGAGAGCATTTTTTCTGCAACTCTGGTCAACTGACATCATGTTAGAATTTAGTTACATATTCTTTTTTAACAGGGAATTCTTGTTGACCAAGTTTGAAAAAAAGGTTCAAGGCTTTTACAGGCAATTGCATTCATATTCTAACCTGCCCAATTGGGAAAACCACACACACAAAAAAATAATTATGCACCCTGAGAAAAGACAATGCCTATAAACATGCTAAACAAATTTGATTGTTTTTTAAAAACATGCTAAACCAATTTGATTTTTTTTAAAATACTGATAAACATACCTGGTAGTTTCTTCTTGGTCTGTCCCATCAAAAACCTTTCAAAATATTCAATCACAACTTTCTTGCTTCTCTCGTCCCAGTGGGTATATCCACGACCTATACAGAGAAGCCAACAATGATAGTTGAAATTATATCAAAATGTTTAATTTGAATGAGAAATGTGTGAGGGATGATATTGTTAATCGGGACTCGCATCAATAAGATTCCTACTTACTGAGAATAAAAAAGAAGATTTTACTTTATGTCCATCTTGTCATCATAAAAAAAAAATCACTCGCCTGCCCGCCCATTCAGACACTACGATGTGTCACATTGGGCGGGCGAGTGAAATATTTTTTATTGTAAAAGTGGATACCAGCGTTGTCAGTATTAACTACTCAAAATGGTTCACTTGCCCATCCATGAATAATGTGAGATGGACAACTAGAGGATGTTGTCCCAAAATAGGTCATCTGTAAAGAGTAGACAAGTAAATACTAGGTGCTCATACCACTGTTTAGTCTAGTGTTTTTGTCTTGCTTAGTAATATACAGATAAACTGGTATTTAAGAAGGTGTTTCTCAAACCACTGTCTATTATCTTCAAGTTGATCACAAATGACCTTCAACTTCTAAAATTACCTTTGGCCCCAAATACCACAAAATATTGTCAGTTGTGCCACGGTGCAGCATTAACCCAACTTTGGTTGTTATTTGAAGGGAACTGTTCCAATTAGGTGCCAAAGGTTTTTCATGTATGAGCGAAAAACAAATCTTGTCATTTATTCTCTTCTAAGTATTCTCTTTTTCAAATAATTTGTGTATGGTTGCATCAATGTGATCCAATTGTCAGATTTAAGAATTATGAAATTTTAACAGTTAAGTGTATACGGTCTTGTGTCCTCCCGTTGGTGTATAAGTGGGGGTCCACGTGGACCCCCTCTTTTAACCACTTTACCGCCGGGTTCTTTCACTGGAACTCGAACCATTGATAAAGCAATTCAATAGAAACCCAAAACCGAAAAAATAATTCAAATCGGTTGAACCGTTTCAAAATGGCGGCCGAAATAAAAAAAATCATCTCGCATCAAATTTTTCCCGCCAAAAAATGAAAAACCATTTTCCCGAAGGAATTTTTCATTGAAATTTGGCTCAAAATAGGAGATCATCAATACATTTACAATGCTGAAATAAAATATGGAAAAAGTTATTGCGTTGCGGATTAAGGGGCAAAACAAAATTTGAATAGCGCCCTCATTTACCTAAAATATGCTTTTTTGGCCAAGAACCGCATGGCCGATTTGAATTTTTTTTCCTCCAAAATATGCGCAACTAAAACTTAGTCCATTAAAAAAAATCCTGGGCAAAAATAATGCAGCGTAAAAATATGGCGCGCAAAAAACAAAATTGTGGGTCCACGTGGACCCCCCCTAACCCCCTTATACACTTAACTGTTAAGGATTTTGTTGAAAACATCAAAGAAATAAAACAAAAATTTTCAAGACCTTTCCTCAGTGCCTCAAACAAGTATGGCATATCCACTTCTAAAAAATTTGGTATCATGCATAGTACACACATATCTGATAATGCACCTGTTTCAGCATTTTTAAAGGGTTATGTTCCAATTTAAAATTCTGTAGTTTTCATTATAAATGAATGCCCTTGACCCACATATTCCACTTGTAAAGTCTGACCTTAGTATCTCAATGCGTTTAAGCTGAAAGTATGGCTTTTGAATTCCTATAGAATACTGTGTAAGCTAAAATTGGTCGACCAAATAAGGCCACGTTTTTGTTCGTTTCATCCAAACTAAACATCTTTCAGCTCTCAAATTTTACATGGTAAATGAGAAAAATATGAGTTTTCATGTGATATAAATAGTTATACCACTTCCGGTAAAATCTGGGATGAGGCTATCAGATATCGGAATATGCCCCTTTGATTACTAAAGTGGTCCTATTATAATGAGCTTGATAATGTGTTTTTAAAACAAGAATGAAGTTGTGGTTTTATCCTCTCCTGAGTAGGAGCGACAGCATTATTTTTAGCAAAGAACTATCATAATGGGACGAGCTGTTCTATCTTATTAATGATGCTGTATACAGATCATGCTTTGACAGGATAGATACATGGCAGAGGCTAAAATACCTTTATTTTCTTATTGACATCTAATTTTCCAAATCTAGGCATAACTGCATCATTTTGATACTACTGGTAGACCTTCTTGATTCTAAAACTGCTCATTTTTTAAATTGAATAAAAAATTACAATAAATTTGCAAATATGCATTAGTACATTATCACACAATCTTAGTATTCCTCAGCTAAACTAACAGCGTTTTTCCTAGCCTAAGTGTTTTACGCATTCAACCATTTAAAAACGATGGCTTAAATCAAGAATTTGCAATTTCAAAATTTTATCAAAATGGATTATAAGCACACATTAAATACATAACTGACAATAACACATACCAGTAGACGCCACACAGTCGTCTTCAAATTGCTGGTTCTTGTAACCTATTAACAAAATGATAAATGAAAGTTGATGTAGAAGGAGAAACATGAGAGGAAGCTGCTTTTTATAGTCCTTTTTACTTCATTGTGACGGTACAAAATATGGGTTGCACGTAGAAAGACAGTAGGGTGCAGGAACATAACTTACAGGCATCGAAAAAAGACAAAAGCATTTATGTAAAACACATACAAGCATGAAGAGACTGCCTTGATGCGACAACCAATTTAAGGTTAACCCTATTTGAACATGATGTTTCTAGCCTATCTCATTCGATACTGACACCTTCAAAAATGGGGGTTCCCCCGGGATTTGAACTCGTGACCTCTCGCACCCCAATCCCGTCATCACCTATAGCACGCCACGCCTGTGACGCTGCCTGGCCAGCGTTTCCGTACCCACATAGGCCTACCGGTGATGACGTAGTCGGACTTAGAACAATTTTTCTTTGTGTTATACAGTGAGCTTCAGTGAGTTCTAGTCGGCTTAGGGTTAGGACATAATAGAAAAAATAAATAAAAATGGTTACATTTGAGCAGGTATTTCAGATGTTTATTGCAGTGTATTTTTCTTTAATAGAATAGTTTTAATGTGGAAATTACCATACTTAAAAAGTTTCAGAAAAATAAATCTATACATTTCATCTTGGATCATTTTAAGGGTGACCAAAACCTGTAGAACTTGCACTGCTCTCTTTGACCACCACCCTACTATTGCATAATTTTGTTGCATTGCAATTTGATGTTCTGGTAAATAAACTGAATTTTAATAAATAGAATTTATAACACCCTGCATACCAAGAAGAAATAGGTTGCTAAAACTTCACTGAGGGGAAAACAAGCAAGGTTTGAAAAGGTGGAAATGGCCCTCATTCTATGATACAATATATATGGATCACATGAATAAACTAGGGGCAATAAGTTGCATAAAATGTTCTTAGTTATAAAATCTGAATCTGAAAGTGGGCATGCTGTAAATAATTTGCATGTTTTCTACCTCAATCACATTGAGTGTCCAGGATGCCCAAAATGCGAAAAATGACAGAGTCACATGAATTTATGAATACAATCACTGAAATATTGTCATATTATCAAAACAATGTCTGAGAACAATGCCAGATAGAAATTTTAAGATCTTTGGTGTCCACATCATGGAAACTGCAATCTGTGCACAATAGAAATATTACTTTTTAAACTTCAATCTGATCCACAGATCCTAAAACATGTGGACAAAAAAGCACTCTTGCCAGAAGCTTCAAACAGAGTAATTTTTTTTACATACCATTAGATGACACCAACTCAACTTGCTCCTCATTTAGTGGTTCATCTTGCTCATTTAGTGGTTCATCTTGCTCATTTAGTGGTTCATCTTGCTCATTTAGTGGTTCATCTTGCTCATTTAGTGGTTCTGCTGACTCTATGTTAAGAAAAAAATATATATAACAATAGTTAAAGGTATTGAGCTCTCTGTGTTAGCAATTGAACTTGAACCTATGTGATAACAATAGATACATATAGGGGAAACTGTATTTGCATTGTTTAATAAGCACATGTTTTGATGATGCATGCATATGCTGTTGGGCAAAGATAAATCATGGTTAGGTCTATTGTCTTGTATAAAGTTACACTATCAATATCACTTGTTTTTGAGTTGATGACTAATACTCAATTTACTAGCAGAAATGTGTTATTTCACTTTCGAGGTCACCATTTACAAGCAGATTAACTTTCACAAATTTAAATTTCTGCTCACTGGCAGTCATAATTAGAATTACTTAATTCTTAGAGTACTTAATTTTGCATATCGAAAGTTCTTGCAAAATTGAATACCTTGAAAATTATGTGGTATTACGGTTAATACTGAAGTTTGAATATTTACTTAAACTAAAGAATAAACACTAAAGACACACAAAATCACTGATAAGGCCATATTAAATTAATTATTTGTCCCACAGCTCCTGCGCGCGTTAGAAAGACTGAGCGTTAATTTCAATTCGAATTTTTTTCACGTTTTTAAATTTTATTTTTATATTTTTGCGACTCTCTCATCATGACCATTATCAATACTTTAAGAGCACAGTAAATTTGATAGATATGTACTCTACTTTGCATTATTTTGTGATTTATGATCTAATTCAGCCCACTCTACACGGCATAACATAGGCTAAAAAGCCTACTGTTTCAACAAGGATTTCAAAATTCTATATTAAAAAAAAATAATAAAAATCCAAAATAAAACCGCATTCCGCATTAGGTTTTCATAAGCTGAAGAGCTTCGAGACAAAAGATTAAATTAATATGGCCTAATCTAACAATGTACTGCTGTTCAGAATTGAAATAGCCCATGCACATATCAATATCATTTTCAGTTCAATGCACATTGAAAATGTTACCTTGGAATGATCAATGACAGCTTGAAGTATGTCCACAAATATATAAATCACAATTTTACATGTCTACACATGACAAACCAGATGCCCTGCAGATGAATGAACAATTCAATTAATGATGATGTACAGCACATCAAGCTACTGTGTCTCTCTGACCTTTCAACATGTATGCAGTTGAAAAACCAATCTCTGTACTTACCACTAGCTGACATTGCTGGATTCACTTTGCCTGCATCACTTTGCCCCTCATTATCTTGTTGCTTCTCATCTTGTTCTGTCAAGTGATGATTAAAAAAACGTAACAAATCAGCTACATGTATAAATATACACATTCACAGTTACTTCCAGCTGATGCAACCTAATAAAAATTTGAAGGTTCTGAAATAAATGCTGATTCACTGTTTCAGAAGTGAGATCCCAATATTTAAACTGAAAATAAGCTGGGTCCTAGCAACAGGCTTGTGGCATTTCATTCGGATTTACTGTCACGGAGAGCTTTACGTCAGTATGTAAAAACGGCATTACAGTAGCAACTCTTTAACACGAACTTGACTGGGAATGACATTTTAAGTTCTTGTTATCAGGAATTCATGTTATCCAGTTAAAATACCAAGTACAATTTGTACTTGGGATTGAATAATTAGTTCTTGTTATCAGGAAGTTCTTGTTAAGAGAGTTCTTGTTAACGAGTTGCCACTGTATTATCGTCACTTCCGGTTGGTATGCCACGCAAAACATGTATACCAAAGTGACGCATAGTGGTGCATGTACAATGTTTCTCGCGATGTGTTAGTATGAAATACAGATTTTCCTTCACACCCATACTATACGTCACTATGCATTCTTTAAAATAACAATTTTAGTGAATTTTAAGATTTGAAACTTGCAGAAATGAAAGACCTCTGTATTTGAAACCTACATATCAAAAATTACAAAATTGCCCAAAATCACGGTACGTCACTATGTAATGCAGCCGACAATATAGCAACACAAGAAAAAGCTAAAAAAGTGTTAAAAAATAACATTTCCATGTCTGCATAATGCATTCTTTCCAATGAATCTATAATGGCACAATACTGCCCTCCCATGAAAAAAGTGCATAACTGACAATTTTGTCAAAATGGAGTTATGTACATAAGGTGCTGGGTTCACATTGTACATAATTATTTTAAGAGAGAAAAGGTCATTTAATTGCCAAATTCTGGCATGTCAAAAAAACATAACTCCACATTTTTCATAGAAAAACATGACAAAACAACATAACTGACAGTTTTACGGGCTTATATTGAGCATGACAATTTCAAAAATCTTCTAAAAAAATACAAATTATCATTATCATACATAAGTAATTAAGGCTAAATATTAAATTGTAAGTACCTATTACACCTGGTTTAGTCCATAAATAACAAAGACAATTTTGCTTTGATATTTAAAATATGACATTGCCAGTTATAATGCCTTTTATCATGGGAGGGCAGAATAGTGAAGACGTGTTAAAAACAAAGGGCTTACCTCCTCTGTCTAGATCTTGTAATCTTCGTCCAACAACAGTGATTGCTTTGATAGCAAGTGGTGCCTGGTATACATTTTGGTTTACCTCCTCTGAGTGACCTAGGTGCTTGTATATGTAATTCCTATCTGACAATGGCACATCCATTAAGGCAAACTCAGTGGAGACTCGATGTCTGTTGTTTGTTGCCGTGATACGCTTTGTATCCTGAAGATGTAGCTTCTCACATACTTTCTTTACAGCATGCCAACCTGAAACATGCTCTAATCCATTTAAGGTGGGGAAAAGGTAGTGGTTTTCCTCCACAATGCCACATGACTGTCGAACATTGCTGTCTGCAACCTTCCGGAGACCTTGGATACAGTCTTGAGGGAATAAGATGGGTACGAGATGGTTATTGCCTTTCCCTGTTTGGTAGCCAATCTTCAATGTTTTAGCTAGGGCTTTGTCCAGTGGATTGAGATTAGTTAAATGTCTTTGGTCTAACCACACTCCCTCATTTGCTTCTTCCCAATTTCTAATCTTCAGTCGACTTGGCTCTCCACCTCGCCTTGCGTTATACAGTGTTAGCCTACATACTAGCATATCCCTCAGTTCCACATACTTGTGGGAATTCATCAGCTCATTACTGGTACTTCCAAGATCATCTATTTGCTGAATTGTGTATAGTCTTATTTTCTGGATATCCGCTTCAAGGGGCTGTTGCTGAGGGCGCCTTAGTTTCTCTTCACGGTTCTTATTGATATTGTATTGGGCATCACCAAAAATCAAGTCCTTGTTTAAGTCAAGAACTACAACCCAGTTAACTATGTCATTGGCACCTTCATCATTATCATCAATAAGATAAATGCCTTGCAGTACTTTACTCGCAGCTTTCAAGAGATAGTAAACTGCTAGTTTAAGCCCTGCTTTGATACCTGTACCAGATACTTCTGAACTCTCCACAGTCGTGTATCTTTCAACTGCCTCTTCTAGATGGCGGAAATTGTTCCTTCTGAACAAATCTGATAAATTACCTGTTTTGTCAGGCATTTCTCCTAGTGTTTCTTCAGCTTTTCTCATATTTGAGTACACAGATGCAATTCTTCTCATGTCAGTCATGACCGACTTTCGTACTTCTGTTCTCTTGTCCACTTTTCTCTTCTCTTTGTTCCACCATTTCTTACCTATTTGTAACAAGATGGGGTCACTGGTACATAATTCATAGACAGTGCCATCTTCACCCTTCCTGAACTTTGCAATGACTTCCTTCATGTAGTCTCCTTGTAAGTCACCACTATGGCTGAACAAAGATACAGGCACTGGCACTACTTGGCAGGCTGCCTCTGTGGCTAAGATGTGCTTCTTCTCATGTCTTGAAATATATCTGCGTTCTATAAATGCTTTGCACACATTACACATGACCAACAAGCCTTCTGTAGTTTGTCTTTTCCTTTCCCTTTCCATATTTGGATTGTCTGGGTTTTGTCGTATCCTGAGTTTGTTGACTTCCAAAATACCTTCCTTTCTGAAGGAATCAAATGCCAAGTCTTTTTCCTTTTTAGGCTTTTTCAGTGCTTCACGAACTCTCTCCTCATCTTTGTGCATTGTTTGTATATGACCCGTCAATTTTGACATCATAGTTTTGCAAAATATGCAATAGCGGTATGGTTTCTTGTAAGTTTCCTCATTGTGTACACCAGACGTATCAGATTCTTCAGTGTCCTTGTACGTACTTGGTATAACTGATTCTGATTCTTTAGTGTCCTTTAATTGACATGGTTCCTTGTAGGCACTTGGTGTATCTGTGTCTTCGGCATTCTGTAATTGGTATGGTTTCTTGTATGTTTCCTCACTGTGCACATCAGTCATATCAGAACCTTCGGTGTCCTTCAAGCATTTGGTATTATTTGAGATTTTGGTATTCTTCAAGTCTGTTGACTTTGTTTGCAGAGACATTATTTTAGTTGAATTATTGCCTTGTGTACTCTCTTTGCAGGTTGTGCTGCCATGTGTACATTTTGTATTTGCTTCAGGTGTTTCTTTACAAGATGTGTAGTCTTTTGTTCTTGCCTTGGTATTCTTTAAGTGTTTAGACCTCATTTGCAAAGGCATTATCACTTGAGGTGTCATCTCCTTACCAACTTTGTTTCCTGCTTTGGAACAAAGTGAGGTTTCCACACATACTTTCTTTACAGCACTTTTCTGGGACTTCACTTTTCTCTTGCCAGTGACGACATCAGTAGGAAAATCAAAACCTTCAAATTCTGATTGCGATTCAGACTCCGAACTTGAGTTGGGCTCAGCATTTGGTTGAAAGTCTGAATCCTCATCTGATAGTGCATATGCTACATCTGCATCTATATGTACTGTCCTAGAAATCTTGTCTGTTTTTAATCTTGTTTGGTACGATGTCATCTCCTTACTGCTAGCGCCATCTGTTTTGGAACAATTTGAGATTTCCATGCAAACTTTCTTTAACTGAGTGTCCTTGAATGATATTCTTCTCTTACCAGTGCCAATGACATCAACAGGAAAATAATCACTTTCAACTTCAGATTCTGTATCGGACTCCATTACACAGTCTGAATTCTGATATGTTATGCTGCTGCCTTGTGTGCTTGATTGCTGAATCATCTCTTTCCAGGATATGGTGCCTTGTGTGCTTTTCTGCTTCTTTATGCATTCTTCTTCACTGGTGTCTCGTGGCAACATCTTTGTTCTGGGTGTGTTTATTGTGGATCCCATGTTTTCATCTAGTTCTTTGGCCTCTTGAAGCATCGTCTGCACACTTGGCGAGTTTGTTGCATTGTCAATCTTGATCTCACTACAGATCTCACTACAGGTCTCACTACAGATTGCCACTACAGATCTCAAATTCTCTTCACTAGTGTGTGTCCCTTCAACTACAAATCTCAAATTTTCTTCACCTGTGTCTTGTGGCAAGATCTTTGTTCTTGGTGTGTTTATTGTGGATACCATGTTTTCATCTAGGTCTTTGGCATCTTGGACAATCATCCACACACTTGGCAAGTTCATTGAATTTTCATCTTTGTTGTTTTCTTGAGGCATTAAATCTGTACTGGTCATGGTCATGTTCAAATTTTCTTCACCTGTGTCTATAGGAGGCAATATGTTTGTTCTGTGTGTGTCTATTGTGGATACCATGTTTTCATCTAGATCTTTGGTATTGTTTTGCTGAAGTATTAAATCTGTACTGGTCGTGTTTACTGCTGATTCTTTGCATTTATTTTCAGCAGCACTGTTGTGTGCCACTACATATCTCAAGTTTCCTTCACTAGTGTGTGTCCCTTCAACTACAAATTCTTCACCTTTGTCTTGTGGCAACATCTTTGTCCTGTGTGTGTCTATTGTGGATCCGTTTTCATCTAGATCTTTGGTACTGTTTTGCTGAAGTATTAAATCTGTACTGGTCATGTTTACTGCTGATTCTTTGCATGTATTTTCAGCAACACTGTTGTGTGCCTCTACAGATCTAAAATTTCCTTCACTAGTGTGTGTCCCTTCAACTACAAATCTGAAATTGTCTTCACTGGTGACTTGTGGCAACATCTTTGTCCTGGGTGTGTTTATTGTAACCATGTTTTCA
>JAAUXV010186292.1_pt1 | contig 18026 bp, 15 predicted proteins | sample 7278181 | NCBI WGS metagenome assembly JAAUXV01 (sample SAMN14350114, study PRJNA611818) | marine sediment metagenome | isolation source: surface marine sediment (2.1m) | place: French Polynesia: Moorea | collected 2018-08
AGAGATTTTACAGACGGCCTCGGGTGACGGTGCCAGGTGGGTCGCCCTTGACTCGTGTTTCTCCTTTCTTCATACTCTTTGCAGTAAAAAGGCACTAACTCATAAGTTTTCTAGTCGGCCAAGATTTTCAGTGTGGAAAATCAGTATCGCATATTTTTTTTGGTCATAATCGCTTTGTTACCGGTACTGACGTTACATTCACGTCGTTGGTTGTGTATGTTGTTGTCCATGAGGCTGCTGAGGCTGCAGAGGCTGCTGCCCTGGTTGTTGCTGTTGCTGAATTGGATTCCGCTCCTGTGGTTCTCTGGCTGGATTCTCCTTCTTCGGCTGATTCTTCTCCGCCTTCTTCTTTTCCCTCGCCTCCCTGTAGGCTCTGGCCCTCCTGCCGGCCTTGTTCCACGCGTGGATCTTCTCCTTGACGTGGCTGGGGAGACGGTGGAAATTCTTGATGACGGAGAACGACCTCTTCTTCTGCTTCAGGCCGGGGAGCGGGGGGGAGCGCTTCTTCCTCCTGCGTGCCGAGGAGGTCCTTGTGCCGGTATCCTCCTCCGTCGGCACTCTTGTCGTCAGGTAGCCGTCGTCCCTCCTGTAGACGACGTGGTCTTCTTGGCCGGGGGCGATGCGGCTCACCTCCTTGCCCGGCGGCGGCCGCCCGCTGAAGAAGTTGTCCATCATGACATAGAGGAAGACGGCCGCGGCGAAGAGGACAAAGAGCCAGCTCATGGCGAGGAAGATGGAGGTGTACATGACAAGGTGGTAGTCGCAGTAGAACGGACTGCGCTTCTCGCCCTCCTTTGGCTTCTTCGTCTCGATGAGGTGGAACTGGGGCAGGAGCAGCACGGTGCCGCCCATCAGCAGGGCCGCCTGGGCCAGCGCCAGTATCGATCCCGTCACCTCCATGAAGCGAATGAGCTGCGCGTGGCCGTAGTTGACCCTGTGATAGTCCATGACCCAGTCGACCACGTGTCGCGACATGACGCCCATCACCACGAGGGAGAGGGAGACAGCGCCCGTGACCACGATGTACTCCGGCAGCGGGAAGAAGCAGTCTCCTTGATCCTCGTCTGTGGAGAAGTGGAGCTGAGAGCCAAGGAAGAGCATCCCGTTGGAGGTGGAGATGGGGACCAGGCTGAGCGGGACCACCTTGGTGATGATGTTGCCTTTCTTGGCGGCGAAGAGCATCCGCGAGTCCCTGGCGGTGGGCATGTCGTAGTGGTTCTTCTTGCCGTCAGATTCGTTGGTATCCGCTCCAAGGTTCAGACTTTGGAAGTAGGGCCTCCTTTCCACCCCCTCCTCCGCGTCTTGCTGTCGCTGCAGGCGGCCCTCCCCCTCTTCCGGCAGAACCCCGCCTGGAATGTTGGCCATTGCACAAAAAAAAATGATGCTCCAATTTATCTTAGAGCAGCGATGGAATCAGACCTCATTTATTCCCACTACCTGACTGAGGCTGACTCGCACTGTACCCCCAAATTTAGACACCAAAAAATATTGCATAAATTCGCAAGCCTTGTTTTTTTATTGAGGGGGCCATTATCAGTCATCACAATTCTTCACTTGAACTGCTGGATTTGAAGGGCTTGTGTTGCTCAGGTTTCAGTGCAAATACGGTCCGTTTAAAAAAGTTTAAAGGAAGTTGTATCTGCGGGGAAGTACAATAACTGCGTAGGGGTCTACGCAATACAAAATTTTTTTTTTAAAAAAATGTTTTGTTTGGTTACTGTACATACGGGAAAATGAAATTCAATGAAATTTGGTTTTGAAAATGAAAGTGAATATCTTGTTCCTTTTTGCTGCAAGCTTTCTGTGGGATCCTGCAGTTTCGGCGAAACTTGCTCTCATCATGCTGGACGGCTTCCGGTGGGACTACGTGGAGCGGCTGAGCGAGCAGCAGGTACCTGTCTTCAAAAAATTCCTGGAGACGGGAGTGCAAGCCGAGTATGTTCAGCCAATTTTCCCCTCGGTGAGCTTCCCCTCATGGACCACCATTTCAACAGGTGAGAAAGAGACTAGAAGACTTTTACTCCTTATGGTTAATACAAGTGGATCCCAGGCCAAAGGGCGGAGAACCACGGGATCGTCGGGAACTACATGTACAACCGGGAGACGGGGAAGGAGTTTTCCCTGTCGAGGATCAACCTGCCGGGGGACGAGAGCAACGACCCAAGTTGGTGGGACCAGCATATCCCGCTATGGACGTCCGCCACCAAGGAAGGTACCGTATAAGAAGCAAAAGGCTTCTAAATGGTTTCTTGCAATATCTCTCTCCCAGGCGTGAGAACCTCGATATACCTGTGGAGCAACTGCGATGTCCCCTTCGACGGCGGCGTCCTCCCCGAGAAGTGCCGCCCCTATGACAACTTTGAGTGCCTCCGCCTCGACCTCTTCGGACAGAACCTGCGGTCTGCTTCCGCCGACCTGCGCGACGGCTTTGACCTGGCCATGGTCTACTACGGCAACGTGGACGAGGTGGGGCACCTGCGCGGGCCGGACTCGCAGGCGCTGGAGGAGGAATTAATAAACGTGGACTACTGGATCGGCGACTTCTTGGCGGCGCTGGAGCGGGACGGGCTGAGGAACGGCACCGACGTGGTCATCGTTTCCGACCACGGCATGACGGGCACCCGCGGGAGGACCAGCACGCGCATCACCAACTTCATCGACGGAGATTTGATCGAGCGCGCCTGCGACCTGGGGCCGCACATGCAGGTGCTGCTACAAAAAACCACCTTAAAGTCTCTTTAATTTTTTTATGTGTCAGGTTGCGCTGAAGGACCCTTCCACTGTTGACCAGGCGGCGTCCGACCTGTCGGCGTGGGAGGGCGTCGATGTCTTTAGGAAGGAGGACATCCCAGACCACTTCGGGCTAAGGAACAACGACCTCGTCCTGGACCTGCTGCTGGTGTCACTGGGGGATCAGATAATAAACCAGGACTTCGAGTACAGCGACGCCTTCTTGCCGTTTCCGGTCCCAAGCGGAGAAGGTATTCTTCTGCGTGAATTTTTCTTCTCCTGCGAATTGGCTTTCTCTATTTCCCTCGCATTTTCACAGACTCCAAGTTGGAGAAAGACAAAGGTAACCACGACACCGCCTCAAGTAGCGAAAGTCCGAATGTCTGTCCGACCAAAAAAGAGAAAGAGGGATGCAAGAAGCCAAAGTTCAAGTCCCGTCCCCCTCCGGCCTCCTCGGTCATCCAGAACGACACGAGAACCCCTCCCCAGCTAATGCACGGTTTCCACGGGTTTGACGATACTAGCCCTAAGCGACATAGCTATGATCCAGGTTTATTAATATTTTGCTTTTTTTCCCAGGTTCTCGTCACTTTGTATGATTTACTTTCAGGTTCTTTTCCCGATATGAGAGGAATTTTCTTCGCCAATGGCCCCTCTTTCAAATCAGGATTCGTCAATCCCTGGATCAAATTAGTAGATGAATACCAGGTGCTGAAAGCGAGAGATATCTTTTGCTCTTCCAAGGCAAGTATACCCCTAGTCATGATTGCATTTTCCGCAGATTTTCCTGAAGTTACTGGGAATCGAAGGAGAAGACCACGAAGGAAACTTTGACAGAGTACAAGATATGTTTGCATAATGCTACTACAGTTCTCTTTTGGACAATATTTGTATAATCTTCATGTGCTTTATTGTGTAGATTTGTTTCATGTACCATAGCGGTATTTTTTTTTGCTGTCGTCACCTTTTATTTCTTTATGTACAGTACAAAAGTAAAATTCCAATACTCCGGTGCATTAGAAAAAACTAATTGAAATAACAGCAGTGCATGCATAACACGCGCATATAAACCGTAAAACCACGTTGAAACTGTTTCTATGACACACATATAAAAAACTTCATTGGTGAAAGTTCGAGCATCCCAGGTTTTTGCAGAGAATCATGCTGTATTCCAGCGCTCTTTGTGCCTACATAGCAAATTCTGCTCCAGAGCAACAGAGGTAAAAATCCGGCGAGATGCAAGAGGAAGAACTTCTGAAAGACGTGCATGCGTGTGAGTGTGAGTGCGCGCGGCCGTCCCCCACCGTTCTCCACCGACTCCCCCTTTCATGCCCCCTTATGCCCCTCTCTCCCCTCTCAGACTTCCACGTCAACTCTACTCGTACATGCAGAGAAGAGAGGCTAAAGGATTTTACAGAGGGCGCCACCAATGCACACGTACGTACAACGCAGAAAAAGAGAAAGGGACGCTAATGCACAACAAAACAGTGATATTTTTGGAATGAAATAGCTACAAAATTGTTCACAAATGGTGCATGAACTGCTTAAATAAAATAAAAACGAAACTTTTTCTGCTAAAGACAGAGGTCGCCGATGTTTTCTCCGCAGTGCTCATGTCGATTTCTCTCGCATCAAGGTGAAGAAGCGTCTCCTCTCCTCTCCGCCCGTCGATGCCTGAAGAAGCGCCGCCGCCGCCGCCGCTGCTGTTCTCGCTCCTCCTCCTCCTTTCCCTTCCTGGCTGCGGCAGATAAAGTGGCAGCGGAGAGACAGGGTGGCCAGATGGACGACAAGAAGAATGGACCATTAGCCATATCGAGCTAAAATATGCCCAGGGTTTTTAGTTTGTTTTGAACAGTAACAGCAAAAAAACTTAGCGGAACATTCCGAACTAGTAAGATAACGACTTCTTTGTACTGCAATTTCGCCGTCATATGCATCTCGGAAACGAAATAACTAAGACTCTGAAACAAATGTTGAAAACTAGATAGAACTTGAGGTTTTGAGCCAAAAAAGATTTTGCGAAAAACTGCATGAGCAAAGAAGACGAAATATTGTAGGCATTTAAAAGGACAGTTTACTATTTGGTACATTGGCAATTACCGAACAAATGTTTTTCGACCATTTGGCAACCCTGTCCTGAAAAAAGTGAGCGGCTGAGACTTGGCCCCGGCGACGGCCCCCGGCAACCACAACCACAGCCTCCTCCGCAGCTTCCTCGACCTCGACCGTGACCCCGCACACCTCGTGGGCGGCCAGGGGCCACAGCCACAGAGCCCCAAGACGTGGGACGATCCGCAGCGGTCTTACCGCCTCCTCCACCGCCGCGCCTCCGCCCTCCTCCGCGCGGCCGCCGCCATGAATCTGTTTCGCCTGGCGGGTGACCTGTCGCACCTGGCGGCCATCATCATCCTACTGCTCAAGATATGGAAGACCAGGTCGTGCGCAGGAATCTCGGGTGAGAAGAGCTAGAGAGAGATCCTGAGAGATCCGTGCATTCTGTGTTGCCTGTTGCAGCCGCCCCCCTTTCCCCCAACAAAGAAATGCCTGCCACATGTGCGAAACGGGGTCACCAACATTGTGCCGTGTGTCGTTGACAGCGCAAAAACCTCTTTCCCCCCGCACTGTGAGACGCTGGCTGACTCGGTGCAAGATCTGCAGACGCTACTTTCCGCCCTTGTCATCTCGTCGATGATTCCCCGCTTTCTTTATAACTTAATTTTCCAATTTTCCATTTTGACAATTCTTTTTTTCAGGCCGGTCTCAGGTGCTGTTCGCCCTGGTCTTCATCACGCGCTACCTGGACCTCTTCACCAACTTCATATCCATTTATAACACGGCCATGAAGATCTTCTTCCTGGTCTCATCCATCGGCACCGTCTATCTCATGTACCTAAAGTTCAAGGCCACCTACGACCACAACCACGACACCTTCAGGATCGAGTTCCTGCTCCTGCCCGCCGGCGTGCTGGCGCTGGTGCTCAACCACGAGTTCAGCGTCATGGAGATCCTGTGGACCTTCTCCATCTACCTGGAGTCGGTGGCCATCCTCCCGCAGCTCTTCATGGTGTCCAAGACGGGGGAGGCCGAGTCCATCACCTCGCACTACCTGTTCGCGCTGGGAATGTACCGCGCCCTCTACATCCTTAACTGGGTCTACAGATACTACTTCGAAGGTGAGAAATTTTAGACAAAGCCCGCTCAAATAAGGTACCAGGGGAAAAACATTCTCGTCTGCTTTTGCAGGATTCTACGACATCATCGCCATCGTGGCCGGCTGCGTCCAGACCATCCTGTACTGCGACTTCTTCTACCTGTACATCACCAAGGTGCTCAAGGGGAAGAAGCTCCAGCTGCCGGCTTAAGAGAAGAAGCGACAAATGACGAGAATAACCAGCACAGTGAAAACCTCCCCCAGACCTACATAGAGACCTTTCGTCGCAAAAAAAGAGACGAAAAGGGAGGCTGGGTAGCTGGATAAAAAAAAGAGCTGCCCAGAGCTGATATGCCTCCCTTCTGCCCCGTTTATTCCTTCCGGAAGGGTTGTTCCATTCTTGGTAGATTTCCGCCCTTTCCGTCCCCTCCTCTATTGTTATATCTCTTCCCTAAACCAACGACGAGAGGAAGTCCGCCCCGTGTGCACGTGTGAATATTGCTTTATTATTTAACAGGCCACAACAACTTGGAGAAATGTCACTTTGTACGTCTATCCCCCACTTGTTTTACCGTTCCTTTTTCCTTGTATGCCTCCTTCCCCTTTTGTTTGCGAACCCCTTTTTCTCGATTTTCGGGCTCGAATGGACGGGAGAGGTGAAAATGTACCGTCGCAGATGCAGTTATAACGTCAATAAAAAAGGTTGAAACATTTTATGCGCTTGCCATTCCATTGCGGGTTCCAAGAGGCGATTTCTTTGACCCTAGAAAAGGCTTACACAGAGGTTTTCGTGACAACTTGATGGCTTTTGCGCCCATGGAAAAACAGCTGACAGCCACCAACAAGAACAAGGAGAGAGAGAAAGAGACGGAGAAAAGAAAAGAAGAAAATCGGAGCAAGAAGGCAAAGAGCAAACCCGGAGACCGGGTCTGTCCGGAACACATAAACCCGGAGAAACTGCCGGACAAGGCATCTCTCGCTCCGTATCAGCATCTTGTAGGTCGTGCACTCTTACAGCGGTTTTATCTTCTTCTGCGTTGGCCCTGGTCTGTCCAAGGACGCTTGGCCTTTTCTCCTGCTCCTGTCATGGTGTGAGCAGGACCTCTTGTGCCTCTTTGAGGCCTCCCCCGGGTGATCGGGCGCGTCCTCCGCCGCCGCCATGGGGTCCCAGACCCTGGACGTGCTGCGGCAGGGCATCTGGGCGTCCCTGACCGGCGGCTGGTTTCACGACCCCCGCCACGGCATCTTCACCAACACCTTCCACCTGTACGTCTTCGTCGTCCTGCTGTGCCTGCCGTTCTCGCTCTACCTGGTGAGTCCTCAGTTCAGTGGAATAAGAATTGGCGGACCAGGGGGAATAGAGCGGTCCCACCCTTTATTCTATAAAACTTAGATTAGAAAATTAGAATATAAAGTTAGAAATACTTAGCTTATGGCCTTAGGGATACTTAGCATAGGGGCCTAGGACTTAGCATAGAGGCCTAGGCCTAGTTTAGGGGCCTAGGGATGCCTTTAAGGCAAGGTTAGGTTAGGTTAGGTTAGGTTAAATTACAAATAGTAAAAACGGGACTGCTCTATTCCCCCTGCTCCGAATTGGCTGTGACCTCTCGCTGCACCCGTTTCTCGTTCCAGTACTTCCCCGCGGGGGCCTCCTCGGCGGTCTGGCCCTCTTACGCGGCCCTCCTCCTGCTGGTCTTCTCCGCCATCAAGTACTTCAACTACCAGCTTCACGCCGTGTTCGACACGCAGGAGTCGGTGGAGGAGCGCAGGGAGGAGGCGGAGGACGCCAGGGAGCAGGACGAGGAGGGCGGGGGCGAAGCGCAGGGCGGCGACAGGGGCGCGCAGGGGTCCGCCGCCGCCGTCCTGGGCAGGACCTCCAGGGGGGGAGAGGGCGACGGAGCCGGGGGGGCGGGGATCGAGCTGAAGGAGCTGGGCCGAGGTCGCCGGCGCCGGAGCACCCTGGCCGAGCAGGGGGGCTCCAGGGAGTCCCTTGCTCGAAGTGATGAGGAGCAGGAGGGCCAGACGATCTCCGCCGGGCAGGTCCGCGAGAGGGTGGCCAGGAGGGAGGGAGGCGGCGGGAGGAGGAACGTCGAGAGGCAGGGGAGCACCTTCGGTGAGTGAGGATTTCTCTCGCTAGTTGCCAGTGTCTCAGTTAGATATGTTTCTTTCCAGATCTCAAAGTCGACGTGCATTCCAAACCTCCACTGGAAGAGGAAGGTGCTGGGGACGAGAGAGAGAAGTCGGAAGTGGCCGAGGCTAGAAATGACGACGTCGTCATTGTCGTGGAAGATTCTCACCGGGACCAAGGGAATTCTGGAAGAGAAAAGGGCAGACTGGACAGGAGGGGATCGGCCGACAACTCCATGCAGGCAACCTTGGAAGACCATTCTTTGGTAAAAACATGGTCTTAAATGTACGCAGTACAGATGACTTGATACTTTCGTTACTTTCAGGGATCTGTAACATCTAGTCTAACAACTTCTACTGGTGGATTACCAAGCCAGAGAGGAGCCACCAGCCTGCTGCACGATGACGAGAGAAGAAAGGGAGGCGGAGCCACAGGCCGCACCGATGCCCGCAGGAGGTTTTCAAATCTGTCCAACCTCGCCCAGAGCCTCCCCAGCACTGCCTCCGGATCGTCTGGCTTTCCCGTCGCGGCCGGGTCCCTGGACCTGGAGGCCGCCAAGGCCGGGGAGGACGGCGGCGCCCGCTCGAACGCGGCGGGGGTCCTGCGAAGACGTCGCGGGAACCAAAAGAGCCGCCATTCCGGCGAGGGCGCTTCCGCCGCCTCTGGCGGACGCGGGGCCTCTGACGGAGGCGGCGAAGGGGTGCGGAGGACCAGGTCTGCGTTGGAAACCCGGCCAGGGCACAGGCGCGCCGCGGCCGTCGCCAAGGAGCTCAAAGAGCGGCGAGGGGAGAGTCTGGTCCCCGGTGACTGTGATAGCGAAGATGACGGTAAATATGTACTTTCTTTGGAGATGCATTATGTCAATCGTGTTCACTCGTACAATATCCCCTTAGGCTCCAAATCTCCTCTGCTAGTGCGGGAAAGTGCAAGGGAAACTGACGGCAAGGATGCCTCAAGTTCTTCAAAAGCGGGAGAGTCCGGAATTAGTTTTGATCCTGCCGGTGATGACATCAAGACTGAGAGTGGCGCTCTGCGTGAAAAGGAAGAATCTCGTGTTGACGGGATGCTTTCGACGGAAAAGTTTTCCAAGCGCAAGCATTCTTGGTCCCAAACATCTGAGCCGAATTCCGAGAGAAGATATTCAGGTCCTTATCTCGAAATGCAAGCAGGTTTGTAATACCCTTTTTTTTGTAAAGCTCGAAGAAATCGTGTTATTTTACATTTTTTGTTACAGGACGGGGAAGTGAAAGGTCTCACAGCCTTGAGGGAGCCACATTAGAATCCTCCAGAATCGAGGAGGGAGGGTCTCCGGACGGCGGCAGTGGAGCTGCTCAGAGCCTCCTCTCCTCGGTCTTCCCTCTTGATTGGCTGTTCTCTGCCGGCGAGCCCGAGCCTCCAGGCAGTCCCAAGCTCGTGTCTCACACGCGGACAGGTCCCCACGGCGACACCAGCGAGGACGCGTCTGCGGACAAGAACAACTCTGGCTCCAGCGGCACAGACACGGAGACCAGAACGCTCCTCCCTCGAGAGGGGAGCAGGAGCCAGGACGCGGTCCCGGCCTCTGAACAGAGTCGGGGCGCAATCCCGAAGAAGAAGACTGCTCCAGAAAGGGACGAAGAACAATCTGACCGGAGAGGCAGTGAAGAAAGGAGGAGGACGCTAAGAAGGCGCCAAAAAAGCAGGGATTCCATCAAGCAGCCGCAGCAGGATCAATCTTTGGAGGAACAAGGATATGACTATCAGGTAGGGCACTCATGTTGCATTATTGTTCCTTCTGTCGCACAATGATTTTGTGTCTCTTCTCCAAAAGATACCGATGGACCTTCGTCAACGCATCCTGGAGATCTTGTCTTCGCCCACCAGCGAGGAATGCGAACGGGAACTCAGCAAACTGAAGGAAATGCTGGAGGAGACGAAACGCCGCCAGCGTGAAAGCGGATCCTTCGACTACCTCCGCACCCCCGCCGGAAGCGCCGGAGCTGAGGGAGAAGGCGGAGGGGGAGGGGGCGGCAGGGAATCAGGATCCTCCTCGCAGCAGTTAAGTCTCAGGGGAAGTCCGAGAAGAACGAGGAGGCCCCTGCACTGGTCAGAAACTCCAGGAAGTGATGGTTAGAACTCGGAATTTCATTTCTCGAAGAAATTTGTAATTCATACACCATTTGCAGATTACACCGATGCTGGCGGGACTCCAAGGCCGCAGCGGAGTTCCCGGCGGTCGGGAAGCGACGAAGAAGCTAGGAGGGAGCGGAGGAGGCGTAGGAGAATGGCGAGACGGGCAGAGAGGGAGAGGAGATCATCCTCCAATGCGCCCAACCCCAACGCTGTTCTTTCTTCAGTCATGGGCGGTAGGGAGGGCAAACCACATTTTTGGCAAATTAAGCAATGTGTGACTATTCAATGTTTTCCTATCAAGGTGAAGGAGGTAATATCCACTTCGCCACGGACCACGAGGACACGTCCGCGGGGGCGGTGCACTGCTTCCAGGACGAGTACGGCAACTGGCACTCTTACACCTTCGGGCCGGAGAGCTCGGGCACGGCCACGTCGGTCAGTCGGTCCATCACGACTTCCAGGTACGACACCAACGGGAGGCTGCTGGCCTCGCTGCTGCAAAACCAAAACAGTCAGGACTCCGGCGGCTCCGGCAGCGGGGCAACGGCGGCCGCGGGCGAAGGCGGTGGCCACCAGCAGTATCCTCACCGTTCGAGGTCGAACTCCAACGTCAGCAACAGCTCCGGGCTCACGGTCATCCTGGACAGCCCCACCGCCGGGGGAGCAGGGGTCGACGGGGACTCTGAGAGGAGGGACGGCTCTGAGGCCGGAGGAGGGGCCGGGGGTTACCTGTCCTACTCGGGCATGCCCGCCGTCATCCGGTCGCATAGGAGTCCCCTCAACATGTTTGCCGACTCATTCTTCGACCGCAGGAGGCAGCAGACTGGGAGCTCTTTCGCCCATCAGCAGCAAGGTGGTGGAGCCTCAGGGGCTGTAGGCGGCGAGGGAGGGGGATCACAGCACCAAGCAGAGGTTACAATCACCGACGGTGTGACCACCACAGTGGCGGCCGGAAGCCTCCACGGCAAGATGGTATTCACGGACCAAATAATCCCCAAGGTCAAAAAGTACTACAACTTCAAGATCATGCCCTGGGTCACGTGGAGGGTAAAGTTTGACCGACTTGCCCTCCTCACGGCATTGGACAGGAACTTTGGAGTAATCGATAACTCACTCTCCGTTTTTCTGGCGGTTGCCGTCGGGATTATGGCGGCCCTGGTGCTGAAGCAGGACTACTACCAGGACCTGTGGATCTTTGTCTTCTGTTTCGTCGCCGCCAGCTGCCAGTACTCTCTGCTCAAGTCCGTGCAGCCAGACAGCGCCAGCCCCACGCACGGCTTCAACAGGGTCGTCGTCTTTAGCCGCCCAGTGTATTTCATCTTGTGCTGCTCTCTTGCCCTCTCGTTGCAAGCGGTCTTGGACTGCGGCCCCAAGTGCCTTGAACTCGTCTCTCCGTACGGTCACAACTTCCCCACTCAGGACGGGGTGAGGCTGGCGAGGGACATCGTGTACGCCTTCATCCTCTTCTTCCCGCTTGTGTTTCTCCTGGGCCTGCTCCCCCAGATCAACACCTTCCTGCACTACCTGCTCGAGCAGGTCGACGTGCACCTATTCGGGGGCAACGCCGCCTCCAGTCTCGGATCGGCCATGTTCTGCGTTGTCCGTAGCGTGCTGGCCGCCAGCGTGCTGCTAGGATTCGCCTACGGCGGACTGACCAGCGACGAGGCTCACTCCATGCACACCAGAGAGATACTCTTCTCCATCTTCTGCTCCCTCCTCATCACCCTGAGCTACCACATGTCCAGGAGCAGCTCTGACCCCACGGTTGTCCTCTCCTTGATCAAGCGACAGCTTCTGATGACTGACGACGAAGGAGGAAGATTCGAGGAGGAGGAAGCCGCTGCAAACAAGGCGGTCGACACCAAGATCACCGAGGAGGAAAAAGCCAAGAAGGAAAAGGAGACGACCATAGCGGCATCCACGCCCATGGGATCTCAAGGTTCGGCCTCATCCTCCGTGGCGATGGAGGACCCGCTGCCTCGCAAGCTGTGCGAAACGGTGGTCGACCGCCTCAAGCACGATCTCATCTTGTGCACCCTGATTGCGCTTATCGTTTACCTCCTGCACTGGAGCGGCCTTTTCCTTCGCCTTCAGCCGGACCTGAATTACGTCCTGTGGGTAGTGGCCGCCTGGCTCGGGTTCCTATGCCACTACGCCATGCCTCAGCTGAGGAAGCAGCTGCCCTGGCTGTGCTTCTCCCACCCTCTGCTCAAGAGCTACGAGTATGACGTGTTCGAGGTCCGCCAGGCGGCCAAGGTCACCTGGTTCGAGCGCCTGTACGTGTGGGGAAAGATCCTGGAGAAAAACGTGGTCTACCCGCTGGTGTTCCTGTCCGCTCTCACCATGGACGTGGAATACTTCAGGCAGCTGGTGCACCCTCTGTGGGGCGCCATGATGCTGAGCGTGGCTGGGCTCAAGTGCGTCCGCGCGGCCTACTCTGACTGCTCAAAGCAGTACATGGTGCTCCTCACAACGGTGCTGCTTTTCCAGTTCGAGCCCAAGACGGGGAACATCAGGGGCGAGGGGGGACGCTACCCAGATGGCAGCTTCCCGCCTCCCTTCATCCTCAACTACTTCCTCGTTAGCATCGCCTTCCAGAAGGCCTACGAGTTCTACCTGAAGGTCCAGTTCGTCATCACTTACATCGCCCCGTGGCAGATCACCTGGGGCTCGGCCTTCCACGCCTTCGCGCAGCCCTTCAGCGTCCCTCACTCGGCCATGCTCTTCATTCAGGCGGCGGTCTCCTCCGTCTTCTCCACCCCGCTCAACCCCATCCTGGGCTCGGCCATCTTCGTCACCTCCTACGTGCGTCCGGTCAAGTTCTGGGAGCGCGACTACAACACTCGGCGTGCCGACCACTCCAACACACGCCTCTCCTCCCACCTGGACCAGCGCGGCAACCCTGGCGCCGACGACAACAACCTCAACTCCATCTTCTACGAGCACCTCACCCGCTCCCTGCAGCGCTCGCTGTGCGGCGACCTGGAGCTGGGCCGTTGGGGCGCCGCTTCGCAGGGCGACTGCTTCGTCCTCGCCTCCGACTACCTCAACTGTCTCGTGCACGTCATCGAGATGGCCAACGGCCTGGTCACCTTCCAGGTGAGGGGGCTCGAGTTTCGCGGCACCTACTGTCAGCAGCGGGAGGTGGAGGCCATCTCCGAGGGGGTAGAGGAGGACGTCGGATGCTGCTGCTGCGAGCCGGGGCACCTCCCGCACATGCTCAGCGTCAACGCAGCCTTCGCCCAGCGCTGGCTGGCCTGGGAGGTCAGCGCCATCAAGTACGTCCTGGAAGGATACTCCATCACGGACAACTCTGCCCAGTCCATCCTGCAGGTCTTCGACTTGAGGAAGGTCCTGATAAACTACTACGTCAAGGTACGATAGCTTGGATATTATTTTCTGTGACTTTCCCTCATCCTACTACCGTTTCATGAACCTCTTTCAGAGCATAATCTACTACACCATCCGGTCGCCCAAGCTGGAGGAATGGCTAGAGAACAAGGCCATCGCAGAGGCCCTGAATCCTACCGCCGACAAAAACTTTGTAGACCTCGACCCCCTCTTCAACATGAACATCGACGAGGACTTCGACTACCGGGCCTCCGGCATCACCCGGGGCTCCTTCTGCAACGTGTACCTGCCGTGGATCACCTACTGCGCCGAGAGAAGAGAAACCGCCCCGCCTCACGACAAGTCCTCCAAGCTAGTCTCCCTCTGCTTCGCCCTCAGTCTTCTGGGAAGGAGGGCCCTTGGTAAGAAAGTAAAAATATTTTAAAAAGAACAGCACTTTATGTCTTGTACAATTGCAGGAGCCGCCTCCCACAACTTCCTGACCTCTGTCGACTTCTTCCTTTTCGGCCTGCACGCCCTCTTCAAGGGCGACTTCCGCATCACGTCGGTGCGCGACGAGTGGGTCTTCTGCGACGTGGAGCTCCTCCGCAAGGTGGTAGCCCCGGGCGTGCGCATGTCGGTCAAGCTGCACCAGGACCACTTCATGTCGCCGGACGAGTACGACGACAACGGGGTGCTCTATGACGCCATCTCCAGCCACGAGCAGAACCTCGTCATCTCGCACGAGGGCGACCCGGCTTGGCGGCAGGCGGTCCTGTCCGGCGCGCCTTCCCTGCTGGCCCTCAGACATGTGATCGACGACGGCACGGACGAGTACAAGATCATCATGCTCAACAAGCGCCACATCAGCTTCCGCGTCATCAAGCTCAACCGCGAGTGCGTCCGGGGGCTCTGGGCGGGACAGCAGCAGGAGCTCATCTTCCTGAGGAACAGGAATCCGGAGAGGGGCTCCATCCAGAACGCCAAGCAGGCCCTCCGCAACATCATAAACTCGTCTTGTGATCAACCCATCGGCTACCCCATCTACGTCTCCCCGCTCACCACGTCGTACTCGGGAACCAACAAGCAGCTCACCTCCATCTCGGGCGGACCCATAAGCTTCTCCAAGATAAGGTCAACGGTCTTGTTTTGTTGGAACAGGTGCGTAGTTTGACTTCAGTTATAGCAGCCAAAGAAAATAACAATAAAATACTTTTTAATTAGGATTTGGAAGCGCTGCGGGGAAGGCTGCTCCAGCGGGAGCTCCCTTCCGATGGAGGTGGACGCCCCTTACTTCCCCGGGAGCTGCCTCCCCACCGCCAGCGACTGCCAGCACGCCTCAACCCCGCCTCCCCCGCCAACGCTAGCCCACCAGTCGGAGCACCAGCCCGAGTCTTGGGGCGCCAGGGGCGGCTCGCTGCCCGGCGCCGGCGCCGCTTCGTCCTCCGCCACTCCGGGCCCGTCCGCCACAGCCAGCGGCGCCGCAGGCGGGGCGTCGGCGGCCAGACTTAGCCAGTCCGGTCAGTCGAGTCAGGCGGCGTCCCTCCTTGGCCTGAACAAGCCGGTGCCTGGAGGTCTGGCTACAAGCCTGGCGGGCCTCCTTGGGCCTCAGCCGTCTGACTCCTCCCCGTCACTGGGCCGCAGTCGGGCCGGAGGTTCAATCTCATCTGGTACAAGCTTGAGAAAAATGCAGGAGGAAAATGTCCAAAAGGCCAAGGTACAGCTCTATTACACTGATATTTTTGAAAGACCTATATGAATAGACGTCTTTTCTCAAGATTGTTGACCCTCTCCAAGTGTACGACAACATCAACTTGGGTCGCCGGATCGATCCAATGTGGCCCGACGAGAGTTGGAGAGCTCGAGGAGGCAGAAACAACTGGAAAGACTGGCTTCCAGAAGAGGGCATGGAAGGAGCGGTATGCTTTTCACTTCGGATATTTAGCAATTCCTTCTCTATTTTCACGTTTTCCTTCTGTATAGGTGGTGCACAGGTGGATCCCCTGCCACAGGGAGCCCCTGAAGAGGTCCCACGTTGACAAGACAATCGTCCTCCTCAAGATAGGCGAGCGCTACGTGCCGATAGTGGAAGCTGCCATCCAGGAGTTGCCGGCCAAGGGCGCCTCGGAAGGCGGCGGCGGCGAAGACTCTTCGTCCAGGGCCAAGAGCTGCGAACCGACGGGAGACCAGCTGCAGCAAGAGTCTGCCATGTAGTCAGGCTCGACCTGAAGCTCAAAGACAATAGTGCTACTTTCATCCACAGTCGTTAACTCTACACAGGAAGAAGGATTTTTCCTCCCCCCGCCTTGTTTCTTGGCACAGGCCAAGTGCTGACACGTCAGATTCCTACAGATTAATACATTATCGTACGCTCTCGTGTTCTCGGGGGAAACTAGAGTTCCCAAAGAACTATTTAATTTCTCGTCGCTGTGAACGGCAATATAGATTTCTTACACTCAAGAAAGAGCAGCCGACGCTATTTCTATTTGAAGGAGGGAGGTTTGCTTGAATATTTTTTCGGCTGGTTTTGTTGTGTGGTTCTATCAATTTTCCATCAAAGCGTAAAGTTCGTGGATGCTACGTACAGTGTTGGCATAGTTGCTTCCTGTAGCAATAGCTATCGGGATCTTCATATATGTGTTTCGAAACGGTGAAAAACATAAACTCAGAGACAAAGTCTCTTCTTGTCAAAATTTAGTGATATTCTACTGGAAAAAAGGCCCAACATTAGGTACATGGGGTTTGAAGCACCAAAATGCTTTTTTGCCCTTTTAAAACAGGAACAACCGGTATACTTTTTGTAATGAAAAAGGTAATTTTTTTCAGACTAAAAAGTGTGGATTTAAAAGTCAAACCTCCATGTACTGGTCAAGGAGGGTCTCCTCTTGTTCAATATCTACTAACAGTTCCAAAAAACTGCATGGCATGAAGTTTAAGTTTCCTGACGGAAGGTCCTTTCCCCCTGTTTTTTTTGAACGGCTCTACGGCGATCCCTGTAGAAGGCCAATTTATTTTAGTATTTTTTTCCTTTTTTTCCCGTAGAAGGGAACTTTGATCGACGTCTTGCTTAATTACGTAACTGCATTACAGGTAGCAACAGCAACGAAGCGGCCAGAATATACTGTCCGCTTGCGAGGAATGGTGAAATTTGCCTCCGTACGTAGCTCGAGACAGTACTAGATGAGATCCATATATAAAGTGCGAAAAAGAGTAGTATCCCTTGCCATAGAGCCCCTTAGGGTCGGGGAAAAAAGATAAGACTCGCTTTTTGCTGTTCTCTCCAGCAAGAAAGCCACAGAGCGAGGATAGAATACTCCCTCATAACTCAAAGCAACTGCAGTACAAGTCCTCGATCTCGAAGCATCAAGGGCACAGCTACACATCCCGAGCCAAAGACAGTGTCATCACTAATTTTATTCGCAACTCCACAATAATGTTCCTGACGGTCGTCACCCTGCTGGCCGGCTTCTGCGCCGCCTTCTACCTCTACATGACCCGCAACCACAACTTCTTCGCCTCCCGCGGCGTCGCTCAGGTTCCCCCCGTCTTCCCCTGGGGATCGGAGACGCACAAGAAGATGGCCTCCAGAGAGATCTCCTTCGTCAGCGCCTCGGAGGAGATCTACCAGCAGTACAAGAGCGAGAAGATGGTCGGACACTACGAGTTCGGCACCCCGCGGCTCCTCGCCATCGACCTGGAGCTGATAAAAAACATCATGATCAAGGACTTTGACCACTTCACCGACCGCCGGTCCGTCTCCGGTCTCAACCTTGCCAATGAAGTCAACAGGTAAAAAAAATTCTCGCTTCTGTCTGATGTCAAGATGCTTATTCTCCTTCACAATCCAGAATCCAAATGAGCATGATGACCATGCTGCAGGGAGAAAAGTGGAAGCTCATCAGAAGCATATATTCGCCCATATTCACCAGCGGAAAATTGAAAGCAATGACGGGTTATATTCACAAGGTGCACATGCTGCCAAATTGATTTTTTCGAATGAAATGCATCCCTATATTTTTCAGTCCTCGGACAAGTTGTCCAAGAAGCTGGCCTCGCTGGCCAACGGAGGCGAGGAGTTCTCCGCCAAGACCGTCATGTCCGACTTCACCATGGACGTGATCGCCACCTGCGGCTTCGGCCTCGAGTCGGGAGCGTTCTCCGAAGACGGCGACGAGAGCAGCAACGAGTTTCGCCACCAGTCGGCCGAGCTCCTGGGGCTGAACAAGCGCGGCGTGGGGTCCGTCTTCCGCCTCCTCACCATCCTCTCCTTCCCTGCCCTGGCCAAGGCGCTCAAGCTGACCTTCCTACGCCCGGAGCCGGTGGCCTTCTTCGACGAGTTGGTGCGGAGCTCCATCCGGCAGCGGAGGCGGGAGCGGGCGGAGGGAAGCGGAGTGAGGAGGAACGACTTGATCGACCTCGCACTAGACGCCCTAGAGAAGGCTCCCGATCTGGAGACAGTGGAGGATGACCAGTTCGAGAAAGACGCTCGGGTGAGGAACTCGTTACAAAAAAAAAAAAAATGGAAGAAAGCAAACCATACCTGGGCACGCAGGGGGTCAGGGTTATGACCCCCCC